>Ga0184615_10000374_pt1 | contig 25280 bp, 10 predicted proteins | sample PLM4_65_coex_FD_133134 | JGI IMG/M metagenome (GOLD analysis project Ga0184615, IMG submission 133134) | Groundwater sediment microbial communities from an aquifer in East River, Colorado, USA - PLM4_65_coex | ecosystem: Environmental > Terrestrial > Soil > Riparian zone | place: USA: East...
CATGGCGCGGGCGGGTGTCGTAGTACACGTGCGTCCCCACGAAGGGCCCGCGCGTGTGGTAATTCACGGTCATCGTCGTGCTGGTGTCCTCATCGCTCCAGGTCAGATAGACCGGCAGCAGGTCGCGCGACGGCGCGCAGCCGGCCAGCGCGAGTCCGAACCACGCGAGGCCGGCGGCGACCCGGGACGTGCGCAGGCCGAGCGGGAGCACGCGCGGAGCATGCCACCCTGGCCCTTCCACAACCAGCGACGCGCCGGCTTGGATGAACTTCGCTCGGCTCCGCCTCGCTGCGCGCGGGCATGCGCCCGCTTGCGGCGGCAGCGCGCTCCCCCCCGCGCGGAGGCCGCCCAGCCCCAGACGTGGAGCGGCTCCCCGAGACCCACGATGAGCGCGCCGTCGCGACCCGTCCACCAGACGGATGCCGCCGCAGCCTGCGCCCGCGCGAGCACCTCTGGATGCGGCATCCCGAAGCGACCGTGGCAGGGCGCCGAGACGAGCGCAACAGCCGGAGCCACCGCGGCGAGGAAGGGCTGCGTCGAGGAAGATCGGCTGCCGTGGTGGGGTAGCGCGAGGACGTCCGCGCGCAGATCGGCCTGGCTCGCGACGAGCGCCCTCTCGGCCTCCGCCTCGAGATCGCCCGGGAGCAGCACACGGTGCGCGCCCGCCGTGATGCGGACGGCGAGCGAGCGATGGTTGCGCGAGCCGTGGCGCGCCTCGGCGGGAGGCCAGAGCGGCTCGACCAGCAGATCACCCGCGCGCAGCGGTGGCGCCTGCGCGCCCCGCTCGGAGACCTCGACCCCGTGAGCGGCCGCGACGGCGAGCAGGGAACCGAAGCTCGGGTCGGCGCGCGCGCCGTAGGGCAGCCAGAGCGCCGCGACGGGGACGGACTCGAGGACGGACGGAGCCCCGCCGCGATGATCGAGGTCCGCGTGCGTCACGACCAGCAGATCCAGGTGGCGGACGCCGAGCGCCGCGAGCGCGGGCCCCACCACGCGTCGCCCGAGGTCGACACCGCCCGGCGTCGCCGTCCCCGCATCCACCAGCACGGCGCCGCGCCGCCCCTGGACCAGCAGCGCGTCGCCCTGACCCACGTCGAGGGCGACCAGCCTCGGCAGCGGCGCAGGCACTCGCGCGGGGGGCGCCACGGCGAGCAGCGCGCTCGAGGCGAGACACAGCACTACGCGGCGCGCCGTGCCGCGCGCTACCAGGGCGGCGAGCGCGACGAGGCCCGCGGCGGCCAGCCAGGGGACGTCCGGCGGCGGTCGCGGCGCGAGCGTAGGAAACGTGGCGGCGGCCAGCTCGACCATGGCGAGCGACGCCGCCGCGATGCGCTCGGCCGCGGCGAGCGCAAACAGGGGGGGCTCCGGCAGCGCCGCCACCCCCACCGCGAACAGGGATGCCGGCAACAAGACCGCGCCAGTCCACGGAATCGCGACGAGGTTCGCCAGCAGCGCGATCGGCGCCACGCTCCCGAGCTGGAGCGCAGCCAGGGGACTCGTCGCGGCGAGCGCCGTCGCCGAGGAGGCCAGCGCCTCGCGAAGCCTGCGCCAGGCGCGTCCCGCCAGGTGTACGGGCGCGGGTTCCGCGGCCCGCGGCGCCAGCGCGAGTGCGGCGCTCGCGGCAAACGAGAGCTGGAAGCTGGCACCGAAGAGCGCCTGCGGCTCGACGGCCAGGATCGCGAGCGAGGCGGCTGCCAGCGGCTCGCTGGCCCCACCCCGCCGCCCGCGCAGCATGGCCAGCGCGAGCGCGAGCACCAGCAGCAGGGAGCGGCGCACGGGCACCTGCCAGCCGGAGAGCAGCGCGTACAGCACGGCGCCCAGCACGGCTGCGGCGAGCGCGGGAGCCCGCGTGTCGCGGCGGGCTGCCAGCCAGGCGCTGCGGCCGAGCGTCGCGTGCGCAGCCGTGAAGACCAGCCCGGCCACCAGCGCGAGATGCAGGCCCGAGACCGAGAGCAGATGCGCGAGCCCCAGGCGTGCGAAGGCGTCTTGCCCGCCCGCGGAGAGACCGGCGCGCTCGCCCAGCGCGAGCGCGCGCAGGAGCGCGCCCCCCGGACCCGTACGGGCGAGCCGCTCGTCGAGCCTGGCACGCGCCGCATGCAGCCCGGCGAGGGGCCGCCAACCTTCGCGCTCGGGCATGCGCGCGTGCAGGGCCGGGCGCGCCAGACGCCCGGAGGCGCCCACACCCGTGCGCGACAGCTCGCGCACGCGCTCGCGTCCGCCGGGGTTCGCGAACCCGCTGGGAGCCCGCAGCACGGCGCGTACCCGAAGCCGCTCGCCCGGGAGCGCGCGCTCGATCGGATCGACACCCTCGGGCGTCGCTGGGCCTGCCAGCCGGATCGCTCCCGGCAGCCGCACGCCCGAGTCCGCCGCGCTCACCCGGTCGAGATCGAGCCGGAAGCCGCCGGGCAGGCGCTGCACGTCGCGCACCCGGCCCTCGAGCGTCGTCTCGAGGGGCCGCTCGGGCCGTCCGCGCGCGGCGGCGTCCAGTCGCTCGGCCAGGCCGAACGCACCGGATGCCAGCGCGAGACCGAGCGCGCAGCCGGCGCGAAACCTCGGAGGGCGGGCGGCGACCGCGCCCAGCGCGAGGCAAGCGGCCCCCAGCACGAGCGCCGCCTCGTGCGACACAATGGCGTGATCCGCGAGCAGGATGCCCGCGATCTGCGCGAGGGCCAGCCAGGGAAGCAGGCGACGCAAGCAATCGTCCCGGGGACCGGGGCAGCTTCGCGAGGATAGCGGCTCGAGGCCGCCCGGCGCCGGGATCCAACGTGCCCGCGGGCCGACGACGAGAAGCGTTCGGAATCCCAGGTCCGATTCGGCGTATACTTTACGCGCGATGCGTGGAACCCCCCGACCGCGCGGTGACTCGCGTTCGCCCATTGGTCTTTGGCCGAGCGGGCGCATGCGCGGCGCGGTGCGTGCAACCTGGGCCGCGCTCCTCGGGCTCGCCGCGGCGGCCGGCACCGCGCTCGCGGCGCCTCCGGATCCCATCGGACCCGGGGTGCGCGACGCCCTCGCGCGGGATGGCAGGGTTCGCGTGATGATCGTGGTCGACGCGGCACCCCCCTCCCCGTCGTCTCCGCCGAGACGGGGCGCGAGACCCGAGATGCGCGAGACCGTCGATGCCATCCTCGAGACGCTCCTGCCCGGAGATCTGCGCGTCGAGCGGCGCTTCGGAGCCGTGGCCGCCCTCGCCGCGACGTTGAACGAGCGCGGGCTCCAGGCGATCGCGCGGCATCCCCGAACGCGGCGCGTGGATCTCGACGCGCCGGGGAGAAGCACGATGTTGGAGAGCCGGCCGCTCGCCCAGATCGACCAGCTCTTCGACTCCGGATTCACGGGCAGCGGGGCGCTCGTCGCGGTCCTCGACACGGGCGTGCATCTTGCCCACCCGGATCTCGGCGGGGCGGTAGTGGACGAGGCGTGCTTCTGCTCCGGCGGCGATGGCTGCTGTCCCAATGGGCAGGCCAGTCAGCAGGGCTTTGGCAGCGCGCAGGACGACCACCGCCACGGCTCGAACGTCGCTGGAATCATCGTCTCCGACGGCTTCGTGTCGCCGCGGGGCGGAGCTCCGGACGCCACGCTGATCGCGGTGAAGGTGCTCGACAGCAACGCCACCTTCTGCTGCTCCTCCGATGTGGTCGCGGGGCTCGACTGGCTGATCCAGAACCACCCGGACGTGGACGTCGTCAACCTGAGCCTCGGGACCGACGCGCTCTTCGCCGGCGCGTGCGACGACGCCACGGCCTTCACCATCGCCTACGCGGAAGCGATCGGCGCTCTGCGCGCGCTCGGAGCCATCACGGTCGGCTCGTCGGGCAACAACGGCTCCGGCACCCAGATGGTGGCACCCGCCTGCATCGCGGACACGATCTCGGTGGCGGCTGCCTGGGACGCGAGCGTCGGCGCGCAGTTCGTCCTCGGCTGCGCGGACCTGAGCACGCAGGCCGACAAGGTCACCTGCTACAGCAACACGAACTCGCAGCTCGACCTGGTCGCGTCCGGAAATCCGATGACGTCGGCCGGCTACCCGGCCAACACCTCCACCTTCGTCGGAACCTCCAATGCCTCGCCCCTGGTTTCGGCCTGCGCAGGGCTCCTGCGCGGGCTGATGCCCGAGATCCCCGCCAACGACCTGGAAGCGGCGCTGCGCACCTCGCCGGTGCAGGTGGTCGACGTCACCAACGGCCTCTCCTTTCCACGGCTGGACTGCGAGGCGGCGCTCACCGCCACCGGCTTCCAGATCGTGCGCGTGCCCGCGCTCCCAGCGCCGGCGACGGCCCTGCTCGCCGCGCTGCTCGGCTCAGGGGGTGTCTTGCAGCTCGCGCGGCGGCGCGGTCCGCGCCGAGCTCGGCAGCACGTCGAGGAAGCGCAGCTGGCAGCGCAGACCCGCCGGTAGCGCGCCATCCGCGTTGGGCAGCTCGGCCCGCACCCGGAAGGTGCTGGTGGCGGCATCCACGACCGCGTCCACCACGGTCACGGGTGCCTGGTAGACCCCCCCGGGTGGATCCTCGGGACGCACTTCGGCGAGATCGCCGACCTTCACCTTTCCGAGCTTCGGGACCGGCAACACCACTTCGACGTGTAGCGGGACCACGGCGGCCAGTCGCAGGATCGGCTGGTCTTCGACGTACTCGCCTGCGACGCGATAGCGCTCGACCACCACCCCGTCGATCGGGCTCTTCACGCTGCGTACGTCGAGCAGCACCTCGGTGCGCCTCAGCTCGAGGCGCGCGAGCTCGCGATTCTCTTTCAGCTCGTCGAGCTGCAGCTCCGCGAGCCGTAGCTGTGTCTCGGACTCCTCCAGCTCCCTGGCGGAGAGGTGCTCGCTCGCGCGCAGCCCGCGCTGTCGCCCCACTTCGCTCTTCTCGAACTCGATGCGGGCCGTGGCCGCCGCGATGGCCGCCACCAGCGACGCGCGCTTGCGGGCGAGATCCACCGTCGCACGCTCCACGTCGGACTGCAGACGCGCGACCACGGTTCCGAGACGCACGCGATCGCCGCGTTCCACGGCGACCTCCGCGAGCACGCCCGCGTTCGGGCTCGCCACCTCCACCACGCTGGACGGCTCGATCAGGCAGTCGAAGGACTCCGGCTCCTGCGCCCACGCTGGAGTCGCCGCGAGCGCGTACGCGAAAAGCGCCGCGCGCAGTCGCCGCGAGCGCTCAGACATGCAGCCTCGTGAGGAAGAGCTGGCGGAGGCTGCGGTACCACTGTCTCGCGAGCGGCAGCGCCTCGTGATCGAAGCGCACGTGCACGCGCTGTCCCCAGGAGACGGCGCGACCCTGCGCTTCGAGCTCCAGCTCGAAGTGGAACAGCCGCTCGAAGGAGCGCAGGGCCAGCGGGTCCGTCGGATCCAGCGCAACTTCACCTCCGCCCGCCAGCCCGAGCGCCACGCTCGGGAGCTCCTGCGACGCCGCGGGCAGCTCGCGTCCCAGCCGGGCCGCGAGCACATCGCCGAGGTGCTCGGCCAGACGCACGTGGATCTCCCGGGTGCTTCCGCGGACCAGATCCACGCGGTCCGCGTCGACGACCACCCGGGCCGTCACCGGGCCCTCCGCCACGACGTAGCCCACGGGATCGCCCCGCTGTACGAAGCGGCCTTCGAGGTCGGCAGGCCGCTCGACGACGAAGCGTCCGGCCGCGGGGCTGCGCACCACGAGCTCCTGTTGCTGTTCGCGGATGCGCCGCACGCGGTCCCTCAGGTAGCCGACCGCCTCCCGCGTCAGCTCCGCCTGGGAGAGGTCATCCACCTGCTGCGCGGCATGGCGGATCTCCTCCTCGCGGAGCTGCGCGGCCAGCGTCCGCTCCTGTGCGTCGAGCTCCGGGGATCGCAGCCGCAGCAACGCGTCGCCGGGCGCCACGATTCGACCGGGCTCCGCCAGCAGCTCCACTGCGAAGCCGTCGACGCCCGCGCGCACCAGGGCATCCTGGGGCAGCCAGACGACGCCCTCTGCGACGGTGCGCATCGGTGCCGGAACCAGCAACAGCGCCGAGACGAGCAGAGCGGTGCCGCCCAGACTCACCGAGAGGGCGCGCGGGCGCTGGTCGCCGAGGCGCGGATCACGCAGCAGCCGACGGATCTGGCGCGCCAGCGGAAGGGCGATCAGGCCCAGCGTCGCCCAGATCGCGAGCAGCACGCCCACGAAGAAATACTTCGTGGCGATGAACAGGATGATTCCGAAGAGCACCACCATCCGGTAGGCGAAGGACGCCACCGCGTAGCTCGCGAGCCAGAAGCGCTCGCGCCGCCCGCTCACGGGCGGCTCCTGTTCCCGGACGCCGAACAGATGGCGGTGGATCAGGTGGCCGATGTAGCGGATCGAGCGCGGCCCGAGATTCGGAATCTCCACGGCGTCCGCAAAGACGTAGTAGCCATCGAAGCGCAGCAGCGGGTTCGCGTTGAAGAGCAGGGTCGAGACGCCCGCGATGACGATCGCGTTGAATGCGATGGCGCGGACCAGCCCCGGCTCGAGATTGATCCAGGCGAGCAGCGCGAGGGACGCGACGACGAGCTCGACTCCGACCCCGGCGGCCCCCACCAGCGCACGACGCGACTTCTCGGGGAACGCCGAGGCTGCGGAAGCGTCGACGTAGGGCACCGGCACGAACACGATGAGCATCACGCCCATCTCGTGCACCTCGCCGCCCCAGACCTTCACGGCATAGGCATGGCCCAGCTCGTGGATCGCCTTCACGATCGGGAACACCAGGCCCAGGAGCAGCATGTTGGGCGCCGCCAGCACGCGGTCCGTGATGTCGTGGGTGAGCTCCTCCCAGTGCATGAAGCCCGCCAGCAGCGCGAGCCCCACGAGGCAGAGCCACAGGGCGGCGCCCCTGGGCGTGAAGAACCAGCGCACGCTGGGAAGCGTGCGCTCGAGGAAGGCATCCGGATCGAGGAGCCGAATCCGGAATGCCAGCGGGCTTCTCAGCCAGGCCAGCAGGCGGGCGCGAGAGCGACTGCGTTTTCGGAGCAGCATCTGCGCCAGCCCGCTCGGAGAGTCGGTGTGCAGGAGCTCCGACGCGAGCAGCGCGTTGACGGCGGCGACCAGCTCGGCACGCTCGGGCGAGGCAGCGTCCACTTCGATGCCGAGCGTGTCGGCGATCTCGCGCAGCGTGCGGCTCCCATCGCAGTATTCGACGATTCGGTGCGCCTCCGGGGAGAGCCGGAGCGAGCTCCCCGAGGCGACGTCGTGTGCGACCACCCAGGGCTCGCCGCGGTAGGCGTGCCGCTCGAATCGCACGCTCGGCTGGAGCCGGAGTCTCATGGGCGCGAGGCGCTCCCAGGCGTCGGGCGCGCTGCTCACGGGAGCCATTTCCAGAGCTCGAGTCGCAGCCAGTCGAAGAGAGCATGGGTCCAGATCCACACGAGATGGCGTCGATCCACGACGACCTTGGCAATGCCTTCCATCCCCGGGCGCAGCCGCGGCGAGCCCTTCTCGAGGCGGCCCTCCACGCGGAAGGAGTTGCGGCCCTCCACGGTGCTGGCCACGGGAGTCACCTCGACCACCTCGAATTCGAAGCGCTCACCCGGCAGCGAATTGAGCTGGAGCGCACCTCGCTGCGCCGCGGCCACATCGGCCACGTCGCGCTCGTCCACCTGCAGGATCACCCGATAATCGTCGAGCGGCGCGATCTGGAAGAGCGTCTCGCCGCGACGCACGGGCGCACCGAGCGACTGGGAGAGATCGCCCTCGAGCACGAGGCCGGCGAACGGCGCGCGCAGCTCGGCGCGGCCGAGATGCTCGTTCAGCAAGGCGATCTGTGCCTCGGTCTGGTCCACCTGGGCCCGCGAGAGCTCGGTCTGGACGCGGTCGCCGGCGGCCCGACCCTGCTGCATCTGCTTCAACGCACGCGCGCGCTCCCGCTCCCAGCGGAGGCGGTCCAGGCGAAGCTCGCGATCGTCGAGACGCGCGAGCAGCTCCCCGTTGGCGACGCGATCGCCCGCTCGACGCGCCGACTCTGCAACGTAGCCGTCGAAGGGCGCTGCGATCACGCGTTGGACGCTCGCTTCGAGCACGGTGTCCGCGTCCACGCGGTAATCGCCACGCGCGACCGCGAGGAAATACAGCAGCACGGCGAGCATCCCCGCCGCGACCTTGGCGGCGGTGCGCTCCGGCCCGACCACGGTCGCGACGTGCTGCGCAACCTCGTCGGCGATGTGACGCACCACGGAGCGATCCTCGCGGCGGCGCGCCTCCAGAAGCGGTCCCACCACCTGTGCCACCGTGCGACACAGAGCCACGGTCTCGGGCGGGAACGGTTGCTTGCCCTCGAGCGTCAGCGCACCGCGCGAGCTCCCCGCCCCGCCGAGCGGAAGCGTGAGCAAACAGGGATTTCGCGTCTCCTGCGCGAGCTCCTCGTGGGCGCGACACGGGCCCGCGGCTTCCGGGGCCGGCAGCTCTACCGGCGCGCCTCGCTCGAGCGACTCCTGCATCGCGGCTGCGATGCGCCGGACCAGCTGTGTCCTGGGATTCGAGTCGGTGCGGCCGGAGATCGCAACCACCTCGACCCCGCTGGCATCGCCGACTCCAAGGCTCACCCGCACGGCGCCGACGCGCGAGGCCAGGGTCGTGGCCACGGTGATGGCCGCCTCCTCGAAGTGCTCGAGCGACACCGCGGCGGTGACGAGGTCCAGCGCGGCCCCGATGCGATCCAGCGCCGCGCGGCTGGTGCGTGCGTCGATGCGACGCAGCGCCGCCTCGAGCTGCCCAGAGCCCCACTGGAGCCGATGCACGACGCCTTGGAGCTGATCGCGCGGACAGCCCGCGAGGGCGATCGCCACCACTCCCTGGACGCGTCCATCGACGAGGATCGGGAAGGCGACGTGGGCGTCCACCCGGGCCACATCTGGCCCCGGCGCCGCGTGGATGACGCCCTGGGCCTGCTCGACGGCGGCCTCCGCAGCGGCAGCCAGCTCCGGCGTCCCGGAGCGCCCCTCGGGCCAGTAGGCAGCCGGCGCGAGCGACTGCGCGCTGCTTGCCGCGAGCGCGACGACGCCCCGCACGGCGTGCTCGATCATCCCACACTGGAGGGCGAGCCAGGCGTGAGCCAGCTCTCCCGGCGCGCTGGCCTCCAGCAGCCGAGTCCACAGCGCGGGCGTGAGGTAGCTGACGCTCCCCCTCGCCTCTGCTCCGCCCTCGGCCGGTCGGTCCGCCGCTTCCATCGCCTAGTCCACCTTCAAGCGCCGGCCGCCTGAGATCACTGGATCGGCGTCGGCCCCTCCGGGCGCGGCTGCGCCAGCACCTTGAGCTCGCCGAAGCGCGACTCGTACTCCCGGAGCACGTTCCCGAGCAGCAGCATGAGCCGTTTTGCCGCGAAAGGATTCAGGATTACGCGGTCGTGGAGCGTAACGTCGAAAGTGTTACCCGAAGGGTTCCAGGTGCGATTGGTCCCGAAGAAGAGGCTGACCTCCTCGCGTGTGCTCGTGACGTTCACCACGTTCGAGTAACGGGTCTGCATCTGGGAATCATCCCAACGAACCGTGGGAACCGCCGCCGTGGGCTTGCTCTCTTCCGCCATGTCACCTCTCTTCGTCATTAGGGGAAATAGAACGCGATTGTACCACCGCGAGATCGCCGGCAGGGCCCGATCGGAGGGGCCCGATGCAGGATCCGAGCTAGCCGCCGTGCCTCCAGTCGATCACGGCGCGGCTCTGCGCTCGATCTTCCTGGCTGCGACGCCGCTCCTGCGCGCCGAGTGCGGCGAGGAGCGCGAGGCCTCCGAGCGCGGCCCCGAACACGCTCCGCTGCGCGTCCTCGGCGCTCGCCTCTGCCTCTGCGGTGGAAGACCCCAGGTCTACGGGGCTCGACGGGACCAGGACGGTGGACTCCGCAGACCCGGCAGCGACCCCCTCGGGAATCGCGACGACCTCGGGGTTCGTCGCGAGCCCCTCTACGGCAGCCGAACGGGGGTCGAAGATGAAAATGGTGTGCACCGCGCTGGGAAGGCGCGGCGCGCGTGCGGTCTCGTAGGCCTGCGGGGTCGCGGCGAAGGCCACCGCGGCTGCGCCATGCGGCGATTGCTCCGCCACGGGCGCTTCCCGGACCGGGAGAGAGGTGATCGGCAGCGAGGCGACGGAAGCGAAGGCCTCGGCGCGCGCTCCGCCGGTGAGCTGATCGAAACCGACCTGGGATGCAGCCAGGAAGCGCTGCGCGAACCCATCGCCCGCCTCTAGCTCGGGCACGGTCGTCGGCGAGCCCGTGGCGGAGCCGCCCTCGAACTCCTCGCCATTCGCGCTGCCGCCGCCCTGCGTGTCCTTGTGGCCGCCGGGCGTGTTGCCCGCCTGCCCACCGGCAGGAGCGCCGTGCGCCGCCTGCCACTCCGGATCCTGCGGGCGGACCAGGCCGAGCTCGCCGTAGGGCTCTCCGTTGCGAGCCGCCGTGCCGAGGCCGGGGCCCACGCGCGTCGGATCCGCCCCGTCGCTCTCCGAGAGGCCGTACAGGAAATCCGAGAGCCAGGGTGCCAGCTCCCGGATCACCGTGGCGGTGCCGAACGGCGCGAAGGGCACCTGGTATTCGTTGAACTCGCCGGTCCAGTCGATCAGGCGATCGGCGCCGGTGTTGCCGAAGTGCAGATCGCGCCCGCCGCCGCCGTACGTGTAGTCCGCGTTCTCCGAAGGTGTCAGCACCCCGGTGTCCGGCACGTCGTTCAGACCGCCATTCGTGCCGAGATCGTCGTCGGCGTTGTGGATGTCGTTGCCGAGCCCGCCGAACAGGTGGTCGCGACCGCTACCGCCCACCAGCCAGTCGAGGCCGACGTCGCCGAAGAGCACGTCCTCGCCGTCGCCCTTGATCGGATCCGCGCCGACGTCGAGCGTCGCGAAGTTGAGCGGATGCCCGTCGATGCGAGCGAGCGCTCCCGTGTAGTCGTAGAAGCCGGCCACGATCACGCCCATGCCGTTGCGCGGCACGATGCGGCCGTCCGCGCCCACCTCGATCACCGAGGCGGGCACCGGCGCCGCGAAGAGCGCCGGCAGCGCCTCCCCGCCCGAGAGGCCGTCGTTGCCCGCGCCGCCGTGCAGCGAGTCGTCGCCAAGGCCGCCATAGGCGACGTCGTCGTAGCCCACCTCGAAGGGCTCGAGGTCGACCGTGCGCTTCAGCTCGCCGGTCGGATCGAACATCGCCTGCAACGCATTGGCCGGTGTCGACTGGAATACCTGCACCGACGCGGCGATCCCGTAGAGCGGCTCCGCAACCCCACCCCGGCTGGTCGAGATCTTCCCGGTGTCCCCGAGGATGGCGTCCTCGCCCGTCCCGCCCGAGATCCAGTCGCTGCCGTTCTCGCCGAAGACGTCGTCGTTCTCGGAGTCGCCGTAGAGGATGTCGCCGCCGGTCATGCCGTGGATGAAGTCGTCGCCGCTCTCGCCTCGGATCACGTCCATGGCGCCGCGGCTCAAAAGCACACTGGCCGGGTCGTAGTCGAGCAGGTCCACCGCCCGAGGTACGATCCGCGACGTGCGGCTCGGGTCGCTCGCGTCGTAGCCGAACTCGAGCAGCGCGCCGCTGCCGCCCACCAGTCGGAAGATCCGGCCGTTGTCTCCCAGGATCGTGTCGGAGTCCCGCGAGTGGACGTCTCCCGCGGCGATCAGCGGATCGAGCGCCGGGACGAACTCGTTGCGTCCGAGCCGCGTGGCCGCGCCCCCGAAGATCAGGTCCGTGCCATCGGGGCGCTGATTCGGCGTGATCAGCCCGAACAGATTCGAGCTGCCACCCAGGATGTCGTCCTGTCCGAGCCCGCCGAAGATCATGTCGCCGCCGCCGCCGCCTTCCATGTAGTCGTCGCCGTCGCTGCTGGCCTCGGGGCCCAGCAGGTTCAGCGTGCCCATCTCCACGGAGCCGTCGCCGAGCATCAAGTCCGAGTCGAGCTGACCAAACAGCGCGTCGTCGTCGGCGCCCCCCGCCATGTGATCCGCGCCGAACGGCCGCGCGCCCGCCAGCGCCGCGGTGGCGTCGTCGTGGTCGAGCAGCGTGACGTCGCGGCCGACGGGCCGCGGCGCGGTCGGATCCTCTTGCGAGGCCCCGTCGACGTTGGCCGAGCCATCGGCCGCGTACATCAGCGTGCCGTTCAGCTCGCGGAAGCGCGGGCTGAACGACCCGGTGAGGGTGCCGTCGGGCGCGGCCTGCCGCACCACGCTCGCGTTGTCGCCGGCGAGCAGGTCGAAGCCCGTGCCGCCGTCCATCACGTCGTTGCGTAGGTCGTCCACGAGGTCGATCTCGTCGATGCCGCCGGCCACGTTGTGACCGCCGATCAGGTCGTCGTCCTCGCTGCCGCCGAACATCTCGTCGTCGCCCTGCTGTCCGAGCAGGATGTCGTTACCGGCCTCCCCGAAGATCTGATCGTCGTCGCCGCCGTCACCCGCCTGGGTGTCGATGGCGAAGAAGTTCATGTTGGGCGGAGCCTGCACGTTGCGCTTGCCGTGATCCCCGAAGAGCAGGTCGTCGCCCTCGCCGCCGTGGATCTCGTCCTGGTCGGTCCCGCCAAAGGCGACGTCGTTCTCCGTGTCCCCGAAGATCTCGTCCTGGCCACCGTTATTCGGCGCGATCGTGGTGATCAGATCGAGGGTCGCCTCGACCTGGGCCGGATCGAGCACCGGGTCGAGCCAGTCGAGCAGACCGTTGTCGCCGAGGATCGTGTCCGGGCCGGCATTGCCGTGCAGCACGTCGTCGTCCGCGCCGCCGAGAATGACGTCGGCGCCCGCGTCGCCATCGGCGGTGTCCTCGCCGCCGCTCGCGGTGAAGATCGACTGGATCTTCAGCACGTGGTCGTCGCCATCGCGATCGACGCGGCCGTGGTCGCCCAGCATCACGTCGTCTCCCGTGAGGCCGGAGAGCGAGTCGTCATTGCCGCCGCCGATCAGGATGTCACCGCGCCCGCTGCCCACGATGCGGTCCATGCCGTTGTTCGCGGCCATGCTGTCGATCGAGAACACGTCGTGGTCGTCCGACGCCGGATCCACGCGCACCACGCCGTGGTCGCCGAGCAGGATGTCCGGCGAGGGGTCGCCCAGCGTCGCCACGTCGCCCGTGCCACCGCCCGAGACGAAGTCGTCGCCGAAGCCACCGAGCGCGATATCCGAGCCGAGGTTGCCGAGCAGGCGGTCGTTGCCGCCCTGATTCGTGTCTCGGCTGCGGATCTCGAGCGCCGTCGGCACCACCGGCACGCTCCCGCCGAGCACACCCAGAATCGCGACTTCGCCGTTGTCGCCGACCAGGATGTCGCGGCCTTCGGAGCCTCCCAGCACATCGCCGCCGTCGCCGCCGAGCAGGATGTCGTCGCCCGCGAAGCCCTGGATGTCGTCGTCGCCGCTGCTTCCGCCCGTGGTCGAGCTGCCCGCGAGCAGCAGCGCCGCGTGCATATAGCCCTGGTCGCCGACGACGATGTCGGCACCGTTGCCGCCGAACTCATCGGCGAAGACCCGGTCGGCGCCGCTGCCCGCGAAGATCCGGTCATCGCCGGTGCCGCCGAGGATGCGGTCGCCCGCGCCGCCGGCCTTCGAGAAGGTGGTGATCCGGGTGACGTTGCCGGCAGCGCTCGTCACGAGCGTCGCGCCGTCGTAGAAGGCGCCGTTGTCGCCGATCACGACGTCGTTGCCGAGGTCGCTCTCGATGTCGTCGGCCTGGTCGAAGAACGAGCCGGCCTCGCCCTTGTCGAAGTCGGCATTCGCGCCCTGGTCGAAGAGCGCCACCGCGCCGAGGTCGATCGCTGCGCCGCTGTTCGGGCTCGATCCGCCGATCACGCGGTCGTCGCCGTCGCCCGAGCGGATCCGATCCGCGCCGCCGCCGCCCTCGATGTAGTCGCCTTCGGTGCCGGTCAGGATCTCGTCGTTGCCCGTGCCGCCGAACGCCCTGTCCATGCCCGACTGCGTGACGAGCTGGTCGTTCCCCGCGCCGCCGAAGAACGTGTCGGCGCCCTGCTCCACGCCCTGCTCGCCCAGGTCGCTCAAGTAGCCGTCGCGGATCGTGTCGTCGCCGGCGTCGCCGAAGATGGTGTCGTCGCCACCCTGCCCCACCGCGACCTTGGCGCCCTCGCCGAAGAGGACGTCGTTGCCGCCTCCGCCGTGGATGGTATCGCTGCCCTCGCCGCCCTCGATCAGGTCGGCCTCGCCGCTGTTCGCGCTCGCCGTGACGACCAGGGTCACCTTGTGGATGCTGCCGTCGCCCCAGAGCGAATCGTTGCCGCGGCCGCCCGCGATGTCGTCCGAGCCCGAGCCGCCGACGATCGTGTCGATGCCGAAGTCGCCGCGCAGCGTGTCGAGGCCCGAGCCCCCGTCGATCGTGTCGTTGTCGGTGAAATCGGGATCGGCGATGAAATCGGGCAGCGCGTTCAGCCCGTCGTTGCCGTAGAGGGTGTCGGCGCCGTCGTCGCCGAAGAGCTTGTCGTTGCCCTCTTCGCCTTCGATCTTGTCGTCGCCCGCGCCGCCCTGGATGAAGTCCATGCCCGCGCCGCCGAGCAGCTCGTCGTCCCCGGCGTTACCCTGGATGTCGTCCATCCCCGAGCCGCCCTGGATCACATCGTCGTCGTCACCGCCCGTGAGGAACGTCGGCAGCAGGACGCTGGCCTCGATCAGGATCTCGTCGTCTTCATCGCCGCCATCGCCGATGATGCTCGCCACGTTCCCGAAGATCTCGGTCTGGCCGAAGCCGAAGACCAGGATCGTGTCGGTCTCGATCACGCCGTCGCCGTCGTAGTCGTTGGCGGCCTCGATCTCCGCCTCCTCGAACTCGCCGTTGCCGTTCAGGTCCGTGAGCGAGACGACGGGCAGTGCCAGCCCGTTCATGTCGAAGCGCTCGTGCTCGGCGAATACGCGCACGCTCTCGGCCACGTCCTGTGCGCCCGGCTGCCGGAACTCGGCGCGGTTGCCGATGTTCAAGTGAACGTCCTGCCCGATCAGGGTGGCCGGGATCGGCGGCGGAAGCGGCGGGCAGGTGTGCTGGAAGTCGAGCAGCGTGACGCGCACGAGATCGAGGCTCGCAGACCAGAGCGTCACGAAGCCGAAGGGGGTGTCGAAGCCGATCTTCGCGAAGGCGGACAGGAAGGCGTCCAGCGCCCCCTCGAAATCGAACACGCACTCGATGCCGCGGTTGAAGTTGAAGGCCGCCTCGTCCGCGTAAATCCGCCCGTCGGCGTCGTTGTCGTGCCAGTTGGCGCCGATGCGCGCCTCGATGCCGCCCTCGACGCCGGCTTCGGCCACCACCACCGACAGCTTCGCCCCGGCGGTGAAGCGCGCGATCAGCCCGAGCTCGAGGATGTCGGTGCCGGAGTGGGTCAGCGGCGTCGCGAGATCCTCGAAGTGGAAGCCGTCGAGGAAGTTGCCGGTCTCGAAGCCCCGCGTGTCGAAGCCGAGGGCGAAGTCGGCGAAGATCTCGAGCGACCCCGCGATGGTCGCGAAGAGCGGCAGCGGCGGCAGGATCGGGCCGAAGCTGTAGCTGAAGCCGAACTGGGCGGCGAGCCGCTCGATGTCCCAGAGGACCAGGTCTTCGCGCTTGCCGAACAGGATCCCGAAGATCTTCGACGGATCGTCGAAGATCGGGAAGCTGAGATCGTCGAAGCCGGGGCTGCCCGAGGTGCCCGAGAAGAAGCCGCTCACCGCCGGGTCGCTCGGGTTGTCGATCTGGGTGGGATCGTAGCCGCTGATGAAGGCGGCGAAGGCGCCGCCGCTGAGCTCGAGCTGGCCCGCGGGATCCGTCGGGTCGAAGCCCGGGATGTCCGCGAAGTCGAGGCTCCCGAAGTCGAAGATGACGCCGCCCTCGTCGGTCACGTTGATCGCGTCGAGGAGGTCGAGCACGGTGTCGATCGTGTTCAGGACGTTCAGGATCGGCTCGATCGATTCGAAGCCGCTGCCGAGCAGGGCGATCGCGCTGCCGAAGGTGATCGGGTCCTGCCCGAGGAGCTTCGCCAGGTCGGAGATCACGGGGATCTCGGTGTCGAGGATCGCCAGGATCGGGCGGATCGGCTCGATGTACCGGTCGAGGCCATTGAGGAGATCGGCCACGCCTCCGGAGAGGAACTCGCCGATGTTCAGCGTCAGATTGTGGAACTGGACACTGGGAGCGCCGCCGCTGCCATCGCTCGCGAAGGCGTCCCAGTCCACGTCGATCACCACCGCGACGCTCGGGAAGTCCGGATCGCCTAGGCCGGCCGAGAGCAGCACGTCGATGTCGAGGGAGGCGCTCAGGACGGGCGCGAAGACGAGGTCGTCGAGGTTTCCCACCGTGATGCGAACGTCCGGCGTTTCGATCGCCAGCGCGCCGGTGAGCTGGACGCCCTCCTGCGTCCCGTTCGCAGCGGCCTTGGCGGCTCCGACCCGCGCGACGTCCGCGGCTTCGTCGTAGGCGGTCGCCGTGATGTCGAGGAAGAAGAGGTGCGCGCTGATGCTCGCATCGTCCGACAGGGCGACGGAGAGCGTCGCCTCGATGTCGTCGTCGAACTCGAGGAAGGCGCCCTCCCGGTTCAGACCGATGGTGGCCCCGATCATGGCGCCGAGCGCCAGAATGACCTGACCCGAGCCCTCGACCGACGCGAAGTCGAGCGCTGAAAGGCCGAGGTCGAAGTCGAACTCGCGCTCCTCGTTCAGGTTCCACGAAAGCCCGATGGTCAGCTCGGTATCTTCGTCGTTGATCACGTTCGACGGGTCGCTGGTGATGAGCCCGACGTCGAGCGAGAGCGTCCCGAGCCCCAGCTCGATGCTGAGTAGATCCGAGAGATCATCCGGATCGGCGTCGACGGGTGTCCCACCGTCGCCGTCGATCGACTCGAGCAGCGTGCGGAAGAGATCCTCGATCGCCTCCTCGATGGCGTCGGCCTCGGTGAGGCCGGCGAGCACACCCTCGATCTGGTCGCGCACGGGCTCGAAGAAGCCGGTGCGGAAGGTCTCGATCGCGCCCGCGACATCGCCCGCGGTCTGGCCCACGATCGGCAGCGCGCCGACGGCCTCGTTGCCCAGGCCCTGCTCGATCACGCGCAGGAAGGCTTCGATGGCGTCGAGGATCTGCGAGAGGTCGAGGCCGGCCGCGAGGATCGCGTCGAGGATCGCCTGGGCGGCATCCGCCGGGATGCTCGGGGTGATGTCGAAGTCGGCCAGGTCGTCGATCGCGGAGGTCAGTCCGAACGAGAGCGGCGTGGTATCCGGTAGCACCACCTGGGTGCCTGCCACGAAGACCGGCAGGTCGACGACCAGCTCCGCCTCGAAGTCGGCCGTCAGGTCGAGGGGATCCGTGCCGAGCAGGACGCGACCGTCGGCCGCGCCGGTGTCGTCGATGGTGACGGCGAGCCGCGCCGGATCGCCGAGCCCCAGGCCGTCCGTGAGCGTGAGCGTCGCCGGCAGCGCCGCGCCGACGTTGCCAAGGCTCGCGATGTCGAAGCCGAAGAGCGAGACGGCGAGCTCGCCGCTCAGCTCCAGCCCGGCGAAGAGCTCGATGCCGGAACCCGCCACCAGGAACAGGGCGGGCAAGCCCCCGCCGCTGGCGTCGATGCCGAAGCCCAGGTCGAAGGCGCCGCTCAGGCTGAGCGTTCCCGCGATCTCCGCGTCGAACTCGATCGGGATGTCGGCACCGAGCGAGAAGTCGAGCGTGAACGTATCGGCCAGGCCGAGCACGTCGCCGATCACGTCCGCGTCGTAGTGGAGGTTGAAGAGCAGCGCGCCGTCCTGGAATGCCAGCGTCAGCACGCGCCCGCTGAAGGCGTGCAGCACGTCGTCGAGGGCCTGCGCCACCTGGGCCTGCACATCGGCCACCAACGCGTCGCGCTGGGGCACGAGGACATCGTCGTAGAGCGCCTGGATGGCGGGCGTGACGTCGGCGGGGGCAAGAGCGTCGATGGCATCGATGGCATCGTTCACCGCCGCGATCGCGCTGGCGGCGGAAGCCGCGCCGTCGGCGAAGGCCTGGTAGCCACGGAGCAGCTCCATCGGATTCGTCCGCAGCGCGCTCTCGAGCAGGGAGCCCAGTTTTTGGAGCGAAACCTGTGCCTGCTCGAGCGATCCATCCGCCGCGTCGCTGGCGACGCCCGCCGCCGCGTCGATCGCGGCGATCGCGGCGTCGAGCGCCGTGCCGACCTCCGCGGGGGTGCCGGCGGGAAGCGCCGCATTGGCTGCGACGAGAGCGCCCCGAACGTCGGCCAGCGCGTCGAGGCCCGCCTGCACCAGCGTCTCGAGACCGTCGACCAGGACCTGCGAAGGCTGGGGCAGCTCGAAGCCGAGCGCCGTGAAGAGGCGCTCCACGAGATTGTCGCCGGAGGGGATCAGGTTGCGCAGACCAACCGGCCCGGTCTCTCCCTCGGGCACTCCGTACACCGCCTCGAGCAGTTGCTGGCGCATCGTCTCGAAGCCGTCCCGCAGCTCGGCCCCGGTGAATTCCGAATCGCTGACGAGCTCGAGCGCATCCAGGTCGGTCTCGTCCACGGCGCGCACGCGCTCCACCACCATCAGCAGCGCCTGGAAGGCGACGAAGAGACGCGTCGGGCTGTCCGTGATCTCGAAGACGTCCGGCAGGCCGCGGATCGCCTCGTCGAGCGCCTCGAGCGCAAAGGCGAACGCGTCGTTGATCCCGGCGTGCTGCGCGTCGATCTCGCCGAGCTGGGCGAGCGCCTCGAGCGCCTTGAGGAGCTCGGGATCCATGGGTATTTCGCTCGCAGCGCCGTCGAGCGTGAAGCTCAGGAAGCCTGGCACGTCGAGGATGCCGCCCTCGAGCGCGCTCGGATCGGCGAGCTGCGGGTTGAGCAGCGCGCGCAGCCCCGCCAGATCTCCGATCGCTCCGCCGATGCCGTCGCTGACGAGCGAGAGCAGGTCCGAGATCGAGGTGCCGAGCAGCGGCAGGTCGGTGCCGAGCAGCCCGAGGTCCTCCGTCAGCGTCTGCGCGATCTGCGCGACCAGCCCGAGCACGTCGCCGAGCGAGAGGTTCTGGAACTGCTCGAGCACCGCCGACAGATCCACGTCGTCGACGTCGAAGTCGACGTCGAGGACATCGTTCAGCTCGCTGAAAATCCCGGTGATCGTGGCGACGGTGGCATCGATCTCGAAGCTCGAGCCCGTGAGCGCGAGCTCGATCTGGAGCGCGCCTCCGTCGAGGGTCACGTCGAACGCCCCGATCGAAGCGAAGTCGAAGCCACCGCTGCCGTTCGGCTCGCGCCCGCCGAGCTCGACGAGCGTGATGCGGCCGTTCCCGTCCGGGTCTTCGAGGCCCAGCGCGACCGAGAACTCGACCGGGGTCGTGAGCTCGGCGCTGACGCTCGCTTCCAGGAAGCCCACCGACGCGACGCCATGGATCGGCGCCGGCGTGGCGAGCGTGACCTCGGCGCTGATTCCGCTCGACTCGGTCACGAAGAGTCGTTCGAGCACCGCTGAGCCGGTGACGCTGCCGAGCCCCGAGCCGACGATGCCGAAGCCGAGATCGAAGGCGGCGAAGGATCCCGGCGCCAGCGATACCGACACCACCAAGTCGTCGGGACCCTCGATCACGAGCCCCTGGCTCGGGTCGAGGGAGACGTCGAGGGTCTGTCCCGCCACCGTCGCGGCTGCGACGATCGCATCGATCACCTGCTGCAGCGTCAGCGCGCCGGAGAGGTCGACGCTGAACGCCGCGACCGGCGGGTCCATCGGATCGCTGCCGGGCGTGCGCAGGGCGATGTTGAGATCCGGGTCGCCCGGTCCGCTGGTGCGCACCCCCCGCCCGCCGTTCAGCTGATCGAGCGCCGTGCCGGGCACCAGATCCTGGAGATCGAGACCCACGCCCAGCTCGAGCGCCACCGCGGCCGTGGCGTTGATCGCTCCGCTCGCGAGCAGCTCGAGGGTCGCGACGCCGAGGTCGATGGATTCGCTGAACGCGAGGTTCAGCGAATCGCTGAAGGACTCCGAGAGCTCGAAGCTGAGCGAGATGGTGTTGCTGGTGGCGTCGTAGAGCGCGTCGAGCGCGCTCCCGAGCAGGCCCGGAATCCCGTTCAGGATGCTCTCGAGATCCTGGAGGGTGGTGAACGTGAAGAGCGGGGTGGAGAGCGCCTCGCTCTGGAAGCCGAGGAGCTGCTGCGAATCGCTGGAGACGTTCGCGAGGCTGAACTCCACCAGGTCGTTCGAGAGCGAGCGCAGCTCGAGCTCGCCGTCCTCGACGACCGCCTGGATCTCGAGGCCCTTGGCGGCGAGGGCGACCGTGATGGCGTCGGCCAGGGCCGCGACGCTGGCATGGGCGACGGTGGGGATGTTGTCGACGAGCGTCGTTACGCCGCCGATCACGACCTCGAAGGAGATCGTCTTCCCGGCGAGATTCGCCACCGCCGCGGAGACGGCGTCGATGCCCGCGTCGAACAGCGGATCGATCAGCTGCTGGATCATGTTCGCGAGATCCACCACCGAGCCGATCGCGTCCGAGACGAACGGGATGCCGCCCACCGGGCCGAGGGCATCCGTCAGCGTTTGCAGCTGCGTGCCCACGCCCGCGAGCAGGCTCACCACCTCGCCGGGCGACATGTTCGTGAAGTCGGATGGATCGAAGCCGATGTCGAGCGGATTCGGGACGTCGATGTCGATGTCGAAGTCCGGCAGGTCGAAGAGGTTGCTCGGGTCGATGCCCGAGATCGCGAGCGTCACGCCCTTCGCGAGGTCGAAGGCGAAGGACGGGTCGACGTCCACGATCACCGGCAGCGACGCGGAGAAGCTCGTCGTTGGAGCGATGCTGAGCGCATCGGTCGACAGGCCGCTGCTGAGCAGCTCCTGCAGGGAGACGACACCGTCGCCGCTGGAATCGGGATCCAGCTCGAGCGCTGCGACGAAGCCGAGCGTGCCGCCGACGATCTTCGCCTCGACGATGCCGAGATCGAAGCCCGTATCGAGGGTGGACGACGACACCCCGCCATCCACGAAGCCCTCGACGTCGAGCGTCGCGGTGAAGTTCTCGATCTCGACGAAGAACGCCTCTTCCGGCGAGAGATTGCCGTCGAGGTCGAAGCCGAAGTCGAAGTCGAAATCGATCGAGGCGAGCAGATCGAGCTCTGCGTCGAGATCGATGCCCGCGGCGCGCGCCGCTTCGCCGAGCCGGAGCGGCAGCACCAGATCCTTGCTGAAGTCGAAGTCGACGTCGAAGCGGATCTCGCTGGCGGTCGATTCGTCCGTCACGGTGGCGCCGGGAATCGCATTCATCGCGTTCGCGACGTCGCTGCTCAGCGCCGTCGGATCCGAGAGCTGAATCGGCAGAGCGTTGCGCAGGGCATCGATGAGACCGGTGCGCAGCTCGCTTCCCAGATCGACGAGATCGCCGATCGAATCGCCGATCAGGGGAAGGTCGTCGGCGAGATCGCCGATCTGCTGGATCTGGTCAACCCAGTCGTTCAGCGTGTCGAGACCGTCGGAGATCGCCTGTCCCGCCGCCGGATTGATGTCCGCCGACAACAGCAGCCGCGGCTCCAGCGCTTCGACCACGACGCCCCGCCGGGTCGACTGCCGGCGCAGCTTCTCCCGTCGCCTCGCAGCGCTCCTCCGCACGCTCCGCATCAGAACCCTGCGCCCCATCCGAATACCCCCTTGCCGACGCACGGACGAGCCGACCTCGGCCCAGACGGTCTGGGCCGGGGGAACAATCCCATGGGGTTCGCGGGAGTGTCAATGGAAAACGCATCGTCCTGATTGTGATCTTCCGGTGACATCGGGCCCGTGGCCGACGGGTAGCCCCCAGTGCAAATGGTCCGCTTCCGGGCAGCGCCAGCACGGGAGAAAAAGGGGCCGGAATCCGGGCTAGTGGAGCACCCCGTCGCCGTCGAGGCCGGTGCGGGTGCGCATGCGCAGCACGAAGGCCGACAGGATGCGCAGCCCCTCCTCCAGCTTGCGAAGCTCGTCGGTGAATCCGAGCATCAGGCGCTGGATCTCCGCCACGTCGCTCGCGCGCTCGTTCTCGAGGTCGCCGTCGACGCGGGCCACGTCGACGGCCGCCGCCGCTGCATCGATTGCGGCGCCGTAGGCGCGGGAGGAAACCGCCTTCAGGAGCGGCGCCAGGCGGGCCGCCATCGGCTGCGAGAGATCACGGGCCACGCCGCGGTTCTCGAGGTCCGCGCGGATCCGCCGCCGGGTCGCAGCGCGCCCCGGTCGGGCGTCGTCCCCGCTGCTGAAACGATTCCGCATCTGGCCTCCCCTTTTCGCCCGCCGCTCACGTCGCTCTCCCACCCGGTTTCGCAAGATCGGTGCCAGCCCCCAGCCGCCGGCAAGAGCCGGCTGATCCAGTGGACCCGAATGGGAAAATGCCAGGAGTCGAATCCAGGGGGCGGCACGTACGCGGGCGCGGGCATGGGGAGCCCGATGCCTTTTTGGGAAGCCGATTTCCGGCCCGAGTGAATTCCGCTCGCCTTCGGCTCGCTGCGCGTGCTGGCTAATCGCGCCAGCTCATCGGAACGCGGGCGCGATCGGCCTCGGCCTCGAGCAGCGAGAGATCGCCGAGCAGCGCGGCACGTTGCTGCTCGAGGTGCTCGCGTTCGCGCGCCTTGCTCGTCGATTTCGCAGCGTATTCCTGGTCCACCGCCTCGATGCGCAAGTGCAGATCCTGGTACTCGGCGCGCCATTGCGCCTCGCTGCGGCCGCCCAGGATCGCGCCCGATTCGGCCAGGTCGTTCGGGACCAGGGTCAGGACGCCCGCGGCGGCGTCGATGTGGTAGGTGAAGTGATTGAAGAAGGACAGCCCGAGCAGGCCGATCTGCATGCTCGGGCTGATGCTGGCGGGAACGTTCTCGACGACGGCGCCGCCGAGATCGACGGAGCGCAGCATCACGGTCCTCTGCGTGACGACCCCGTTCGCGGTGCGATAGCTCTTGCTGCGCGTCTCCGGCCCTGCCTGGATCCCGAGGCGCTTCGCCAGCGCGGCGGGGATCAATACGTCTGTGGCTCCCGTGTCGACGAGGAAGGGGGCCGTGATGGAGCCGTCGAGAAGCACGTTGACGATCATCCCGGTGCCCGCTCGAGCCACCGCTACGCGCACCTCGCGCCCTGGTGCAGCAGCCCCTCCGCGGATCGCGGCACTTGCGGGCGCCGGTGCCGCAGGCTGGCTGTAGGTCTGCAGGCGGCCCGCCTCGGGCGGCGCCATCGCGCGCAGCTCCGCCTGCGAGCGGTGGCGCGCGGGGACCTGATTCAGGTCCTGCGTGAAATGGATCCGGCCCTGCTCGTCGGTCCACTGATAGATCTCGGCCGCCGCCGCGAGCGGCGCGAAGCTGAGCGCGAGGCAGAGCCAGCGGGCCAGGCGAAGCATGCGGAACCCCGCCTGGAAAATCGGATGGCGCGGGGCCGCGCTTTACCGCGGGGCCCCCTCCCGAGCCGCCGGATCCGCCTCGCGGGCAGCCGCCAGGGCATCGAAGAAGCCCCGCAGCGTCGTGGCGTCACGGGGGGAGATGCCGGTGACCGCGGCCAGCCTTTCGGCGCTCGCGCTGCGCACGGCCCGCAGCGAGCCGAGCTCCCGCAGCAGCGCCCGGCGCTTGCTCGGCCCGATCCCCGGGATCTCCTCGAGGATCGAGACCAGACCCGCCTTGGAGCGCAGCTCGCGCTGGAAGTCGATCGCGAAACGGTGCGACTCGTCGCGGATGCGCTGCAGCAGCAGCAGGGCCCGCGAGCTCGCAGGCAAGGCGATCGGATCCCGGCGGCCGGGAACGAAGACGCGCTCCGACTTGAGCCCCCCCGAGCGCCGCACCCGCGGAGAGGGACTCTCCGCGTCGCGCTGCTTGGCGAGCGAGATCGCGTCCGTCTCGAGCCCGGCATCGGCGAGCGCGGCGCTCAGCACGGAGAGCTGACCCTTGCCCCCATCCACCAGGATCAGATCGGGCAGCGGCTCGGTCTCGGCGCGCGCCAGACGGCGCGAGAACACTTCGCGGAGACAGGCCAGGTCATCGTCCGGCGCGGCCTCGCGGATCCGATAGCGACGGAAATCCGCCTTCGAGGGCTGCCCGTCCCGGAACACCACGCGGCTCGCGACCGTGAGCGTCCCGGCGAAGGTGGAGACGTCGTAGCCCTCGATCTGGCGTGGGAGTCGGCGCAGTCCGAGCGCCTGCTGCAGCTCCGCGCAGGCCGCGTCGAGGCTTTCGCGCGCCTCCAGTCGCTGCCGCAGCCCCAGCTCGGCGTTGGCGCGCGCCGTCGCGAGCAGCTCGAAGAGCCGTCCGCGCCTCGGCGTGCGCAGCGCGACGCGTCGCCCGGTCCGTTCCGCGAAGAGCGCGTCCAGCGCTCCGTCGTCGTCGACCGGCAGCGGGGTCAGCACCTCGGCGGGGATCTCGCGACCCTCCTCTGCCCCGTAGTACTGGCCTAGAAAGGAGCTCATCACCTCGCCGTCGTCGAGGGTGACGTCCGAGAAGCCGAAGCCCTGCGCCCCCATCACACGTCCGTCGCGCACGTGCAGGGCCTGCACCTCGATCTCTCCCCCGCGCCGCGCGAGCGCGAAGACGTCGCGATCGATCGACTTCGGGGTCACCATCCGCTGGTTCTCGACGGTGCGCTCGACCGCCTGGATCTGGTTGCGCAGCCGCGCCGCGTCTTCGAAGCGCTCGGCCGCCGCGGCCTCCCGCATGCGACCCTTCAGCGCCTCGGCGAGCTCCCCCGAGCGGCCGCGCAGGAAGAGCGCCGTGCTCCGCACCAGCTCGTCGTAGGCCTCGCGCGAGACGAGTCCGCAGCAGGGCCCCGGACAGCGCTTCATCTCGTACTCGATGCAAGGGCGCCCCCGCCGCGCGTAATCCCGGAAGACGGCCTCGCGACAGGAGCGCAGCGGGAGGATCCGGCGCAGGTTCGAGACGGACTCGCGCATGGCGCTGCTCGAGGTATAGGGGCCGAAGTACCAGGCCCCGTCGCGACGGAAGCGGCGGACCTGGGTCAGGCGCGGCCACGTCTCGCGCGGATCCAGACGCAGCGCCAGGTACTGCTTGTCGTCCCGCAGCCGCACGTTGTAGGGCGGCTTGTGGCGCTTGATCAGCTCGTTCTCGAGCAGCAGCGCGTCCTTCACGCTCGCGGTCACGACCACGTCGACGGACTGAATGCGCTCGACCAGCCGCGGGATGTTCGGACGGCCATCGCCGCCGGCGAGATAGGACCGGACGCGCGCGCGCAGATTCTGGGCCTTGCCCACGTAGAGCACGCGCCCGGCGGCGGTCTTGAACAGATATACGCCGGGTCCGTCCGGGAGCGCCTCGACCCGCTCCGCGAGCTCCATCTCAGCCGACCCGCAGCTGTTCGGCCTCGAGCTCCCGGATCCGGTCCCTGAGCTGGGCCGCCCGCTCGAAATCGAGCTCGCGCACGGCATCCCGCATCTCGCGGCGCAGGGAGTCGAGCAGCTCCGGAA
>Ga0184615_10000378_pt1 | contig 25168 bp, 23 predicted proteins | sample PLM4_65_coex_FD_133134 | JGI IMG/M metagenome (GOLD analysis project Ga0184615, IMG submission 133134) | Groundwater sediment microbial communities from an aquifer in East River, Colorado, USA - PLM4_65_coex | ecosystem: Environmental > Terrestrial > Soil > Riparian zone | place: USA: East...
TCATGGCGTCATACAGATCTTCCCAAATCCGTCGGTGGCGCTTGAGGTCGATGAGCACCCCGGTCTTCTGGCCCTTCTGGTCGGAAAGGAATTGAACGCCCTTGATCTCCATCATCTTCTCCCGGTGCTGCGCCCCACGTCTCTTCAACCTCTCGTTCTGACCGCCGGTAAGTGCTTGCCCCGCCCCCAAAACACCCGACATCCTAATCGAACGCGTAACGGTGCGTCAAACCAAGACGACTGACGCGACTGACGGGGACGTTGCGGCATTAGCGGCTTTGTATTCGCCATGGCGACGATGCCCGATGTGCATGCTTCGGTACGCGAACGCCCCCCTCAGCCGTAAAGACACAAAAGCCGCAACGTCCCCAGGAGTCCCGCGTATGATCTCCTTCAGTCCTGATTGATCACTTTCCGTCGCTCAGCGACGCATCGGTTCATCAAGGCCAAGCTTGAAGCTAAGGTCGTCTGAAATAGTCTCGGGCAGCCGAATCGTACTGCTGGAATCCGGCGCAATAAGCCGGGCGACTTCATCCTGCCCCATCACGACTCGGAACCACTGCTCGCGATCCGACATCACCTGATATTGCCGCTCGTCGGCGGTACCGGCTAGATACGGAAGGTAGACGACGATGGGCTGACGGCCTTCGGCCTTGCAGCCGAGACGGTCAATTCGGCCGGTTCGCTGCTCAATGGTGCTCGGGTTCCAGGCGAGATCGTGATGGATGACGTGACGGCAGAATCGCTGGAGGTCGACTCCCTCCCCCATCACCTGGCTACAAACGAGGATGTCCGGAAAGAATGGCGTATTAAAGGCACGCATGAGGCGAGCCCGAGTCTCACGCCTTGTAACGCCAGTGGCAACTTGAACGTTAGCAAGGGTCACTGTTGAATCATCGGAGTCATCCTCTTCGCCTTCTTCCACCCGGATGCCACCAGTCTGTGTGCGCCGTGCGGCTTCAAGGTACGCCTTGCGCTCCTCCGCGGAACATTCGACGAGGAACGCGATGAATCCGTCGAACTTCTGCCGCCACGATGTTCCTGACCCATCGGCCTGGTCCAGCGCCTTCCCGACGACTTCAGCAGGCTTGAGATCCGCGAGTTCTTCGATCGGAAAGCACCGAACCAGTGTCGTCGTCACTCGTAGGAACCGGCGCATCACGTCGGTGAGCAGGTCACGCTGGTCCTCAGACATGTCAACTGCGTCGAGGGCCTTGGCGTGACCGCCTATGATTGTGGCGAGCGCTTTATCCAGCGCCTTCCGGCCAGGTGACTTGGGGTCGTCGACGAAACGATTTTGAATGCCTTCCAACAGCCGTTCAATTGCTTGCGTGTCAGCTTCTCGACCGGCCTCTCCAAGGCGCCGCTGCGCGGCGGCGGAGATGCGACGCTCGATTTCCTGACTGATGTGAATGCGCAGAGCTCGGCAAGTGCGACGATAAAACGCGAATACCAAGACCTTTTCGCCGGCCTCCCATAAGTCGACGACCTTTTTGACCGTGGCAGACATCTTGGGATGCGTCGCTCCACTCGTGCGCTCGAGCGCTTGGTCGAACTCGCGCAGGTACCAGCGGGCTTGAGAAAGGTCAGGCGCCGTCTCCTGACGTGAGTCCTCCTCGTCCAGACTGTCCTTCGCCCCTTCGCGGTTCTGCCTGGTCAACCGGAATGCCTCGTAAGAAGAGCAGAGCGCTTCCCCCAACAGATCCTCGCCAGCTCTGACCGCACTGCGGGCCGCCAAGAAGAACGGCAGTAGCTGCCGTGGCGGAATCGGCAGGCCACCCGGGGCACCGTCGTTCGCAATGGCAGCGCCGTCGACACGTTCCCGACGCTTGATCGGGGAACCAGACCAATACGTCCCCTTGTTGTGGCGCACGACCCATGGTCGCAGGGCTTGTTCCGCGACGTCCCTGCAGCGTTTGGCGGATTCATACGCCTCAACCACGGCTCTCTCGCGGTTGGTCAGTGAGTGTCTTGGCATGGCCTGCAGTTGTTGCCACCATGCTTCCACGTCTTCGCCACAGTCTTCCGGCCTGAGTCGGCTCCAACATCTTTGGAGGGCGACAGCCGCGCGTTGGCTGTCGTCCAAGCGATGCACAAGGTCGGACATCTTCTCCTCGAAACCTTCCCGTGGTCCAAGCTCCTGTTCCTGCCAGCGCACGTCGCCAAAACGGTTCAGCACGTGTACTAATTCGTGATGACCCAGCTGGAACGGCGTTGCCGTGAGGAACAACATGCGGTCGAACGAGTTCGACATGGCCGCGTCGCCGGTTCGAAGGTCCTGATCTATATCCGCAGCCTTGAACTGCCTCGCCAGGGACGTGCCGGGGTTCTTGAGATGATGGGCCTCGTCCATCACCAGAAGAGGTGACCGCCACTGAGCCCTCGCGAGAAGGTCCTTCCACAACTCTGCTTCAACCTTGCGAAGAGCCTTCCGCGCTACTTCCAGTCGTTCCGAGACACGGCGCTCACCTCCGCGCGCACGAACGGGCATCCCCTCGAGCGCCTCCGCCAACGGTTTCAACTCCATTCGCTGCAGTGCGCGAACCACAGCCTTCGGGACCGGGTCGTCTTTCATTTGCCGTCGGTCATCCCGAACCGCTCCGTTGTACGTGTCCCTCCATACTCCGGGGTCAGTCCGGAGCAGCCGCTGCCACAGCTCTACGCCCAAGTCCTGGGCACGTTCCTCTCCAAGCGCATACATCAACTCCGCCAAATACCAGTGGATCTGCTCTTTGACCTGAATCAGGCGGCCTGCCTTTCCGCGTCCGTGCTTCCGCAGGGCTTCCGCGATAAGCGCGAGCCGAATCCACTTGTCGGATTGACGGCGGCTCATCGCCCGTTGGGCCAGGAAGATAAGGTGACACCAAACACGTGGCGGATCATCGAGTAGCTTCAGCAGGTCGATGCTGTGGAGGGCGACTCCGTAGCGGAGGACAGATGGGTCGGCAAAATCCTTTGTCGTCGCGGCACCCCGATCCACCGGGCGACGGCGATCAAGATACAGCTCACAAAACGTGCCCAGGTCCTGCTTCCACTTATCAACAAGGTTCGACGGCACCATCACGATGACGGGACCTTTCGGACTTCGGATGGCGACGCTGTACGCAATCGCCAGTGCGACGAACGTCTTGCCCATTCCGACTTCGTCCGCCAAGATGACTCCTGGTTGGTCCAGAAAACGGTGAAGAATGCTTTCTACCTCCACGCGTTGACGTTTCTGATCTGCACGCGGTACGCGTTCGTTCAAGCGCTGACCAAGCACCAAATCAGCAGGCGCTGTGTAGATGTCGCTCATGCTCGTCCTCGCGACACGACACGCTCCCAGAACTGCCACAGATCGTCGGAGATGCGATCGCGATACACGCTCACCTGTTGATGAAGGTCTTTCGTCAACCCTTTCAGAAACGGCAGAAAGACTTCGTCGTATTCTTCCTTCCTCAGCGAGCCCTCGCTGCACTGATAGTCGACCTCGCGCAACACAATCAGAAAGTCGGTGAGCGTCAGCAGGGCTTCGTCGATTGATCCGTCCGCACTGGCGAGGTCACGCACCAGACGCTCTGCCAACGCCTCGATACCAACCAGGCCCCGCAGCCGCCACTCCAGCGCCTGTCGTCCAGAAACAGGTCGCTGGAGGTTCGCTCGGAGTTGCGCCAAGACGCGTGCGCGGCGTCTCACGCGATGCAGGAACGTAGCGTGCAAGTCGTATCGTCTGAGTGGATCCAGATCGACAGGAACCGCCGAATCGAGTTCGTCTTCTTCTTGATCACCGGGTTGCTGGCTCTTTGCCCAGGCACGGTAAGCGGCGCTAGGATCGGAAGCCGCGAGGATGCCCAGCATGTCATCGGCGGTCATCTTGTCCAGCTGCGGCGGGGGCGGCAGCTCGCGGCGATCTTGCACATTCAGAGGCAAGAACGTCTCCTTGTCATCCCATTGCACGAGCAGCTTCTCTGGTGGTTGAGAGGGTTCCCAAGCGATCTCGACGGTCGCTCTTCGACCAGCCTTCTGCCAGCCTTCTGAGTTGAGCAGTGCGGGCTTGTCTCGCCCAGTCGCACAGACGCGCCATTCGCTCGGAAGCTGGTTCGGCTCCAAGTGAAGCACCACCTGGCGATAGTCGCCGGCACGATAGATGGCAGCCAGAAAGCCGGGAGCAACGGGCGAACTTGACGCTTGCTCCTCCTCTTCGCGCTCCGGCTCTGCGCCGCGCCACTCGACACTCTCAGGGTCTTGAATCTGAGTCATCTCCGGCCATACGGCTTCCAGCTTGCCCGCCTCCCTGGCGAAGTCTTCATGCTGGACAATGGTCAAGAGATTCGCTTCGGCGTTTCGGCGTTGGCCGATGCCCATGCCGGCGCTGGTGAAATTGGAGGAGCCGATCATTAGCGCGGAGTACTGCTCCGCTCGAAACGCCATCATTTTCGCGTGCCAAGGCCGGAGGTTCTTGTCGGTATCTCGATCGGGCAACGCCTCCACGTACATCTCGGCGCTGTAACGCTGCGGCGTCGTCAGAAGCGATTTGGGGGCCGCGACACGCCACGCTTTCGAGGCTTCGTCCCGGAGCGCCGGCACACATAAACACACATCGCGTCGGTCCCCGCGGACCATGAGCTTGCACAGCGATGCCGCAACCTGGCTGGTTTCGCTCTCGCCGTCGAAAAACGGCGACGCGATCCACACCTCCCGCGGAGAACCTCCGCGCGACCGACACAGATCGAATGCCTCATCCAAGCTGCTCCGCGCTCGAGCCTGCGCGTTCTGAACTGGAAGCGTGAAGACCAGATGCTGTCGAACCGACTGTCGGCGGCGGTTTGGCGTCCAGCGTCTCACACGCCGCTCTACATCCGTCAAGAATGTCTCCGCGCGGAGGACCGTTGGGGATTGGTCGACGGGACCCGGCACGAAGTTGATTAGACTTCTCAGGAAGGCGACCGTGTCCTCCAGCGCGTCCAGGTTTCCGCCTTCCGGCGACAAATCGACCTGGGCCGCAACCTCGTAGTTCGTGCGATAGCCCTGTTCGGTCAGGTTTGCGGACGCCACGATAATTCGCACGCGCGCGTCCCACGCCAGAAGGCTGATCTTGGCGTGCTGTTTTCCGCTCCTGATTCGGACAGGCAGGACGTCCCAGCGGTAGGAGTGCTCTACGCCGGCCTGGGTTTGGTCCACGAGCACGCCCGCGTAAACGGCGCCGAGCCGGCTTTCCCGCTCGAGCAGGAACGCCAGATCCTCGCGATTCGGCTCGGACTCGATCTCGAGGAATCGCGCCAAGCATTGCTCGTCAAATAGCCCTGGAGCGAACGTATAGGTGGTCGCCAAGCATCCGATGGGATCGCCGGCGTCTTTCGGCGGTCGCCAGAGGTCGAGCATCGCACCGGTATCGGTGGTCTTTCGGCGCTTGCTCATGACAGGTCGGCGCGGAAGCGCCCGATGGGACGCCCGCGGTATTCATGTAGGTAGCGACCCGGCGTGATGTCGCGCCGCGCCTCGCGATACGCGTGCCGGATGTAGATGCGGTCTGAATCAAGACGGTCGAACCACGGGCCCTTGCCGTCGGCCGACTTGCCCTGCTGGATCTTAAGGTGGTGTTCACACAAGGCTCGCGCACACGCGCCTGGATCCAACGGCTCGGCAAACCTTTGAAACCGTTCGGTGAAGAGATTTCGAATTGAAACATTCGTGATGGCCACTTCTCCGAGGGCGCGGTGGGCGTTCTCGAATCGCTTGTGCAGCCCGGTCACGCTGCGCTTGAAGTCTTTGTCGCTGGCAATCTCAGTAACGACGAAGCCCTGTGCGTCGGGGCGAGCCGCTTCTGCTTTCAGAACGTCAAACGCGTCCTGCAGGCTTCGGGCGAAGGATTCGTAGCCTCGGATGGCATCGAGCAACGGCTTGTAGTTCGGCTGACGTTTTTCCAACCGATCGTGCAATTCCTCCTCACGGAAGTGGTCATCGTCGTAACGTTCTTGCAGTTGCCAAATCGCGGGCAACGCGCCCAAGGGCCTGTCCTTCGACTCGAGCAGAAGCCCTTCGAGAAAGCGCTTTTCCTTTGCACGCGCAGTTGCTGGCGCAAAGGCCTGCGCTAATTCTGCCCACTTTTCGCCAATCCAGCCTGGCTTCGCGCGCGGAGGTTTTTCATTCAAGCTCTTACGGACCGCCTCTTGCCACCGCGAAATGATCGGCTTCGCATCGCCCAGCCCCGCAAGCCCCTGCCCGCGAGCCCATGCGTCCGCCAACTTCTCAGCGTTCGGGCCGGGACCGAGATGAATATCAACGAGTCCGAGATGAACCGCCAGTCGCTTGTAAATGCCATGGAACCCAAAGATCCGTGGAGTTTTCAGATAGCTCCGCGCGTCAAGGTATCCGTGCTGATCGATGGCGCGGCGAGCCATATGTCGGCCCGGGACCCCGCCAATGTTGTTGTCAGCCGCCATTTGTCGAACTATCGCTTCAACGACCAGCCACTCCCAGACCAGATACGGCGAAGCGTCGCGGAACTTGGGGTCATCTTCCATGCCTTCCGTTACAAGCGCACCCACAGCCGTCGCAGTGAGAAAACGAATCCGCCGCATGCGCTCGCGGACCGCGGGTACGAGCTGCACGGCAAGTTGGTCAGCAATCTGGTAGAGCCCGAGCGGATCCAAGGTGCCCTCGCTCTTGCCAGGCGGATCGTAAGTCGTCAGGAATGGAAAGGACGGCGTCATGCTATCCCCAGAATCCAACCCTCGATTTCAGCCACTGCACATTCTGCGGGCGCCAATGGCGGCTCGAGCAAGGTCGCCAGGCTTCCATCACGATCGGCGCTTCGCATCCATGCGGCGACCGAATAGGCGTCATGCTGGTCGGCGGTGCGTCCTTGGCGCGGGAAGCTCCGGCTCCACAGCGACGGATAGACCTCCGCCACCACCGACCGCCCCACCGGGATGCTCCAACCATCGAAGGGCCAGAAATGGACCCTGTCCCCCACCTCCTGGCGGAGGTAGCGAAGCCACGGCAGCCCGGAATGGGTGGATTTCGCCACCGAGCCCTGCACGTCAAACTGAAAGACTGATTTGGCCGCGCCGGCTCGTTCTTCCGTCAATCGCCGCCAACGCGTATTGCCGGAACGAGCCGCGCCGTTGCCACGGATGCCATCGCGTACGAATTCGACATAGGTATGGTCCTCGTCAGTGGGCCAGTGGCGTTGAAAGTCGTCGAGGAACGCCGGCCAATCATGGGGCAGACCGTGCTTTTCAAAGTACCGCAGCGGAAACGAAAACCCGTGATCGATACCGACCAGCGTCCGCCGATCTTCGCGAAGCCACTCGGCCAGCCATTCAGCGATGCCGCGTCGCGTCCAGTACTTGCGAGGACTCGGCGGCGGCTGCACTTCGACGGGCGGCGACGATCGGTCCGCTATGTAGACCCGCAAGCCCTTCAGGCTCGAGGTCGGTGTCTTCGCACCGGAGTAGTCGATGCCGATGTAGCGGTCAAATGCCGCGGGCGGCCTCGGGGTCAGATACTTGACTTGTTGGACTTTGTCGCTCATCGGGACGTCGTTTAAAGATTTACCGTTCGGCCACCGATTCACGCCGCCACGTCCTCACGGATTTCCGTCTTCAGCACCGTCTGCGTTGTCCGTTTCTCACGGTATTCTTCGCCGCAATTCGCGCAAACCCGAGCGGGAACGCTTTTACGACCAGGCATCCCACCGCGCTCCATAGTGATCGTGGCCTGACCTCGAACGGTGTCGGCTTGCTTGCCAATGATCCAGGTCAACGGGGATCACGATCCGTACAGGTCCCTCGGATTGGCGCCAGCATAGACCGTCGGGGCGCACCGGGTCAATCCATCCGTCACACCCTGGTCACTTGCCGACGCCTTGACAGGCCTTGAACGCCCCCCTGCACTGAACGACATTCTCCGAGTGAGACCTCGCAATGGCCCGCAAACGCCCACATATCCAGATCGCCGCGAACGTGAATCTGCCGGTCATCGTCTTCAAGGAGGACGACGTCTTTATCGCGTACACCCCGGCCGTCGATCTGTCATCGTGCGGAGACACGTTTGAGAAGGCGGTAAAGACGTTCGGCGAAGCGGTGAGCCGGCTCCCCCCCATCTCATCCCCTGCAGCTCTGGAAGAATGGCGGGAAGTAGCGTCCCGTTACAGTGTTCGAGCGCAGAGTACTTCGTCGTCGCGGAGGGCTTCGAGGGCGGAGGCGGGGACGGAGGTGACGGCAATCGTGTCGCCGACGGCGTTGAAGACCTCGATGGAGTACCCCTCTGTGCCATCAGGGGCAACGTGGTGGTCCACCAGCTTGACGATGTCGCCGCGACGGAGACGATGCTCAGGCACATCGCACGTCAGCGCCGCATCCGTGTAGAGTTCCCACTTCATCACGTCCTCCGATTGCCTGGGATGCGAGACGTTAAGGGGACGGATTTGTTTTCCATCTCAAGCCCTCCGCCCCTCACCACTCCCGGTACCGATTCGTCACCGGCATCCGCCGGTCCTTGCCGAGGGCGCGGGGGGTGAGTTTGATGCCGATGGGGGATTGGCGGCGCTTGTATTCGCTGCGGTCGACCATCCGCGCGACGGCGGTCACGGTCCGACGAGCAAAACCTTGGGCAACGATCGCACCAATCTCCTTGTCCTCCTCGACGTACGCGCGGAGGATGGGATCGAGTACCTCATACGGTGGCAGCGTGTCCTGATCGGTTTGATCGGCTTTCAGCTCGGCCGTCGGCGCGCGGTCGATGATCCGCTGCGGGATCACCTCGCCGGCCCGATTGCGGTCGCGCGCGAGCGTATAGACCATGGTCTTGTACACGTCCTTGATCACGGCGAACCCGCCCGCCATGTCGCCGTACAGCGTCGCGTAGCCCACGCTCATCTCGCTCTTGTTGCCGGTCGTGAGCACCAGCCATCCGAACTTGTTCGAGAGCGCCATGAGGAGGTTGCCGCGGATGCGCGCCTGAATGTTCTCCTCCGTGGTATCCGGTCGGCGATCCGCGAACGTGGCGGCCAGGACCTTCTCGTAGCCCGCCATCAATCCGGGGATGGGCAGCGTGATGAGGCGGATGCCCAGATTCCTCGTCAGCCGCGCGACGTCTTCTCGGCTCTGGGTCGCGCTGTACGGCGACGGCATAAACACGCCCACCACGCGCGACGCTCCCAGCGCATCGACGGCAATCGTCGCCGTGAGCGCCGAATCGATGCCGCCGCTCAGCCCGATCACGACGGTCTCAAACCCGTTTTTGTGGACGTAGTCGCGCACGCCGGTTGTCAGCGCCCGATACACCTCCTCGTTGCGCGCGAGCGGCGGCGTGACCGGTCGGTTCATCCTTGACCGTCGCGGCTTTGGCTTGATCCGCGGCATCTCGAACCGCTGAACCGCTCCGTGTTGTTCCAGCAACGCGAGTTTCTTCTTGCGCCGCCGCGTGTCGTGGAGCCGCGACTGAAACACCGCGTCGACGTCCAGATCGACGACGAGCAATTCCTCGACAAACTGCCCACCCCGGGCGAGGATCGAACCGTGCTCGTCAACCACCACGCTGTGGCCGTCGAACACGAGCTCGTCCTGCGCGCCCACCATGTTGACCGCCGCGACGATCACCAGGTTGTCGGCCGCGCGCGTGGCGTACATCCGCTCGCGGAACGCCCCCTTGCCCTGATAGTACGGCGAGGCATTGATGTTCACGATGACCTCGGCGTCGCCCGCAACGGCCTGGAGTTGCGTCGGCCCCTCGGGGTACCAGTTGTCTTCGCAGATGTTCACGCCCACCGTGACCCCCGCGACGGTGAAGACGGGACACTGGCTCCCCGCCTGGAAGTACCGGTCTTCGTCGAACACCCCGTAATTGGGCAAATACATCTTGTGGTACATCCCGACGCGCCGGCCGTCGGCCAGCACGGAGGCGGCATTGAAGATGTCGCCGTTGCGATCCACCACGCCGACCACCGCCACCAGGCCACGCGTGGACGCGGCAATCGCGTCCAGGGCCTTGAGATTATCGCGGATGAACTGGGGCTTGAGGAGCAGATCTTCGGGGGGATAACCGGGGAGCGCCATCTCGGGAAACGCGACCAAATCGGCGCCGGCGCGTCGGGCCTCACCGATGAGACGCCGGATGGTCGCCGCGTTGCGATCCAGGTCCCCCACGGTGCTGTTCATCTGGGCCAGGGCGAGTCTCAAACGGCGCATCGACATCCTCCGCCGTTGACTCTACTCACGAGGGGGATGACGTGTCAAGATTCTGGAGTGGAATCGACCCCCTCAGCAACGCCGCGGCGACCGCGCGCTGCGGTCGGCACATGCCGCCTCCGCTGGATCTCCAGTACCCCGAAGACAACCGGGAAGTAGAGGAGGTAGCTCCCCGCTTCGACCAACGAGGGGTGAGACCGGTACCCGAAAATCCCCGCCGCCAACGACCCCAGGAAACTGCGTTCGCTCAACAGCCAGGACGTGTTCCACAACGGCTCGACGATGCCGGGAAGCAGCCCCGCGGCAATCAGATGGCCGAAACCGGTCGCCAGCATCCCAGCCGCCATGAAGATCAGGATGACGCCGCTCACGCGAAAGAATGGCTTGAGATCGAGGTGGCCAAACCCTTTGAAAAATGCCCACGTCATCAAGATCCCTACCGCGACGCCCAAGAATCCGCCGGTCACCGCCAGGCCGACGGACTCGCCGGTCGCGCCCTGCAGGAAGAGGCCCCACAGGAACAGCACGGTCTCGACCCCTTCTCGAAAGACTCCGACGAAGGCCAAGGTGGCCAGGGCCCACAACTGCCGCTTGGCGATCGCCAGCTCCGCCCGATGCTGGAGGGCTCCCTTGATCTCCCGGGCGTTGTGGTGCATCCAGACGACCATGTGGGTGAGGACGACGGTGGCGAGGAACAGGATCGCCGTTTGAAAGATCTCCTGCCCCGCGTCTTGAAACAACGCCGCCGCGTAGGTCGAGAGCCCGGCGAACGTCGCGGCGGCGGCAACCGCCCACGCCACGCCCCAATATACCAAGCGGAACTGCGACGCCTGGCCGATCTTGTCGAGGTAGGTCAGCAGGATCCCGACGATCAGGGCCGCCTCGATCGTTTCCCTCCACGTAATGACGAATGTGCCCAACATCGACGCTCCTACTCCGCGATGACCGCGCCGCGCGCCGTTTCAGGATGGAATTCGCCGAAGAACTCATATCGGCCGGGCTTGAGCGGCGGGAGCAAGATCGTGGTCGATTGCCCGGCCCGAATCAGCTTCTCTCGATTGAGGCTGGGACTCTCGAATTCTTCGGCCGCCGCGTCCTGATTGGTCACGACCAGTTTGATTTTGGTGTGCGCCTTGACCGTGATTTCCTGGGGTGAAAAGACGTGGTCTTTGATCGTCAGCGCCCGCTCTTCATCGGCGGTGGCCAACGACACCCCCGTGGTCAAGATCGCCGCGCACAGTGCGCCGGCGGTCATCAATCGTCTCACGTACCCCATGGCCCCTCCTAAATGGAATTAGATTTCAATTTCACTCATGATCATAAACGGAATGGCCCTCGGCGTCAAGACCTTTTCAAGAGGCGATCCGGGAGACGAGCGCCGAGTGATCCCGGAATCGCCCCTCCTTAGGCCGAGTGATCGTGGGCGCGGGGGGAACGCTTCCCGCTGTGGGCCTCGCACGATTTACAGATCCCGTACAATTCCAGCTTGTGGAACGTGATGCGGAACTCGTGTTCGCTGGCCACCTGTTCTTGAAATTTCTCGATCTGAAAATTGGCGAACTCGATAATTCGCCCGCATTTCGTGCAAATCAGATGGTCGTGATGGGATTTCCAGGCGACATTGTCGTAAATCGTCTTACCTTTCCCGAAGTGGCGTTCTTGAGCCAGGTCCCACTGGCAGAGGAGTTTCAACGTCCGGTACACGGTGATGATACCGATGGCGGGTTCTCTCTTGGACACCTCATGGTACAGCTCTTCGACCGTAATGTGGTCCTGGCTGAGAAAGAGCTCGGCGATCAGCTCGCGTTGGTGAGTGAGCTTCAGGCCGTGCTCGCGAAGCCTGGCTCGCAACAACTCGCTCGAACGCGCTTTGGGGGGTGATTTCGTCATAATGAAATTAAATTTCAACTCAGTCTAAACAAAGGCGCGCGCCCCTGTCAAGAACGCGGGCCCGCGGCTCGAATCGCTTGACTTTCAAAGGGGTTGCTTTACAATAGCGTGATTTTACTCACGGCAGGCCATCACACCCAAACGGAGAGGGCAAAGGACTATGGCATCTGGACGAGAACGACAGAAGGAGTTGCGGCGACGGCAGAAACGACGGCGCGAGGTCCTACGGGAACGGCGGAAGGTGGCGATGAAGGCAAAACCATCCACCGCGAAGAAACCGGTGAAACCCAAGGTCAAGAAGGAGAAACTGAGCCCCGCCGCGCCACCCGTCGTCACTCCGTAACGCGTCAAGCCTCGTCGTCAGGCGCGGCTGCGCGCCGTAACGATCACCGCTTCCGCCACCTGCTTCATGGGACGACGGTTGTTCATGCTTTGACGCTGCAAGACGCGGAAGGCTTCCTCCTCGGTGAGCCGCCGCTCGCGCATGAGAACGCCTTTTGCCTTCTCGACGAGCTTGCGAAGCTCCAACGCTTCGTGCATCTGGGATGTTTCCTTCACTAACCGGGTGTTTTCGATCGCCACCGCGGCCTGATTGGCGATCGCCTCCAAGAGCCCGATTTCGTCCGGCAAGAACACGTGCGGCTTGGCCGTGTAGCTGTTGATGACGCCGATCGCGCGGCCTTTGCACAGCATGGGCACCGAGAGCAAGGAGCACAGTCCCTCGTCTCGCGCGAGATCCGGATACACGTAGGAGGGGTCCGCCGTGACGTCCAGGATGGCGATCGGTTTCCGTTCCTTGACGACCCGACCGCTGACGCTCTCTCCGATCTTGAGCGCGGGCTTCTTTCGATAGGCGTCTGACAAACTCTGCGTGGCGGCGATCTGCAACTCGCCCCGCCCCTCGTCCGCCAACATGATCGAGCAGATCGCCGACCCCATCGTCCGCGCCGTGATCGTGACGATCACCTGGAGCATTTCCGCGAGGTAGTGGGTCGAGGTGATGGTCGTACTCACCTGGGACAGCGTCTCGATCTGGAGCGTCTTACGCCGCATGGCCTCGTAGAGCCGCGCGTTCTCGATCGCGCTTCCCACTTGGTGGCCGATCGTCGTCAGCAGGGTCATTTCTCCGGCCTCGTGCCGGTGGGGCTCGCGATGCTGGACGTTGATGACGCCGATCACCTCGTTCTTGGCAATGACCGGCACCGACACGAACGCCTGATAGCGGTCCTCGGGCAAATTCTGGAAACACTTAAATCGGGGATCCTCGCCCGCGTCGTGGGCAATCGCCACCGGCGTCCGCTCGCGCGCGACCCACCCGGTGATCCCTTCGCCCAGTTCCAGGCGGATCCGCCCAATCAGCCGCGGATGGGGCTGCTTGGAGGCTCGTAACACCAGTTCCTCGCGCGAGTCATTGAGAAGGTAGAGGAACGCGGCGTCGCCCCGCGTCACCTCCACGACCAACTCGATGATCTGTTTGAGTACGGCCTCCTGATCCAGCGTGCAACTGATGGTTTCGCTGATGCGCCGGAGGACGTCCAACTCCCGGCTCTTTTGGCGCAGGGCTTTGAGCAGGGCGCTCTGGGAGGCTCGGACAGGTGTCGTCATCGCGGGCGCATTCTAGCAGGCCGCCGAGAAAGTCTCAACACGCCTGCCCAAGACGTCAACGCTGGCTTGAGTCCGCGCGGCGCCGACGGGGCAATGTTCCCGAGACGCACACCCGGTCAGGGAATCTTTTCCACGACCAGGCCGTAGGATCCCAAATCACCGGCCGATGGCGGGGCCGACACAGACCGGGTGACCTTGATCGTGACCGGATTGCCCGCCGTGCCGGAGAAGACGATCCGAGACGAGAGCGTGTCGGCGTCGTTAGGCGGGCACGTTACACAGTACGAGGGTGAATAGGTGCCGCCGTCCAAGTTGTCGGCCGAAAGGCCTGGCGAGACACCCGCGACATCGAGCACGGTGTCGGCGGCGTTGGACACGCGCACGTCACACGTTACCCCCGCCACGCCGATGACGCACCGCGACGTCGAAACGGTGTACACCCCGTCGCCCCCCGGCGTGAAGACCGCGTAATCCACATCGCCGACTGGGTACAGCGTGCGGAGTTGAATCTCCTCGAGACCGATGGCTTCACCTCGTGCCGGCAGGTCGTCATCCGACGACCCCTCGTAGAAATCGCGCCAGAGATCGATGTCTCGGGGTGCCAGAACGGACGTCAGGTCGCCCAGATTCCCACTCTGCCAGTGGAGCCAAAAATCTTCGAAACTCACGGTGGAAAAGGCCGACAGATCGGCCACCACGCCCCAGATCCTGTCGAAAGGAATCGTCAGCGGTCCGGGCTCCTCGTCGGCGTTCGTGTCGTCGTAGAGATCCCACAGCACGGCCGCCACCGCGAGCTCGTTCGTGTCATACCGGGCGCTGGAGGCCAGGGACGGCCCCTCGATCTCGAACTCGAGCCGCACGCCGGTGCCCGACGTATCGACGTGGCGCGGATCGTTGCGGACCGCGCTAGAGAAGAAGGTGGCCCAGCCTTCGGACCACGCCAAGCGGAGGTCCAACGTGGAATCCCCAAAACGGTGCGGGCCGCCGGGGGAATCGTCCTTTGAATACACATCGGCCGCGTAATGCCCATACTCGTGCAGCAGCACGGCATCGTCCCATTCATCGGGATCAGCCAGTTGGCCCAAGACGCTGATCGCCCGCGCGCCGGGGTTGTACGCCGTGCCGTCCGGATTGCCCGGGTACCAATACCATTGGAGACCCGCCGTCGGCGTCGATCCGGTCGCGGCCTCCACCAGTCGTCCGCCGCGTACGCCCTGCTCCAAGATATTGAACGCCCCCGCGGCGCCGCTTGTGTCCCGCGCTTCGAGAGCCGGCAGCGCGCGCGCGCCGCGTGGGAGATCATCGATCGCCCCCGACACCACGCCGTAGAGCACCGGCTCCTGCGGGGATCGTTTTACCGAAGCGGCGTAGGTTCCCGAACGGGACGAGACCCGGACGTAGACGCCTGGAGGTCCCGGGTTGCTGAAGGAGATCGCGTACGAACCGTCTTCGCCGGTCTCGCCTTCCGCGAGCACGTCTCCGCTCCGGCACGCGACGACCTCCACCAGCGCGAATCGGATGGGAACGGACACCACCTCGCCCGTCATCCCTCCCGACGCCACACGTCGTTTCCGGTAGGCGGCCGAACCCGAGAGCGTCCCCCCTCCTCCGGAATCGGTCCGCCCCTCGAATGCCGCGCACCGCGATGTCAGCACACGGGGCGCGGCTTCCCCACATCCGGTGGTGAGGAGGGCGAGCGCCGCGATGATCACGCCGGCCCGGAACACGGGTCAGGCTTTTTGAGATTCCAACACGGGAGGGGGCGAGTACAGAATGCGGTGGCAATACGTGCAGGTCAGAATCTGCTCGTTCTTCCGAATATTGGCGACCAGTTGCGGTTGGAGGGAGAGCCGGCATCCTTGGCACGTGCCGTTCTTCAAGGCCGCGACGGCCAGGCCCTTCCGGGTGGCCTTGAGGTGTTCGTACGATTGGCGATTCGCCGAGTGCAGTTGGTCGGCCAGCGTTTTCGATTCGCTCGTCAGCCGCTCCGCCTCGGCTTCCATGGCGTTCTGTTCGATCTGCAGGCGCGCCCGCTCCGCCTCGTACTCGTGCCGCCGGGCGGCGATCTGGGCTTCGTGCTCCCGCACGGTCTTTTGGAGGGCCTCCGTGCGATCCATCAACTCCAGCAAACGCTCCTCGACCGTGCCCTTTTCCTGCTGGGCCAACTCAATCTCGAACAAATGAGTCTGGTATTCCTTGTTGGTCTTGAGATCGGCGGAGCGCCCCTTCAACTTATCGATCCGCTCCTCGCGCTCCTCGAGATCCTGTTCCTTCGCGCGGCGATCCCGATTGAGCGCGTCAAGTTCACCCTGCACCTCGGCTAACGTGGCTTGGGCCTCCTCCACTGGTTTGGCCGCGGCCTCGACCAGCAGAGGGATCTGTCGCCGCTTCTCGGCGATGACATCGGAACGGCTGTCGACGTCCTGGAGCTTGATCAATATCGCAAGCTGTTCGTTCACACTTAACTTTCGTGTACGGTGAATGGAGGAGCGAGACGAATCTCCGATTCATGTGGGCCCACCAGGACTCGAACCTGGGACCAACCGGTTATGAGCCGGCAGCTCTGACCAACTGAGCTATGGGCCCGGTTTAGCTCACAGTTCATAGCTCACGGCTCACAGGAAAAACTTCTCTTGCTTCTGCTGTGAGCTGTGAGCTGTGAGCTGCCTCTCTCATCCCTCCACAAAACTTTTCAATCGACGGCTCCGGCTCGGATGGCGCAGTTTCCGAAGCGCCTTCGCTTCGATCTGCCGAATCCGTTCGCGTGTGACGGCAAAGTCCTGTCCGACTTCCTCGAGGGTGTGATCGGTTGTTTCTCCGATGCCGAACCGTTTGCGCAAGACCTTCTCTTCCCGAGGGGTCAAGGTATTGAGCACGTTGCCGATCTGGCGCTGGAGATCGTACCGGATCGTCGCTTCGAGCGGAGACGCGACCCGTTTGTCTTCGATGAAATCGCCGAGGTGGCTATCCTCTTCTTCCCCGATCGGGGTTTCGAGCGAGATCGGTTCCTTGGCGATCTTCAGGATCTTCCGCACCTTGTCGAGCGAGAGATCCATCTTTTCGCCAATCTCTTCCGGCAACGGCTCACGCCCCAATTCCTGGACCAGCAGCCGAGAGGTGCGGATCAACTTATTGATGGTCTCGATCATATGGACGGGAATACGGATCGTCCTGGCCTGGTCGGCGATCGCGCGGGTGATCGCCTGCCGGATCCACCACGTGGCATAGGTCGAGAACTTGTAGCCACGCCGGTATTCGAACTTATCCACGGCCTTCATGAGGCCGATGTTGCCCTCTTGAATCAGATCCAAGAACTGCAACCCCCGATTGGTGTACTTCTTCGCGATGCTGACCACGAGCCGGAGATTCGCCTCGACCAACTCCCCCTTGGCTCGCTTGATCTTGAGATCGCCATGGTCGAGCTGGCGAATCGCATCCTTGAGTTCCTCGGTGGAAACCGCCGCTTCCATCTCGGTCGTCCTGATGATCCGGTGGGCGTTGCGGTAGCTCTTTTCAATACGAGGGAATTCCTCTTCGCTCACCCCCGTCTTTTTGAGAAACGGTTTGTATGTCCGAGGGTTCTGCTTCATTTTACGGAAGATGAGGAGCGGTTCCTCCTCGGGGTGCCCCAACTGTCGCCGGATCTGCGCCATCTCGCGTTCGGCCCGCGTCACCTCCACCGCCAGGCTCTTCAAACGCTTGACGACTTCTTCGAGCACCCGGGGCTGGAGGTTCAACGCCTCCATCTTGACGACCAGGCGGTCTTTGGTCTCCATCACCAGCGCCTTCATCTTGCGCCGCCGCGCCTGATCGTCGCTGGACCGCTTCCATCGGATCGTCACCTGGCTCAGTTCCCTATAGAGCGCGCGAAGGCCGCCCAACATCTGCAGGACCTTGGCCTTCATCTCCGACGTATCGCGCTCGGTGGCGTCCTGGTCGCCGATCTCGTCGTCAAACGCCACCACCAGGTCTTCGACGCCGATGGCGTCCTGCCTGATCTGCTCGCCGCGCGCCAACACCTCTTTCACCGTCATCGGCATCCCGAAGACGATCGAGGTCACCTCCCGCTTCCCCTCCTCGATCCGCTTGGCGATTTCAATCTCACCCTCCCGGCTCAGGAGGTGCACGCTCCCGATCTCTTTGAGGTAGAGGCGGACGGGATCATCGGTGCGATTGAGGACGCCGGGTGTCAGGTCGATCTCTTTTTCCTTCGCTTCCTCGAGGAATTCCTCTCCCAATTCCTCGGCCTCGTCGAGCTCTTCGAGCTCTTCCTCGGACTCGGCGAGCGGAGGAAACCGCCCCTCTTCGGCCGAGTCCACGACTTCGATATCCATTTCGCCGAACATCACCATGATATTATCGAGCTGTTCGGACGACAACACATCGGCGGGAAGCGCGTTGTTCAACTCGTCGTAGGTGAGAAAGCCTTTCTCCTTCCCCAACGAGATCAAATGTTTGACTTCGTCGAGTTTATCGTCTTTGGACATGGAATCTCCCACCACGTTACCCCCCAACAGCCCGGGCCGAGACGAGCCGGGAACCGCGCAGCCGCTCCCTTGCCTGCATCAGACGGTTGAGTTCCTGCTGTAACTCGGCGACGCGCTCCGCCTCGCCGTTGGCGTCGGCCTCGCCGATGGACCTCTGGACTTCGAGGACCCGCGGCGTGAGGCGACAGATTTCGAGCTCCGTCACACAATCCTCCACCTCTTTATCGGCCTCATCGTCGGACCAGGCGAACACCGCCAGCTCCGCGATCGCCCGGGCCGCGTCCCCCTGCCCTTCCGCCAGCTCCCACAGTTTCGACCCCGAGGGGGACGAGGCGTCGACCGCCTCCTCGGCCGCGGCCGACGAACACACGAGCTCGATGACCGCGCGGAGCGCAGGATCGGTGAAGGCTTCGGCCCCCAGCCCCCGCACCCGGCCGACGTCGAGTCGACCTTGGACCACGGCGGCGGCCACCACCACTTCAGCCCGCGACCGCGGCGCAACCGCCCGAGCCGGCTGGCGTGCCGACACCGCCTGGCGGCGACCGTCCCCATCATTCATGCGGCCGTCGCCCCGCATCCGGGCGAGCGCGTCCCGGAGCGTCGAGTCGGCCACCTGAATGCGATCGGCCACCCACGCCCGGTAATGGTCCCGCTCGATCGCGTTGCGGATCTTGGCGATCACCGGCAATGCGCGCCCGGCGGCGGCCTTCTTCGCGTCGACGTTCCGATAGTCTCCGGGCGGCACCAGATGCTCCAGCACAAACGCGAGCAGGCTGCGGCCCGCTTCCAAGGCGGCCCGGAAGGCATCCGGCCCGTCTTCGACGATCAGACGATCTGGGTCCTTGCCCCCGGGCAGCGACACGACGTCCACGCGCAAATCGAGCGGCCCGAACAGGTCGACGGTCCGTAGCGCCGCCCGAACACCCGCCGCGTCGGGATCGAACACGAGCATGACGCGCGTGACCAGTCGCCGGATCACCTCGATGTGTGCGGGCGTCAGGGCGGTTCCGAGCGTCGCCACCACGTTGGCGAATCCCGCCTGGTGAGTGGCGATGACATCGAAATATCCCTCGACGACGACCAGCGTCCCGGTCGACGCGACCATCTCGCGAGCGCGATCCAGCCCGAAGAGATATCGACCTTTACTGAAAATCGGAGTTTCGGGTGAGTTGAGGTACTTCGGGAGGGTATCGTCCAACACCCGACCGCCGAAGGCCGCGACGTTGCGATGCACGTCGCGGATGGGGCAAATCACGCGGTGACGGAATCGATCGTACCAGCCGCCACCCTGCGCTCTGGGGACGACCACCCCGGCCTCTTCAAGCTGGCTCGGCGTCCACCCCTTCGCGACCAGGGTGGCGAAGAGGTCGTCCCACGACGACGCGGCGTAGCCAAGGCCAAACGCCTCCACGCTCTCGGGGGTGAGGCGGCGCCCCTGGAGATATCGGCGGGCCGCTTCCCCCTCCCGGCTCGCCAGTCTGCGGCGAAAGTGGTCGGCCGCCGCCGTGTGGATCTCGTACAGTGCTTGCCGACGGCCATCCACGCCCGACGCATCGCGATCGGGCAACGCGACCCCCGCTTTCCGGGCCAGCAGTTGGACCGCTTCGGGAAAACTGACCGTCTCCCGCTGCATGACGAAGCTGAACAGATCTCCCCCAGCTCCACACCCGAAGCAATGGAACAGTTGTTTGGACGCGCTCACGGTGAAGGACGGGCGCTTCTCGGTGTGGAACGGGCACAAACCGACGGCGTTCTGTCCGGTCCGCTTCAGGGCGACGTAGGACCCGACCAGGTCGATCAGGTCGACCCGCTCCCTGATTGCCCGGAGCACATCATCGGAAAACCCCTTTGCCACCGTCGCCTTTCGAGCCTCCTCAGGACGCCAAACCGTCAACCGTCTTTATCCACTCTCGAGATAACGTTTCACCGCCGCATTCACCGTCCCGCCCTCCGCACGCCCCGCTAAGCGAGGCATGACGGCCTTCATGACCTTGCCCATGTCCTTGACCCCCGAGGCGGCGACCTCTGCGGCCGCCTCGCGGATCAGCGCGTTGAGTTCCTCGTCAGACAGGGGAGGGGGCAAAAAGGTTTGGAGGATGGCGACTTCCTGCTCTTCTTTGGCCACCAAATCGGCCCGGCCGCCTTTGCGGAACTGGTCGATGGAATCACGCCGCTGCTTGATGCCGGCGAGGATCACCTCCGTGACATCGGCATCGGTCAGCGGCTTCGTTTTACCACGTTCGATCTCTCGATTTTTTAAGGACGCGCGGACCATCCGGATCACCGAGAGCTTCTCGGCTTGGCCAGTGCGCATCGCGTCCTTCATTTCTTCAACCAACCGTTCCTGGAGTGTCATGATTCCCTGGACTCCCTTTACGAAAAGAGACGCATTATACGAAAAGGCCTCGCGGAGGGTCAACCCGCACCGCGCCCGGATCGGGCGCGGAATGCAAATGCGCCGAAGGCTCCCTCTCGGGTGGCGCAGCACCCTGCACCGCGCCCAGGGCGCGGAATGTAAACAGTGCCGAAGGCCACCCCTCAGGTGGCGCAGCAACCTGCACCGCGCCGAGGGCGCGGCGTCACCCAGGCGGCCAAGTCATCGGGCGCCCCCCGAGCAGGTGCAGATGAAGGTGGGACACCGTCTGGCCTCCGTCCGCGCCGTGGTTGACGACGACCCGGTACCCCGAGTGCGCCACGCCGGCTTCACGTGCGAGGCGCACCACACACGCAAAGAGCGGCGCCATCACCCCGGAGCCGTCGCCGTCAAGGGTCTGCAGGCTATCGATATGCCGCTTGGGAATCACGAGGAGGTGGGTCGGCGCCTTGGGCGCGATGTCCCGAAACGCGAGGACGTCGTCGTCCTCGTACACCACCGTCGCGGGCAGATCTCGCCGGATGATCCGGCAGAACAGGCAGGTCGTCGCGCTCATTCCTTCCCCTTGCTCGTCCTTCGCGTCGCCGGACGCGTCGTGGTCATCGCGCGGGCCGGCGTGTTGAATCGGCGTTCCAGCTCCTCGAAGATCGCCTGGGGCGAGATGTCGTGGTAACCCAATGCCACCAGGGTATGAAACCAGAGGTCGGCCGTTTCCCAAATGATCGCGTCCCGAGCGCCGTTCTTGGACGCGATCACGACCTCACCCGCTTCTTCGCTCACTTTCTTGAGGATCCGGTCGATCCCGCCCTCAAAGAGCGACACCACGTACGACCCCTCCCGCGGGTGCGCCTTCCGGTCCCGGATGACCGCGTACACGCGATCGAGCACCGTCCGTTCGGCTGAACCCGAAGGAGCCCCGACCGCGGAGCCGGCGGGGGGGGCTTCGCGGGTCCAGCGACCATCGGCCGAGCGGCGGAAGAAACACGACGTTTCGCCGGTGTGACACGCCGGACCGTCCTGGTCGACCTCAACCAGCAGCGCGTCGCCATCGCAATCCACCCGCAGCGACACGACCCGCTGGGTGTGGCCCGACGTCTCGCCTTTTTTCCACAGCGCCTTCCGCGACCGACTCCAGAAATGGGTGAACCCCGTGTTCAGGGTCAAGTCCAGCGATTCGCGGCTCATGAAAGCCACCATCAGAACGCGGCCGGAATCCCGTTCCTGAATGACCGCGGGGATCAACCCCGCCTGGTCAAATCGCAGCTCACGCCACCACGCCGCGCCCCCCGGCATACCCGGCCGCGTTGAAGAACTCCGTGTTTTGGTGCCGCGCCCTCGACGCGGTGCGGGTTGCTTGGCCACGTTGCTCCGATCTCGGGGTTAAACCGGTCTCACCACCACGCCGCGACCGCCGAGGTAGGCCTTGACCTCTTTAATCGACAGGCGCCGATCGTGGAACAACGACGCCGCCAGCACGGCGTCGGCCCCCCCGATCATGAGGGCCTCGTAGAAATGTTCGAGGGTTCCGGCGCCGCCCGACGCGACGACCGGAACCGGCACGGCCGAGGAGACCGCCTTGAGGAGGTCGAGGTCGTAACCCCGCTGCGTCCCGTCGCGATCCACGCTCGTGAGCAAGACCTCCCCCGCCCCCAGTTCGACCGCCTGCGCGGCCCAGCCCACGACCTCCCGTCCCGCGAGCTTTCGCCCGCCGTGGGTGAGCACCTCCCAGCCGTCCCCCGTCTTGCGGGCGTCGATCGCAATGACAATGCACTGACTGCCGAATCGCTCCGCCGATTCGCGGATGAGTTCGGGGCGCGCCACCGCCGCGCTGTTGATCGACACTTTATCCGCGCCGGCCAGCAGCAGCTCGCGAATATCGTCCACCGTGCGGATCCCGCCTCCCACCGTCAGCGGGATAAAGACCCGCTCGGCGGTCCGCCGCACGACGTCGAGGAGAATCGGTCGCTCGTCGGACGAGGCCGTGATATCCAAAAAGCACAGCTCGTCGGCCCCCTCGCGGTCGTACCAGTCCGCCGAATCGACGGGGTCCCCCGTCACCCGGAGATCGACGAAGCGCACGCCCTTGACGACGCGGCCGTCTTTGACATCCAGGCATGGGATGATCCGCTTGGCAAACGTGCCTGATCCCCCGACAAGGGGCGCCTGCTGCGTTGTCACTTCAGTCTCGCCTTGCTTCGCCACGCACGAACCGCGTTCTCACGTACAATCCAGTACGCTCCGGGGCGAGGCACAGGGCGCGCAGCCCGCGCCCGTCTAATATTGACACGGGCCGACCTTGTCGGCCCTGTGCCGCCTTGCATCCGCCTCCTTCTCGGGGGCCAGGCTGTCATTGGCCGCTCTCCGCCGCCTCGGTCGCCTCGCGCAGGGTCAGCGTCCCCTGGTAGAGCGCCTGCCCCACGATCGCCGCCTCGACGCCGGCGATTCGAGACGCGGCCCGCACGTGCTCGCGGGTTGAGATCCCTCCGGACGCGATGACCGGCGTCGGGGTCGCGCGCGCGACGGCTTCGAGCGCCTCGAGGTTGGGGCCCTGTTGGGTCCCGTCGCGCCGGATGTCGGTGTACAGCAGCGCCGCCGCGCCCGCGTCGGACGCCTCACGCGCCACGTCCAGCGCCGCGCGGTCGGTGGCTTCGAGCCAGCCGTTCACCGCCACGCGCCCGTCCCGCGCGTCGATCGCCACCACGACGCGCCCGGGAAAGTAGCCGCAGACCTCGCGCAGGAACTCGGGGTCCAGCGCCGCGCGAGTTCCCAGCACCACCCGTGCCGCACCGGCCTCCAGGTAGGTTTCGATCGTCTTCAGATCGCGGAGCCCTCCTCCCACCTGGACCGGAATGGCGACCGCCTTGAGAATCGCGGCGATCGCCGCGTGGTTCCGGGGCGCTCCCTCGGCCGCGCCGTCCAAGTCGACGACGTGCAAACGCCGCGCGCCCTCCCCCGCCCAGCGGGTCGCCATCGCCGCGGGGTCGTCCCCGTACACGGTTTCCGCGTCGAAACGGCCCTGAAACAACCGGACGCACCGTCCGCCTCTCACATCGATGGCCGGGATGATCGTCACGAGGGAGCCGTCTCGACGGGAGCATCCGTCGCGAACCGCGCCAAGAGCGCGCGGCCGAGGGTCTGGCTCTTCTCCGGGTGGAACTGACACGCCAGGACGTTTCGCCAGGCGAGTACGGAGGCGAACCGCACACCGTACAGGGTGTCCGCCGCGACCACCTCGGGATCCTCCGGCACCACATAATAGGAATGGACGAAGTAGAAATAGCCCTGCGGAGGGAGTCCGGCCAGCGCCGGCACCGAACGCCGAACCGCCACCGTATTCCACCCCATGTGGGGCACCTTCAGCCCCGTCATGACCGGGTCGCCGGAAGGAAACCGGACGACGCGGCCGGGGATGATCCCCAGGCCGTCGTGGCGGCCGAACTCTTCGCTCTCGCTCATCAGCAACTGCATGCCCAAACAGATCCCCAAGAATGGCGTCCCCGCGTCGATCACGTCGCGGATGACCGGCGCGAGTCCGAGGCGGGTGAGGTGATCCATCCCGGCGCGGAACGCGCCCACCCCCGGCAAGACCACGCGGTCGGCGCGGCGGATGCGCTGCGGATCGTCGGTCACCTCCACGGCCTGGCCCAACCGCTCGAAGGCCTTCTGAATGCTGCGGAGGTTGACGACCTGATAGTCGATGATCGTGATCATGGGTTCAGCTCACAGCCCCCAGCGAACAGCTCACAGGTTGAGGTCCTACGTTGCTGTGAGCCGTAAGCCGTGAGCTGTCACCTTCCCTACTCGAGCCGTCCCTTGCTCGACGGCACGCCCGCCACGCGGGGATCGAGCCGCGTCGCCTGCTCGAGAGCGCGGCCGAACGCCTTGAAGCCGGCTTCCAGCATGTGGTGGGCGTTCTTGCCGTAGGGGACCTCCAAGTGGATCGTCAGGCCACCGTGCACCGCCAGCGCCTCGAAGAAATGCTCGACTAGCTCGGTGTCAAACGCCTGAATCTTGCGCGTGGAGATCGGGACTCGGTAGACCAGATACGGACGCCCGGACACATCGATCGTCGCGCGCGCGAGCGTTTCGTCCATCGGCACCGCGGCGGATCCGAAGCGGCGGATGCCCGCCCGATCGCCCAGCGCCCGTTTGAGCGCCTGGCCCAGGACGATCCCCAAATCCTCGACGGTATGATGGCAATCGACGTCGAGATCGCCCGACGCCCGGACGGTCAGGTCCAAGAGCCCGTGCTTGCCCATCACGGTCAGCATATGATCAAGAAAGGGCATCGAGGTCGCCACGCGAGTCTTCCCCGTCCCATCGAGATCCACCGTCACGGCGATCGAGGTCTCCGCCGTGGCCCGCTCCACGACCGCGCGGCGACCCGGCGCGGCGTTCCTCCGCTTGGTCGCCGACCGGCCGGTCGGGGCGGCCCGGCGTGTTCGCCGCTCAGTCATCGGGCCGCAGACGGATCTCGACCGCTTCGGCGTGGGCGCCCAGGCCCTCGACCCGCGCGATCTGCACCACCTTTTCCGAGAAACGCCGCAGGGCGTCCTGGGAAAACGCGATCAGCCCGCTCTTCTTGGTGAAATCCTCCACCGACAGCGGGGAGAAAAAGCGGGCCGTTCCGCCGGTGGGCA
>Ga0184615_10000384_pt1 | contig 24976 bp, 20 predicted proteins | sample PLM4_65_coex_FD_133134 | JGI IMG/M metagenome (GOLD analysis project Ga0184615, IMG submission 133134) | Groundwater sediment microbial communities from an aquifer in East River, Colorado, USA - PLM4_65_coex | ecosystem: Environmental > Terrestrial > Soil > Riparian zone | place: USA: East...
GCTGGCGGCGACGGTTTGGCCGACGTCGACGCTGCGGGAGATGACGATCCCGTCGATCGGCGCATAAATCGTGCAGCGATCCACGTCGACCCGGGCCTTTTGGATGGAGGCTTCCCTGATCGCGACGGTCGCTTCAGCCTGGTGCAGGTCGGCTCGCGCCTGATCGTCATCGGCCTGGGGGATCAGGTCCTTGGTGCGAAGCTCCGCCGCTCTCGCGGCCTTGACCCGTGCCAACTCCAGCGCGGCGCGGGCGTTGGCGCGCTCGCCTTCGGCCTGTTGGAGGGCGGCCCGATACGTCGCGGAGTCGATCTGCGCGATGACCTGTCCCGCCTTGACCCTGGAATTAAAATCGACGAAGAGCTTCTGGATCATCCCCGAAATCTGACTGCCCACCTGGACATTGACAACGGGGTTGAGTTGTCCCGTGGCGGTCACGACCTGGGTGAGTTCGCCGCGCGAGACGAGGGCCGTCTGGTACTGGGGCGTCTCGCTGGCGCGCGCCATCCAATACCAAGCTCCACCGCCCAACGCCAGAGCGAGCCCCGCGAGCCCCAGCGCCCATTTCAGTTTTTTGGATGTACCGTGGCGACCCATCAACCATTCGATGATACGCGATTTGTCGCCTCGGCCGCTTGGCCGAGGCCGCGAGGGGTGACCGGCGTCTTCTCACGGTGTCGCGAGCGACGGCATAATACAACCAGGTTCGTCCGCAAGGCCGTGAGGGAGGGTGATCTTTCTTATGGGATGATCTCGAATTCCAAGCACCGGTGGGCTTCGCGGAGCGCGGATTCGACGGCGTCCGGCGTCTCGCCGCGGGCGACGATGAACCCGAGGTACCGCTTGCCCTCGGGCAGCGGCACCACCGACTGCCCCCGTCGGATCAGGATCGTGACGTCTTCGATGCCGGGGACGGCCCGCGCCTCCTTTTTTCCACGCACGTCGCGAAGCCGGCCCGCGTTCGGAATCGGGATCATCATCACGCCGGCCGCGCGGTGTTCGCGTTCGAGGCTGGGGATGTCCATCCTAAGGGCGTGTCGAACGATGATCTCCTCGAGGGTGAGGCCGGTGCCGAATCGAAGTGTGCGCGAGCACAGCCCACCGATCGATCGCGCGGCGACTTCGAGGATCCAGGGGCCCTGATCGTTGAGCCGCACTTCGGCGTGGATCGGACCGTGGGAAAGACCGAGGGCCGCGGCCGCGCGCCGGACGCACTGCGTGATCTCTGTTTGATCAGTGTCCGGCAGGCGCGAGGGGGTGACGTAGATCGTTTCCTCGAAGAACGGGCCGTCGAGCGGGTCGGGTTTGTCGAACAGTGCCAGCACCTCGAGCGCCCCGTCGCGCAGCAGCCCTTCCAGCGCGAACTCCCGGCCGGGGATGAAGCGTTCGATCAGGACCTTGCGGGCCGCGGGACCCCGTTCTTGGATCTTGCGGTCGGCAAGAATCGCCGCGACGCGCGTCACCGCCGCGCGCAGCGAGGGGAGGTCATCCGCTCGAATGACGCCCTGGCTCGCCGCCAGCACGAGGGGTTTGACCACGCACGGGAAGCCGACGCGTTCAACGGCCGGACCGGGATCCTGATCGAGCGGCAACACCTCAAACGGGGGCACGGGCAGGCCGGCACCGCGCAGGAGGCGTCGCGCGATCGACTTGTCGCGCGACGCCTCGACCGCCTCGATCGAATTGTGGGGCAACTTCAGCGCCGCGGCGAGCGTCGCCGCCAACAGCGTGCCCTCCTCATCAACCGGCACGATGGCGTCGAACGGGGGAACCGACCGAATCTGTTCAACCGCCCGCTCGGGGTGGTCGAAATCCAGCGTGACCGTCCGACCATCCGAGAATGTTTCGAGGATCTGCGGCAGATTCGATCCGACGACGACCTCAGCGCCAAGCCGATGTGCGGCCGCCATAAAGTCCGCCGCGCGGTACGTCGTAGCGGGCATCAGGAGGAGAAGTCGTTTCCCTCGCTCTTTCTTATTCATTTTATGATTTTCGAGACGGGGGCGCCGCCTGGCCGTCGACAAGGTGGCGGATGCAAGGCGGAGCAAGATTTACGCGCGGAGCGTACTGGGTGGTACGTGAGCACGCAAATCGCCGCGACAACGCAGCAGACGCCACCTTGTCGGCGGTCAGGCTATTTGCTGCTGGGCTGGTAGTAAGGGTTGGCCCCCCCCGCGTGATCCGTCACGTCCAGCACGTCTTTGATTTCAGGAACGGCCTTCTTGATCATGACCACGATGCCTTGTTTGAGCGTCACGTCCGCCATGCCGCAGCCCTGGCAGCCGCCGCCGAGCTGCACGTAGGCGATCTCTTCCTTGACGGCCACCAGCGTGACGCGGCCCCCGTGCCCTGCGACTCCCGGGTTGATCTGCTCGTTGATCACCTTCATGACCGCCTCCGCCAGCGGGCCGGTGGGCGGCTCGCCCGGCAGGCCGGGGAGCACGGGCGGCTTGTAGGGGCTTTCGATCTTGAAGCCGCTGCCGGCGGCACCGGTGAGATAGTCGATGGTCGCGCCGTCGATGAATTTGGTGTTGTTGCGCTCGAGGAAGACCTTGATCCCGTCAAGCTCCACGACCACGTCGTTGAGATCGGGTGTGGATTTCTCGACGAGACTGAGGCCGAATTGCTGGCTGGGGGTTCCCGGTTGCTTCACGGTGAGGCGGAGGCCGTGGGCCGTCCGTCCCTCCATATTCATTGCCGCGAGAATCTGCTCGCGCGCGACTGGCGTCATGGTTAGCGTTGGCATGTGCTCCTCCTACAGATGAAAGTGCATTGCGAGCGCATTCCCCGCAGCTTGCTGCGGGGTAAGCGAACAAAATGGAAATTGTGCCTCTTCACTTCCTTGCACTTCGAAGATTCCCTGCAGCTTGCTGCAGGGAGCTTCAATGAGTGACCGTACCTGGGCCCGATGATATCACAGGTCTCATCCCGCTGTCATCGGCGAACTGCCCGAACGCGATTGCGCGGGTTCGGACCGATCTGGTACCGTATGTGCCATGACTGCCTGCGCGTCAAATCCATGACCGTTCGGATGCTGTTCCTCCTCGTGCTGGCCGTGCTCGCCTCCGCCGACCCTGCGAGCGGGACCGACACGCTCAACGGACCATCCCGCGTCACGCTCCCGAACGGGGCGGTCTACTCGGTCGAAGTGCCCCAAACGAAGGAAGGGCGGGAGCGGGGGTTGATGTTTCGCCCGCGTCTCGAGCCCAAAACCGGGATGCTCTTCGTCTTCTCCACGATCGACCGGCACTTGATCTGGATGAAGAATTGCCTGGTCGCCCTGGATCTGGTGTGGATCGACGACGCCAAGCGCGTCGTGTTCATCAAGGAGGGGGCCCCCCCGTGCGCCGGGGATCCCTGCCCGATATACAGCTCGCCGGTGCCGAGCCGGTACGTCCTGGAAATCCCCTCTGGGGCCGCGCGGGCCGAGAACCTTTCGGTCGGCGGCGTCTTGCGGTTTTAGCGTCCTACATCAGGCCAAGCAACGGACACAGGAGCCGCAAGCCGCCCCACAAGACAAAGAAGCCGAACACGTCCAAGAGGATGCCGGCGCGGATCATCCGACCGATCGGGACCAGGCCGGACCCGTAGACGATCGCGTTGGGCGGGGTCGAGATCGGGAGCATGAACCCGAAGCTTGCGCCCAGGCAGGCTCCCAGCGCGGGCGGCAGCGCGCTCACCCCCGCCGCTTGAGCAATGGCGATGACGACGGGGATGACCATCGTGGCGGAGGCCGTGTTGGAGGTCAGTTCGCTCAAGAGAATGCCCAGGGCGATCGCGAAGCCCGTGATCTCCCACAGGCCGTCCACTTGGAGCGAGGCGCTGGCGCCGCGTCCGATCGCTTCCGCCAGACCGGTTTTGAACATCAGGTCGCCCAACGCCAGGCCACTCCCGAAGAGCAAGATCGTCCCCCAATCGATGCGTTCGGCTTCTTCCCACGACAAGGTAAAACGCCGCGCGCTCCAGTCCACGGGGAGCACGAAGAGGAGTCCCGCGGCGAGCAGCGCCACGACCGACTCGGAGACGTGGGCGTCATACCACCGTGTGATCGGCGCGGAGGCGCCCCAGACCAGGGCCAACCCGGCGGGAAGAAGCCAGAGGGAGACGGCGGCGCCGAACGCGATGGCGGCGTTCCACTCGGCCTGGCGCCACGGGCCGAGCGCCGCCCGCTCCTCCGCGAGATGCGCGGCGACGCCGGAGAGCGATCCCGTGTCGGGTCGGTAGAGCAACGACAGCAGGATGAAGACGCCCAGCAAGGTCACGGCGACGATCGGGAGGCCGAACCCCATCCACTCGACGAAACCAATGTCCCTCCCCAACTGTTCGGCGATCAGGCCCTTGCCGATGAGGTTGGGCGGGGTGCCGATCAGCGTGCCCAAGCCGCCGACCGACGCGCCATAGGCGACCATCAACAGCAGGGCGCTGCTGTACCGCCAGTCGCTCGGCGAGACGGCCCGCCCCGATCGACGTTGCTGCACGGCCGCGAGCGCGGTCAACAGCCCTCCCGCGATCGGCACGAGCATCGCCGTCGTGGCGGTGTTGCTGATCCAGAGCGAGAGCGCGGCGGAGAGCGCGCCCATGGCGAAGAGGATGCGCGTGGGGCTCTCGCCGACCCACGGCCGGGTGAGGATCCAGAACGCGATCCGACGATCGAGACCGTGCAGGACCATTGCCTCCGCCAGCAGGAAGCTGCCGATGAAGAGGAAAATGATCGGGTGCGCGAACGGGGCGAAGACCTCCTTGGCGCTGCCGATGCCGAGCACGATCGCGGCCGCGGCGGCCAACAGCGCGGTCGCGGGAATCGGGATGGGTTCGGTGATCCAGAAGATGACGACCCACGTCACGAGCGCGGCGAGCGCGTGGGCGGGGCCGGCAAGCGGCGAGGGCCAGAGCCAGACGGCCACCCCGCCCAGCGGGCCGAGGACAAAGCCCACCGCGCCGCGCCATCGCTCGAAACTCGCCTCGGCGGAGGAGGTCGTGGGGTGAGACTCGTCGTCGGTCATTTCGACATGTTCTGCACGTGTAAGGGCGAGGCGGGGCCTCGCCCGTGTCCCTTGCCAATGGCGCCAGCATACCATAGTTGGCTGAGGTTTGCGCGCCGATCGGCCGCGTGGTATAACCCGGGCATGAGCTCGCCGCAGCGTTCCCGCTTCAAGGCGCCGAGATGAGGTCGCTGTTCCGCGTCCTGACGTATCTGGCCCCGTATCGGCACCTCGCGATCGCCACGCTGGCCTGCGCGGTCCTCGCCACCGTGATCGACTTGGCCCCGCCCTGGATCATCAAGCTCGTGATCGACACCGTGGTGCGGCCGGGGGATCTCGGGCCGCTGCCCTGGCTGATGGGCGCCCTCGCGCTGGCCTTCCTGGGTCGGAACGTGCTCAGCGGGGCGCGCGTCCGGCTCAATAACCTCCTGGAGCAGCGGGTGATCTACGACCTCCGCAGGGAGGTCTACGGCAAACTGCAGGCGCTCTCGGTTCGCTATTACGATCAGCGCTCGACGGGTGAGCTGGTCTCGCGGGTCACCAACGACACGAGCAACCTGGAGCGAATTTTCATCGACGGGGTGGAGGCGCTGGTGATGGCCGGGCTCACGCTGATCGGCGTGACCGCCATCCTCTTCACCATGCACTGGCGCCTGGCGCTGCTGGCGCTCATCCCGATCCCGCTCCTGATCGTGGGGGCCACGTTCTTTACCCGCCGCGTCCACGGCCTGTACCGCGCGATCCGCCACGAGTCCGGCCGGTTGAACGCGGTGCTGCAGGACAATCTCTCGGGTATTCGGGAAATCCTCGCGTTCAACCGTCAAGCGCACGAGGCCGAGCGATTCAACACGCACAGTCGGGCCTACTGCCGCGAGCAATTGCGGGTCTCTCGCGTGTGGTCGCTGTACTCTCCCACGATGATCTTCGTGGGATCGCTCGGTACGCTGCTCGTCCTGGGCTTCGGGACGCGGGAAGTCGTTGCCGGCGCGATGACGCTCGGCGAGCTGGTCGCATTTCTCTCCTATCTCGCGCTGTTCTATGTGCCGATCAACCAAATCCACTCGGTCAACCACATGCTCCAGCACGCCCTCGCCTCGGGCGAGCGCGTCTTCGAAGTGCTCGATGCCGTTCCGGAGGTGGTCGAAGCGCCGGCCGCCCACGTCTTACCGCGGAGCCGTGGCGAGGTGGCGTTCGAGGGAGTCTCGTTCGGCTACCGGCCCGACGTCACCGTGCTCCACGACGTCGAGTTTCGGGTGGCGCCGGGCGAGCGCGTGGCGGTGGTCGGTCCCAGCGGGGCGGGAAAGAGCACGATTATCAAGCTCCTTCTCCGCTTTTACGACGTCGGAACCGGGCGGGTTACGGTCGACGGCTGGGACGTGCGCGAGTTGACGCTGGCGAGCCTAAGAGACCAGATCGGGATGGTGGCTCAGGAGCCGTTTCTCTTCAACGGCACGGTCCGCGAGAATCTGGCGTATGGCCGTCTGGAAGCGAACGACGATGAGATCGAAGCGGCTGCGGCCGCCGCCCACGCCCACGAGTTCATCGCGGCGATGCCGGAGGGCTACCAGACGCTGATCGGCGAGCGCGGGGTGAAGCTCTCGGGCGGCCAAAAGCAACGGCTGGCGATCGCCCGCGCGCTGCTCAAAGACCCGCCGATGATCATCCTGGACGAGGCCACCTCCAACATCGACAGCGAAACCGAGGTCCAGATCCAAGACGCGCTGGATCGACTGATCGTCGACCGAACGACCCTCATCATCGCCCATCGCCTTTCGACCCTGCGTTCGGTGGACCGCATCATCGTCCTCGACCGCGGCCGGATCGTCGAAACCGGCCGCCACGACGAGCTCCTCGAACGCCGCGGGCTGTATGCCACGCTGTACGACGCGCAGTTCCAACTGTAGCGGGCTGCTGAAAAAGTCCATCTGCTGCGTTGCTTCGCGATCTGCAAGGAAGTTGATTTCATGCTGCACCTGCGGTGCAGGGCAGATTTTCGGTCGTCGGAAATTGCTTCGCCATGCAGAAGGCGCATTCTCACGTACGACCCAGTACGCTCCGGTTCCCTCCTCCCTGCGGCCTTGCATCTGGAGCTTTTTGAGCAGCCCGTAGGCTTTACCGAGTTTTTCAGCACCTGCTAGCGCGTTACCGAGCGCTGCCAAACCTCGCCGGAACGATTCGCGGTATCATGCCGGTATGCCCCTGCCAATCGACCAGCTGGAGCGCCTGACCGAGATGGATTCCGAGAACCCGACGCTGCGTTTTGCGCTCGGGCAGGCGTACCTGGACGCGGGCCGGTTCGCCGAGGCGGCCGGCGCGTTGGAGCGCGCGGTCGCGCTCGACCCTCTCTATACTGCGGCGTACTGGCCGTTGGGAAAGGCGCTGGAAGGCGTGGGGCGCCTTGCCGAGGCGCTCGCGACGTACGAACGGGGGATCGGCGTGGGGGAGACGACGAGAGACGTCATCCCGACGCAGAAGATGCGGGCCCGCCTTAAGCGGCTTAGAAAGCCGCAAGCGGGGAGCGGCAAGGAAGGGGTCAGCGGATCGTGACGGTGAAGGCGATCGAGTTTGGTGAGAAACCCGTGAGCACCGAGGAGTTGGCGATGGGGCGGAGCGCTCCGACCCCCTGGTCGATCGTGTAAGACGAGATCGTGTTGGAGTCTCCGTTCGTGACGTACACGAACGCCCCCGACGGATCGACGACGATGGCGGTCGGTCGAACCCCGGTCGCGGCAGCCGTGACAGGCACAAACGTGAGCGATCCCGTTTCGGTGTCGATCGTATACGCCGAGATCGTGTTCGACCCGGTGTTGGTGGCGTAGGCGAACCGGCCGAAGGGGTCGATCGCGAGCGCGGACGGGTTCGTGCCTGTCGGCAGGGTGGAGTTGGCGACCGCCGTGAGCGCGCCGGTCCCTGCGTCGATCGCGTAGGCCGCGATACGACTCAAGCTCTCGTTGGCGTTGATGACGTACGTGAACCGGCCCGATGGGGCCACGACCACCGTCCGCGGGTTGGTCCCCACCGAGACGGACCCGGTTGCGGTGAGCGCTCCGGTGAGGGGCGCGATCGCATAGGTTGAGACGGTGTTCGAAGCGGAATCGGCCGCGTAGACGAATCGGCCCGAGGGATCGACCGTGACGTTGACGGGGTTCACGCCCGTCTCGGTCGTGGCGTCGGGGATCGCCGTGAGCGCGCCGGTCTCCGCGTCGATGGCGTAGCCAGCGATGCGGCTCAAGCCGACGTTCGCGTTGACGACGTAGACGAATCGGCTCGACGGCTCGACGGCCAACGCCGTGGGGTTGGTGTTAACGGTCACAGCCCCGCGCGCGCTGAGCGCACCGGTATCCGGGTCCACCTCGTAAGCCGAGACCGTGCCGGTTGTGGCGTGGGCGGCGTAGGCGAATCGGCCCGAGGGGTCGATCGCGACGGCCACCGGTGTGCCCTGGGCGGCGGCGACCGGCTGGGTCCCGATGGGATTGAAGATCCCGGTCGTTGTGTTGACCGTGTAGGCTGAGATATCCAACGAATCTCGGTTGGCCACGTAGTAAAACTCTGGGGTATACGTGACGGCTGCGGTCCCCGCGGTCAGCGCCAGGGAGGCCGGCCCGCGGTGGGCGCGCACCGTCCCGAGCGCCGTCAAGACGCCGGTCGCGGCGTTGATTTCAAAGGCGGAGACGTCGGCCGATCCCGAGTTGGCGACGTAGACGAAGCGCTCCGAGGGATCGACCGTCACCGCGCTGGGATCGGTTCCCGTCGCAAGCGCGGGGGTGCTGATCGCCGTCAGGATTCCGGTCGCGACATTCACGGCGTAACTTTCGATCGTCTCTGAATCGGCGTCGATGACGTAGGCGAATTTCCCCGAGGGGGTGACCGCGAGAGCCGCCGACCCAACCCCAGATCCCACCGACCCCGCGGCGGTCAACATGCCGGTTGCGGGATCGATCGAAAACACCGCCACGGTGCCGGATAGGGCGTTGGCGACGTACGCAAACGCTCCGGAGGGGGCGACGGTGATCGAGGCCGGACCCGTTCCGGCGGCGACGGTGCCGACCGAGGTCAGGACGCCGGTGGTGGCATTGATCGAATAGGCCGACACGCTGGATGCGCCGCTGGGGCCTCCGTCATTGACGACGTACAAGAAATGGCCGGACGGTTCGACGGTCAGCGAGGCCGGACCCGTTCCGGCCGCGAGCGCGCCCTGCTGCGTCAACGCGCCGGTGTTGGGATCAACCGTGTAGGCCGAGACGGTGTTGGCCCCGTGATTAGCCGCGTAAGCGAACTTCCCGCTCGGGTGCGTGGCGACCGCGGATGGGAGGCTTCCCGTTTGAAACGGCGAGGCAGCCATCTCGGTCAGCGCGCCGGTGGCGGCGTTGATCGTGTAACCCGAAAGAGTGTTCGAACCGCGGTTAGCGACGTAGGCGAATTTCCCCTGGGGATCCACCGCGACCGCGACGGGCGTCGTCCCAGCCGGTACGTAACCGTGGGACCGCAACTGCCCGCGCGTTGCGTCGACGGTGTAGACGGAAACGGTCCCGTCGATCGAATTCGCCACGTAGGCGAATCGGGGCAAGGGTGAACCCGCCGATCCGGCGCCGGGACCGGCGCCTTCGCCCGAGCTGGATCCTGACCCGCAACACGGTGGAGGACCACCCGAGCCGCCGGTCGAGCCGCCGCACCCCGCAAGAATCAGCCCGGCAATCGCCATAACCGAGAAAACCTGAACTATCCGTGATCGCGCACGCATGCCTGCTCGGGGGACCTCCGTACGATCCTAAAAATTCCGATGCGGTTTTCCTCCGCTCACTGTACATGGTGTGAAGAGGGGGGTTCAATCGCTCTCTTAATAGTGTTCTATTAAATGGTAATTATATCGTTGGCAAACCCAAATCGGACATAAAACAGATGGCCTACTAGATCTTGTAGCTTATCCCGCATATACTACACAAGACCCTCGAAATAGCGTCCTACCCTGACACTTCACTTCATCGCTTGACATGAGTAGATGTGACATGTTAAAACTATCGGCGTCACCATGATCAACATGTTAGGAGGATGGGATGAAGGACGAAAACTTCTCTATCACGATTACTCCTAAGACAGTGATGGAATGGCAGAACGAAGCCAAGGCCCTTCTTGAGAGCATTCAGAAGGATACGGCACGCTATAATCTTTTGGAGCAGCGCATTAAGGCAGTAGGCCTCTTCCGGGAGCTCGAACGCCCGACGAAAAATATTCCCATCGGTTCCCCGAATGAGCTGGCAGGCGAGGATTTACAAACAGAGACGGCAACTCGCTTGGGGAACCTTGCCCCCCCGGCCGCCATTATCTCTTTACTTCGAGAGGCTGGTGGACAAACGATGCCGCTCAATGTTATTCGGCAAAAACTCCTGAGCGCAGGTTACCCCCCCGAAAAGCTTGGGCGCGACTATCAGTACTTCTATACTGTGATTAAAAGGCTCAAGGGTAGTAAACGAATTGTTAAGGATGGCAATGGCGTTCGCTTAAGCTCGACCGCTAGTGGGAGTAATATGAATCTCTAGAACGTCATAAATTAAGAGGGGCCGATCAGCGGCAAGGCTGATCGGCCCCGGTTGAGCCGCATTTCGCCACGAGGGTTGAAATGTTTTACGCCAGGAAAGGGCGTAGGCTCGTGTGTATTTTGGCACGAGGCCCACCGCAAGTCAATATCATGAAGGTTATTTTTTGGGTTTTGCCTTCAGTTTATCGCTTTTAGGCGGTGGAGTTGCGGCCAGAATATTGGTGACCGCTTCCTGATAGCTTAATGGGAACAGAGAGAGTTTACTTTTCGATTTTTTAGACGTTTTATTTGTCATAAGGAGGACCTGCTATGCCACGCTAAATGTGGCCGTCTGGGAGGCCAGGGACGAAGGGCGAGGCAACCTATTCAGTCTTCGCGGGCTGTGGTTGCCTCGCCCCCCAGTGCTCGTGCTCGATAATGGCGCCGTGGCGGAACCGGCATACGCGGCAGACCTGGAATCTGCTAGGCTCTGGCCTATGGGGGATCGAAACCCCCCGGCGCCATTCTTTTGAGCTTTTTAAGTATAGCAGGGATGGCTAATGATTTCAACCAAGATAAGGTATGGGGGAAAACTAAGGGGAACTCATTGACTGACTATTCAGCCGACACGCCATGCAAATTAATTTCATGTTCACTACAGGAGTAAAGGACTGTGATCCGCGGTGTTCCAGCTTGTGGGTCTGCTTCCTGAACATATAGATGAAAAATAAGACCGGTCCCCTCTCTTATTGCCCCGAGCTCCTCGCCTTTCCGAGCCAGCAGCCACGTCAATCCGTTCCAGGCCTCTGCAAATCGAGGCAATTCCGATTCATACTGACGAAGTCTGGCACTAACAGATGTGTCTTCGACAATGGAACGATATAACTGCCAAGACACGAGGTTTCGGGAACTCCTTCCCTATGCAACCGCATCCTTGCGTTCTATAACCTCGGCTACAATGGAGTCGGCCCAGGCATAATCTTTCTCTGTTATTTCTCCAGCATTCGCCGCCAGGGTTGCATAAAGAGGAATCTCCTCCCCGAGAGCGGCAGCGGCCCAAATTTGATCGTGGGATAGTTCGCTGATTGAGCCAGAGGTGTGATGTTTACATACATCTTCGATGACAAGGTCAATTAGCCGCAATTCACGCTCAGAAAATAAGGAGATATCTGGCGGAGTAATGGCGACATGTTCCCTCGGTTGATACGCAACTAAAGGCTCCCGCGTGACAATCTTTCCTTCTTTTTCTAATTCGCTCAGCACACTAAGGATATTTTTGGGAACGGGACCAAATTGTCGCTTAATATAGGTCTCTCCCGTGAGCCCAGCGCCATCAACTCGATACGCAAGAGTATCCACAAACCAAGGGATCTTGTTTAGTTTAGTGGCCCCAAGCTGGGCTGGATCATCACATTTCCAGCAAATATAGTGAATGAGCTCTTTAAATTTTTGGGTTGCCATAGCGTGTCTCCCCCGCCAGAGACACGCGGATTGTATCAAACTTGTCCACAAGTTGTCAACAGCCATGATTTCACATATTATTCTCGGGCTTTGCTAGTGGGTTTTTGTAGTAAAGTCGCTTCCCCTCTGTCGCTCGAATAGCTGCCTTTGTTCGCTCCCCGTCTGAGACAGACCGGAGATTATAGCGAAACGAAAACTCGTCGCAATAGCGACCGAGATGCTGCTTGCTGACATGGTGAAATGTGCCGTTGATCCCGCGCTTGAGGAGGGAGAAGAAACCCTCCACCGTATTTGTTGAGGCCCCTCCGCGCACATACTCTTTCGCGCTGTGGTTGACCGTTTGGTGTCCATCCCGAAATTCCTTCCCGATCCCGTGATAACCCGGATGCTCGTCAGTCATAATCAGGGAATCCAGGTCCACATGGGCGCGAATCGCGCCTTTTAATGTCTTCGACGTCACCCGCTCAACCGGGTACGCAATAACCCGTCCGTCTCGCACATGTCCACTCCGCTCCACCAACGCGATGACCGGCGTTTTGTTGGCGTTCTTTTGATCCATCCGGGCTTTCCCGCCGACATATGTTTCGTCTACTTCCACGGTGCCCTTGAGTTTGCTCGCCAATGGCTCTTGCCGCATGGCCTCACGAATCCGATGGGCCATAAACCAGGCCGATTTGTAGGTGATATCGAGCATCCGGTGCAGTTGGTGGGCGCTCATCCCCTTTTTCGAGGCGCAGAGGAAGTGAATCGCCCGGAGCCATTTATACAAAGGAATGTGGCTGCCCTCGAAAATCGTCCCGACCGTCACGGTAAATTGCTTCCGGCAGTCGTTGCACTTGTAGACGCCTGGACGAACCGGCTTGCGAGAACCCGCTTTCGATTTCAGGGGATAGGATCGGACCGACCCGCAATGGGGACAGGCGCGGCCGTTCGACCACCGCAGCCCTTCTAGGAAGGTTCTAGCCGCCTCTTCGTCACATACACTGACTGGTAATCCTGGCGTATTCATGGCGTTCCCCCAAGCTAGCCATAGCTTAGCATGGGGTGTTTGGGTTTGTCAAGTATATAATTACCTATTAAATCTTATTACTTGATATTTGATGATATTTTGTTATATAAATTACCTATTCATAGGATGAGGAGGGGACGATGAGACCACCATTTGGAGCGCCAGGCATTCCACGAAGACCCCGCGTCGGGGGAAGGCAAGGATCTGATCCCCAATACCGGGAAGTCCGTGAGGTGTTTGAGTTGGCGGAGGAGGCGGCCCGGGCTGCGGGGTCCGGCGTCTCGGCCGACCACCTGGCCCTCGGGATCCTGCGCTCGGCGGATCCATCGGGGGCGACGGTGCTTCGCGAGCTGCAGATCGGCGAGCAGGAGCTCGCCGGATCGCCGGATCGACCGGGTGGAACTCGACGCGGATGGGGGCCCCAGCTCCAGCCGATCATCCAGGCCGCCGCCGAAGAGGCGTGGCGGATGGGGAGCCGGTTGACGCGGAGCGCGCACCTCGTCCTGGGGCTGGCGGCAAGCGGCCAGGGCGCGCTGGACCGTCTTTTGGCGGCGCGAGGGGTGACGCTCGACGCGCTGCGAGAACGCGTGCGCCAGGCGATCGCGGCGACCCCCAGGCCCGAAGCGGTGCGCAGCGAAAGCCCTCCACCTCCCGAGGGCGGAATGGGGCAAGGGCTGTTCACCGTGGACCAGGCCGCGCAGTTCTTGGGCATTCATCACCAGACCTTGCGGGGATACATCAAGAGCGGCAAGCTACCGGCGTATCGTTTGGCGGGGGAGAAGGTGCTGCGGATCAAGCGCGACGATCTCTTGGCCCTGCTGGAGCCCGTGGCTGTGGGCGAGGTTGCGGACGAGGGCTGACTCTCAAAACACCTTGCCCATCGATTTGGCGTAGCCCGTCAGTTCCACGTACCCGGCGCCGGCAACCGGTTCGCCGCCGACGACCCCTTTGACCGTGACGCTGCCCTCCCAATACGTGACCTTTGTGCTTTGCGTTGTGACCAGTTCCTGATTCCGGACGGTCGGTGAGATCGACAGCTCGATCCGGTGGTCGGGAATCACGATCTTCCAGCGGCTCGGATAGACGGCTTTCGACACGGGGCTCGTCCACGCATCGCGGACCGAGTACTCGATCGCCTCCAACGGCAGGTGGACGACCGTGTGGTCGGGCAACAGCAGCGTGCCGCTCGAGACCGGCTCGATGGTGCCGTCAGCTCGTCGGATCCGGTAGATCATGAGATCCATCCCGTTGTCGAGGTGCAGGCCGAACCAGTCCCAGCCGACCTGTGCCGCCGACAACTGGTTGCTTCCGAACTCGTGGTCCATCCAACTCAATCCCTTCACGGTCTCGAGCCGCCCGCCGATGGTGAGCGTTCCAGATGTCTCCAGACGGGTCAAGGAATAGTAGTGCGACGCCTGACCCTTCTCCCGTCCTTTGAGGCTCACGCCGTCGCGTCCATGGACGACCGGCGCGCGTGCCGGTCGAAGCCGTAGCATGATCGAGCGGTCGGCGGCGACCGCTGACAGCACGATCATGCCGTCCTTGTCCTCCGCGGTCCACGGGCCGTTCCAGACTTTAAAGCGCTTGGTATCGGCGCCCGCGTTCCCGACGCCGGCCCGGTTGGACTTCTCCGCGAAGCGAAATCGCCCGTCCGCTTCGTCGGTGACGGCGAAATGCGCCAGGAAGACGTTATTGAGCGCCCATTTGGAGGGGTTGCGGCGAACGGCATCGGCGTCCACACCCCGGCGGAAAAAGGTGAGTTGGTAGCCGTAGGTGCGGCCGGACTCGGCGGTCAGGTGCCCGGTGTAATACCACCATTCGGTCTGATACGCCGGGTGCGGCCCGTGGTCGCGCGGAAACGCAAAGCGGTATCCCGGCGCGGCGGCGGTAAAGCCCTTGGCCTCGGCCGGTTGACCGGTCCCGACGGCGAAGGTCAAGATCCAGGACGCGGCGAACGCCGCGAGTGCCAGCCGCCGAACGATGTGTTCGCTATTCATCCGTTAACACCTCCACGAGCGGTGAGCGCGCCGCGTACCGGGCCGGCAGCCACCCGGCCGCGAGGGCGGCTGCGAACGCGAGACCCGCCGCGGCCATGACCTCGGTCGGTTCCCACCAAAACCCGATCGTCCAGCCGAACGACTGGACGTTGACGACGCGGATCAGAATCAGCGAGACGCCGAACCCGGTGGCCACCCCCAGGGCCGTTCCGACCAGGCCGATCAGAGCCGCTTCGCAGGCCACGATGCGGCCGATCTGGCGGCGGGTGGTCCCAAGCGCCCGGAGCACCCCGATCTCCCGGCGACGTTCGAGGACGATCGCCAACACCGTGTTGGCGACGCCGAGCATGGCGACGGCCAACGCCACGAGGTCCAGGGCTCGCGTAATGGCGAAGGTTTGATCGAAGACATCGAGCACCTCGCGCTTGAGGTCCCGATTGGTCGTCATCGTCACGCGGTGCGAGGGCGCGAGCGATTGGGCCATGGCGGCCTGGATGGCCTCGATATCCCCGTCAGCGTCGAGATACACCGCCGCGGCGTTCACTCCGGAATCGTTCCAGTGGCTCACAAACACCGACCGATCCATCAACACACGCCCCCCGTCGGTCGCATAATCGAAGAACACGCCGACAATGGGGAAGGTCGCGGGACCGGTCGGCGTGGGGAGCGTGATCGTCCCGCCCGCGCGCAGGCCGTGGGTGCGCGCCAAGACTTCCGACACGGCGACGCCGGCTCCCGAGGCCAGTTGTCGCAGGATTTCTCGGGGATCTCCGCGCTCAAAGAACACGGTGCTGCGCTGCGCAACCAGCGTGAGGTCGCGCGCCGAGACCAGAATCGGGCGTCCCTCATAGTGAACGGGGATCTGCCGATAGGGGTCGACCGCCGCGACCCCCGGCACGGCCTGCAACGCCGTCACGATGCTCCCGTCGGAGAAGTGGACGCTCGGCCCCACCGCGGCCCGCGCGGCGGGCGTGACGAACACGTCCGCGCTGATCGTGTCCGCGATCCAACGCTCCACCGTCCGGCGGAAGCTGCCGACCATGACGATCACGCTCACCATCATCGCGAGCGCGGTCATCAGGGCGCCGGCCGCCACGGCCGTCCGTCCGGGCGTCGACGCCAGGGTGCCGCCGGCGATCCGCGCTTCGACCCATCTCAGCCGGAGGGCGAGCGGATCCACGACTCTGGCCAGCGCGAGGCCGGCCAACGGCGCCAGGCATGCCCCGCCCAGCACGACGAAGAGGGCGGCGGCATAACCGAACAGGGGAATCCCGTCCACCGGGCCGGCCTGGGCGGCCCACGCGGCGAGCGCGAACCATCCCAGGCCCGTGACGGCCAAGGGGCCGGCCCGCAGTTGACGGTGGCGTTCCACCCATCCGGCGTGGAGCACCTCGCGGGGCACGGTACGCAAGGCTTCCCGGATCGGGATCATCGCGGCGACGACGGCCACCACGCACCCGAGCGCCAAGCCCTCCGCCGCCAGCGCCGGGGTGAGCGCGATCGTCTGGGCAGGGGCCCCTTGGTACAGCGCCTCGACGGTTCGCGAGACCGTCCCGAGCGCGGCCCGCGCGAGCAGCGCGCCGAGCGGCACGCCGACGAGCCCGCCCACCGCGCCGAACGCGAGCGATTCGGCGGTGAGCAGTGCAAGCAGGCGTCGTCGGGTCACGCCGATCGCACGCAAGAGACCGATCTCGGCCCGGCGGCGCAGCAGCGCGTAGGTCATGGTGTTGTAAATCAGAAAGAGGCCGACCAGCAACGCGATGCCGCTGAGCGCGGTGAGGTTGACTTGGAACGAGCGGACGACGCGTTCGGCGTGGGCCAATCGCCGCTCGGGCCGTTGGAGCGTGACGCTCGCGGACAGGCGGCCCTGCAGCGCCGCGCGCACGACATCAACCGCGTCCGGGTCGGTGAGAATATCGATACGATCCAGCGTTCCCAGTCGGCCGAGCGTCCACTGCGCCGCGGCGATGTCCATCAGCGCGATACTCCCTCCCCACGCGCGCGCGAGTCGCCCTGGTGCGAGCAACCCCGCGACCGTCAGGCTCACGACGCGGTCCGCGTCGACCACGCGAAGGGTCTCACCCACCGCGAGGCCGTGGGTCTGGGCGAACGAGCGGGTGAGCAGGACCGCCGTAGGATCCAGCAAGAACGGCTCGGGAAGGTCGTTCGGTTCTCCGTCGAGTTCGGAGGTCCGAAAGGCCGTTTCGCTGAACGGATCGACGCCGACGATGGTTAGCGACACGGTCGGGTCCTCTTCGAGCGCGACCGTCCGCTGGATGACCGGCGCCGCAGCCACCACGCCCGGCGTGTCCGCGACGGTCGCGTACACGGATTCATCGACCCCGTCTTGGCCGCCGATGACCTCCAAGGTGGTGGCGCCGCTGAGGGCGGACATCGTGTCTCGAAACGACGCGCTGACGCTCTCGTTGCACAACCGGATCGCGACGTAGAGCGCGACCCCCAGCGCGATCCCGACCATCGTCAGGGCCGTCCGAAGCTTCGCGCGCGCCAGGTGTCGGACCGTGGTGTATCGAAACAACGGCGTCACGCGTCGATCCTCCCGTCGCGCAACCGGGTCGTCCGGTGTCCGAACCGCGCCGCGTCCGCGCTGTGGGTGACGAGCACGGTCGTGACTCCCGACCGGGGAGCGAGGGCGGCCAGCAGAGACAGGATCTCGAGACCGCGCGCGGAGTCGAGGTTGCCGGTGGGTTCGTCGGCGAGCAGCAGGCGGGGACGCGTGATCAGCGCGCGCGCAATGGCCACCCGTTGCGCCTCGCCGCCCGAAAGCTCGTGCGGCCAATGGTCGGCGCGCGCGGTCAGGCCCACGGCCTCCAGCCACTCGTCCGCCTCGCGCTGAACCTGGCGGTGGGGGCCGCGCTGCAGCAGGCGTGGCAGCGCGACGTTTTCCCTCGCGGTGAGGTACGGAAGGAGGTTGAAGGACTGAAAGACCAGGCCGATGCGATCCCGCCGCAACAGCGTCAACGTTTCGTCGGAACACGCGGCGGTGGCCTGCCCGTCCAACCACACCGTGCCTTCGGTCGGCACATCCAAGGTGGCCATGAGATGCAAGAGCGTGCTCTTCCCAGATCCGCTCGGGCCCACCACCACGTGAAATTCGCCCGCCGGGATTTCGAGCGTGACCCCGCGCACCGCCCAGAGGGTGTGCGGTCCCCGCCGGTAGGCCTTTCCGACGTGGTCGAGTCGAATCATCAGGGGAGAATTCGCAAGCGGCGGGGGGGCAAGGGCACGAGGCGCTAGAGCAGCGCTGCGGCCTCGGCATCGAGCAGCCAAAGGCACCGCCCGGCAACCGGCAACACGTCCTGGGCGGGCCAGCGCGTGGGGTCTCGCGGACCCGCCAACGTTGCGGCGACCGCGCGGGCCTTGCTCGATCCCGCGACCAGGAAGATCATGGTCTGGGCGTGGGCGAAGACCGGAACGGTCAGCGTGACGCGGTCGGGGATGGGATGGCCGGCGCGCGTCGCCGTGACCCACGCCCGCCGCTCCGCCAACGCCGGGTCGCCGGGAAACAGCGAGGCGGTATGGCCGTCGGCTCCCAACCCCATCAGGATCAGCTCAAACTCGGGCCAGGGCACGCGACCGAACTGCGCCCGCAGCGTGGCCTCGTACACCGCGGCGCCCGCTCGGGGGTCGCGCTCGTCGGTCGGCAGGGGGAAGATCCGAGACGGCAAAACCTTCACCTTGGAAAAGAGGGCGTCGTTCACCATCGAGAAGGTGCTCTCCGCGGCCTGGCGCGGCACCCAGCGTTCGTCGCCGAAGAACCACTGCGTCTTCGACCAGGGGATGGCGTCGGCCCACGGCGGCTCGGCGAGGCGCGCGTACAGCGCGCGCGGGGTCTCTCCCCCGGAGAGCGCGACCCGGCACAGCGCCGACCGAGCGACCGCCTCGCGGATCTCGTGCGCCACCGCCTCGGCGGCGGCCGCCACCAGCGCGTCGCGGCTCGGATGCCGTTCGATGATCGGGATCACCTCGATGTCCGACGGACGAGCGCCTACGACGGCTCGCGCCACGACCGGGTCCCCTCATGGCGGATCAAGGCGTCGGCGGCGTCCGGGCCCCACGCTCCGGCCGTGTAGTTGGGAAACGCCGGAGGGGCGCGCCGGCCCCATGCGTCCAAAATCGACGTGATGAACGACCACGCGCATTTGACCTCATCGCCGCGGGCGAAGAGGGTGGAGTCGCCCGCGATGCTGTCGAGGAGCAGTCGCTCGTAGGCGTCGGGAGGCGCGTCGCCGAACGCGGCGGCGTAGCGAAAGTCCATCTGCACCTGGTCGATCCGGATCGTCGGTCCCGGCGCTTTCGAGCCGAACCCGAGCGAGATGCCTTCGTCGGGCTGGATCCGCAACGTCAAGACGTTCGGCTCCAGCGCGCCGCACCCCGCGCTCCGGAAGAGCGCGTAGGGCGCGCGCTTAAAGTGAATCGCGATCTCGGTCACTCGTTTCGGCAGACGCTTGCCGGCCCGCAGAAAAAAGGGCACGCCCGCCCACCTCCAGTTGTCGATGTGCACGGTGAGTGCCACGAACGTCTCGACCGTGGAGTCGGGCGCGACGCCCGGTTCCTCGCGATACCCCGGGAACGCCTGGTCGCCGACGCGAGACGCCCCGTACTGGCCGCGCACGACCACGCGCTCGACATCCTCGTCCGTGAGGGGGCGCAGGGCCTTCAGGACCTTGACCTTCTCGTCGCGCACCGCGTCCGCTTCGAACGCCGCCGGCGGTTCCATCGCCACCAAGGTCAACAATTGGAGGAGATGGTTTTGGACCATGTCGCGGAGGATCCCGGCCTCCTCGAAGTAGTGACCGCGGCCTTCGACGCCGATCGATTCGCCGACCGTGATTTGCACGTGATCGACGTGATGGTGATTCCAGAGCGGCTCAAACACGCCGTTGCCGAGCCGAAAGACGAGGATGTTCTGGACCGTTTCCTTGCCGAGATAATGATCGATGCGGTACACCTGATCTTCGTGAAAGACGGCGGTGAGGAGCTGATTGAGCGCCATGGCGCTGCCCAAATCCCGTCCGAAGGGTTTTTCCACGACCACCCGCGACCAGCCACGGCCGCCGGCCCGTGGGGACACGAGGCCGGCCTCCTTCAGGCGGGTGATGATGGTCGGGACCAAGCTCGGCGGCGTCGCGAGGTAATAGAGGCGGTTTCCCTCGGTTCCCCGCGTGCGGTCGAGGTCGGCCAAGAGATCGCTGAGCTGGGCGTACCCTTTCGGATCGTCGTACTCGCTCGAGCAGTAGGACAGCCGATTGGCGAACGATTCCCAGGTCAGCGGGTCGCCGGGCCTCCGAGAATACCGGTCCACAGCGTCCAACATTTCCTTCCGGAATTGGTGGTGGGCTCGGGGCTGGCGCGCGTAACCCACCAGCGCGAATCCCGGAGCCAGCAGGTGATCCCAGTCGAGGTTATAGATCGCGGGGATGAGCTTGCGGCGCGTGAGGTCGCCCGACGCGCCGAACACGACCATCGCACACGGTTGCGCGCGCCGCTCCACCGTGGGAGGCGGCTCGGTGTCCCGCGTCCGACGTTCGGGCAGGTCCTTCGGCCTCACGGCGTTTCCCGTTTCGCGCGAGCACTCACTCCCGCGTCTGGGCGACCAACCAGTCCGAGTTCTGCGACATCCGCTCCACGCGCATCTCGGCGCGACAACCGTTGCGGCCCCTCATCGCGCCGAGGGCATAAGGCACACGATCGACACGGGGGGATCGTACCGAATCCGATCCCGGAAGACAAGCACGGAACCGAGGAGCCGCGCGCGTGACGGGGCGATTGACTCGTCCGAATTCTTTTTGATAGGCTGCTTCGGGCGTTTTCAGGACAGGACACCAAAAGGAGAAGACATGGGCGTGACCGGCACACCGACCTCGACCCTCACGGCGACGCTGCGGAACAAGGCGGCGATTCTACGCATCGAGAGCGTGCGCGCGACGACCGCGGCTGGGAGCGGGCACCCGTCGAGCTGCTGTTCCGCGGCCGACATCGTCGCCGCGCTGTTTTTCTCGGTCATGCGTTACGATCCGAAGAATCCCCGGTGTCCCGGCAGCGATCGGTTCGTCCTCTCGAAGGGCCATGCGGCGCCGCTCTTATACGCGGCGTGGGCGGAGGCCGGGCTGTTTGACAAAGCCGACCTCCTCACACTCCGCACGCTGACCTCCGACCTTGAAGGTCACCCCACGCCGCGCCTGCCCTTCGTCGACGTCGCCACGGGCTCGCTGGGGCAGGGGCTGTCGGCGGGGGTCGGCATGGCGCTCGACGCCAAGCGCCTCGCGAAGTCCTCCGCGCGGGTCTACGTCCTGATGGGCGACGGCGAATCGGTCGAAGGCTCGGTGTGGGAGGCCGCCGAAATCGCGCGGCACGAGGTGGTGGACAACCTGTGCGCGATCGTGGACGTCAACCGCCTGGGGCAGAGCGATCCCACGATGCTGCAGCACGACATGGAGGCCTATCGCGCCCGGTGGACGGGGTTCGGCTGGCAGGCGATCGTCGTGGACGGCCACGACGTCGATGCGTTGTTGGCGGCGTTCGATCAAGCGGCCGGCACCAAGGGCCGCCCGACCGTGATCCTCGCGCGGACGCTGAAGGGCAAGGGGATCTCGTTCGTCGAGGACCGCCCCGACTGGCACGGCAAGGCCCTTAAAAAGGGCGACGAACTGGATCGCGCGCTGGCCGAGCTGGCCAACGGCCTCAACGCGAACGCTTCTGCGCCGGAGATCCGGCGACCCTCCGGGTCCGGTGTCACGCCGCCCCCGCCCAAGCCCTTGGCGCCGCCATCGTACAAGCCCACCGACTCCGTGGCCACGCGCGAGGCGTTCGGCGCGGCGCTGGTGGCGCTGGGCGACGCCAACCCGCTGGTCGTTGCACTGGACGCCGACGTGAAGAACTCGACGTTTACCGAGGCGTTCGGCAAGCGGTTTCCCGACCGGTTCTTCGAGAACTTCATCGCCGAACAGAACATGGTGGGGGCCGCCGTGGGGCTCGCCGCGTGCGGCCGCATCCCGTTTGCGGCGACGTTCGCGTGCTTTCTCACCCGCGCCCACGATTTCATCCGCATGGCCGCGATCAGCCACGCGAACGTCAAGCTGATGGGATCCCACGCCGGTGTCAGCATCGGCGAGGACGGTCCGTCGCAGATGGGGCTCGAGGACCTGGCGATGATGGCCGCCCAGCCGGGGGTCGTCGTCCTCTATCCCTCGGACGCGTCGGCCACGTACCGCTTGGTCGAGGCGGCGGCCGCGCATCGGGGGCCGGTCTACATCCGCACCGGCCGGCCGAAGTGCCCGGTTCTCTACGGGCCTGACGAGCGGTTCGCGATCGGCGGGTCGAAGGTGCTCCGCCAAAGCCCACAGGACCGCCTGACGATTGTCGCCGCCGGCGTCACCGTGTTCGAGGCGCTCAAAGCGCACGACCAACTCAGCGCGGCGGGCATCGCCGTGCGTGTCATCGACCTGTACAGCATCGCCCCGATCGACCGGGCGACGTTGACGGACAGCGCGCGCGCGACGCAGGGGCGCATCCTCACCGTGGAGGATCACTACGCGCACGGTGGACTGGGTGACGCCGTATTGAGCGCGGTGGGGAGCGAGGGGATCCGTGTGCAGAAGCTTGCCGTGCGAGAGATCCCGCACAGCGGCAAGCCCGACGAGTTGCTCGATCGCTACGGGATCAGCGCCCGCCACATTGTCGAGACGGCGAAGCGGATGTTGTAAAGAAAATGTAGGGGCGACCGGCCGGTCGCCCCTACAAAAAGAAGAACCCGACGCGGCGGTTAGTCTTCGTCGCTGTCGTCGTAGTCGTACCCGCTCCCATACCCCTTGCCGGGGTGCCCCATCATCCCGCCAGGCATGCCCATGCCGCCTTTCATCCCGCCCATGCCGTAGCGGCTGCCGCCGAACATCGTCGCGCCGAGCGAGCGGAACTTCTCGAACTGCTCCGGCGTGAGGATCGACTTGATGGTCGTGAACTGCTTGAATCGGAACACCCGCAGGTCGGTCTTCTTGGCCTCCACCTCGCGGACCTTCTTTTCCATCTGGTCGGCCGTGAAGTCCTTCTTATCGAACAGATCCCACAGGTCCATCTCCGCGATCTTGATGTCCGCGCCGCGCCGGATGCTCTCCCGCTCGTAGTCGTTGCGAACCTTCTTGAACTTCTCGATCTGGTCGTCCGACAGCTTCAGCTCGTCCTTCAAGAACGAGGGGGAGAACATCATTCCCGGGTGACCGGCCCCGCCGGGTCCCTTCATGCCGCCCGTCCCCATACTCTTCCCGCCCATCGGGGGATGGCCGGAAGGAGGCATTTGCGCCCATCCGCTCGACGCGAGTCCGAACGCGAACAACCCGGCGACGGCGCCGGCTACGACCGCTTTCTTCACACCCTTCATACGCTGACTCCTTTCGTGGATGACCGACCGTTTCCCTGGTGCGCGTTAGAATTCGATCCCTTTTTGGGCTTTGACACCTTGCGCGAACGCGTGCCTGACCTCGCGCATCTCGGTGACCGTGTCCGCCGCGTCGATCAGTTCCTTGGGCGCGTCCCGGCCCGTGAGGATGACGTGCAGCGACTCCGGCTTCGTCTTCAGAAACGCGAGGACCTCGTCGAGGGGGAGGTACCCGTACGCGAGCGCGTAGTTGATCTCGTCGAAGATCACCATCTGGTACTCGCCTGAGCGCGCCGCCTGCACGCCGTACTCCCAGCACTCGCGCGCCTTCGCGGCGTCCCGCTCCGGGTTCTTCGTGTCCCAGGTGAAGCCCTCGCCCATCGGCTTGATCGTGAGCTCCGGCGCGAGCCGCTTGGCGGCGTCCATCTCGCCGTAGTGCCAATCGCCCTTGATGAACTGGACCATCAGCACCCGCCACCCGTGCCCCACGGCCCGGAGGGCGAGCCCCAAGGCCGCCGTGGTCTTGCCCTTGCCGTTGCCGGTGTGGACGATGATGAGGCCCTTGCGGCGGGAGCCATCAAGTCGGGGTGGGGTCTGGGGACCGGCCATGGAGCACTCCCGGATTGGGGGCAGTATAGCAAAGAAGCCGAAACAGTCACAAGACAACCAAGGCGGGACGGATCGCCGTCCGCCCGACCAAGGGCCTGGTGAGCATCAGAAATTCAACAAGATCCGCTCGGGAGGCACGCCCAGGGTTTGGAGGAGCGCGGTGTTGGCCTCGACCATGTCCTTCATCCCGACCAGACACACGACGGTGCGCGCAGGAGCCAGGTCGAGGGTTGGGAGGAGATCTTGGACGAATCCCACGGCGCCCGACCACGACGAGGTTCCCGTCGTGGTGACCGTCACCCGCGCGTCGACCCCCGCGCTCCGCCACGCCGCAAAATCGGTTTCGTAACACCAGTGCGGCGGGGTCAGCACGCCGTAAAGCAGGGTCAGCCGCCCGAAATCGGCGCGCCGGGAGAGCGTCCATCCCAAGACCGAGCGCAGCGGTGCAATGCCTGTCCCGACGCCGATCAGCAACACGTCCCGTCCCGCGTGCGAGACGAGCGGAAAGCCCTTGCCCTGCGGCCCCACGACCCGCACGGTCGTCCCGATCGGGAGGTCGAAGAGTTCCTTTGAACACCCCTTCGCGCGCTTCACCAGCAGCTCATAATAGGGATCGCCGGGCGACGAGGCGATGGCGAAGTACGACGCCTCACCCGACGGCGCGTGGACCTCGAGAAACTGACCGGGGATGAAATCGCGCGCGGGGGCCGGCCCTTCCTCGGCGTCCAGACGGATCGCGCGAATATCCGCCACCCCCTGCGGGATCATCGCGGCGATACGCATGGACGTGGCCGCCGTCATATGGCGGCGAGCCGGTGGATGGAACGTCCGGCGACGCGGAGCGGCTCGGGAGGAAAAAAAATCACGAGGGGATGATAGCGGCGTCGCCAGGTCAAATCAAGTGAGACACGCGTGAACGAGCCGAGCGTGAGACGGGAGGCCTTACGGGGACCGCGGTCGACGGCGTGCTTCGCGGATGATGAGTCCCAAGGCGCCCAGCGCGATGAGCCA
>Ga0184615_10000385_pt1 | contig 24964 bp, 23 predicted proteins | sample PLM4_65_coex_FD_133134 | JGI IMG/M metagenome (GOLD analysis project Ga0184615, IMG submission 133134) | Groundwater sediment microbial communities from an aquifer in East River, Colorado, USA - PLM4_65_coex | ecosystem: Environmental > Terrestrial > Soil > Riparian zone | place: USA: East...
ATCACGTTCGCGGGGGCCGTTTATCTCGCGGTCGTGTGTGTGATCCCGGAGATTTTGATTTACCAGGCGGGACTACCCTTCTTTTTCGGGGGGACCTCCCTCTTGATCGTGGTGGGGGTGGGGCTCGATACGGCGCAGCAGATCGAAACACACATGATCACCCGCAACTACGAAGGATTCATGCGTAAGGGACGGCTGAAAGGCCGGAGCGGATAGCCGTGCGCGTGGTCTTTGTGGGCCCGCCGGGGGTGGGCAAGGGGACGCAGGCGCAACGGCTGGCGGAGCGTCGCGGGGTGGTGAAAATTTCCACCGGCGACGTCTTGCGCGAGGCGGTGCGGCTGGGGACACCCTTGGGCGTGCGCGCCAAGAGTTTCATGGATGCCGGGTCGTTGGTCCCCGACGAGCTGGTGATCGGGATGCTGGCGGAGCGGTTGAAGGCGGACGACACCAGGCGGGGCTACCTGCTGGACGGGTTCCCGCGGACCATCGCCCAGGCCGAGGCGCTGGGCGCGATGCTCGATGCGCGGGGAGAAGCCCTCGACCGGGTGATCGCCTTCGAGGCCGATCCGGAGGTGATCGTCGACCGCCTGTCGGGACGCCGGGGTTGTCCGCTGTGCGGGAAGGTCTACCACGTGCGGTACGATCCCTCGCCTGCGGGCGCGCGATGTAGCGCCTGCGGCGCCGATCTGGTCCAACGCGACGATGATCGGGAGTCGACGGTCCGCCGGCGGCTCACCGTGTATCAAGCGGAAACCGCCCCGCTGTTGGCCTATTATCGCGAGCGGGGCCTCTTGGCGCAAATCGATGGATCGGCGCCGATCGAGGACGTGGCGGTGCGGCTCGATGAAGTGTTGAGCGCGCCGCGACCGGTATGATCATTTTGAAGTCGGCACAGGAAATCGAATTGATCGCCAAGGCGAGCCGGGTCGTCGCCCTCACGATCGCGTTTCTTCGCGAGCGGGTGAAACCGGGGGTGACGACGGCGGATCTCGATCGCCTGGCCGAAGAATTTATTCTCCGAGAGGGCGCGCGCCCCGCGTTCAAGGGCTATCGCGGGTTTCCGGCGACGCTCTGCACGTCGGTGAACGAGGAAGTCGTCCATGGGATTCCCTCACCCAAGAAGCGCCTGAAGGAAGGCGACATCATCGGCATCGATGTCGGCGCGATCGTGGAAGGGTACTACGGCGACGCGGCGGTGACGCTCCCGGTGGGCCGGGTGTCGGACGAGGCGGCGCGGCTGATGGAGGTGACCGAAGCCGCGCTGGCGGCCGGCCTGGCGCAGGTCAAGGTCGGGAACCGACTGTCCGATATCTCGCACGCCGTGCAGACGGTGGCGGAAGCCGAAGGGTACTCGGTGGTCACCGACTTCGTCGGGCACGGGATCGGGCGCAATTTGCACGAAGATCCCCAGGTGCCGAACTTCGGCAAACCGGGCGAGGGGCCGAGACTGAAAGAGGGGTTGGTGCTGGCGATCGAACCGATGATTAACCTAGGGAAACACGAGGTCGAGGTCTTGTCAGACCGCTGGACGGTGGTCACGCGGGATAAGAGCCTCTCGGCGCACTTCGAGCACACCGTCGCGTTGACGTCCGACGGTCCGAAGGTGCTCACCCGCGCCGCCTAACAAGGAGCCGATGCCAAAAGACGACGCCATCGAAGTGCAGGGAACCATCGTCGAGCCGTTGCCCAACGCGATGTTCCGGGTCGCCTTGGAAAACGGCCACCGGGTCCTCGCGCATATTTCGGGCAAGATGCGGATGCACTACATCAAAATTCTCCCTGGAGACAAGGTCACGGTGGAGCTGTCGCCGTACGACCTGACCCGAGGGCGGATCACGTACCGGTTCAGCAAATAGGGGTGTAAGGCCACGGAGGGGCGTCTTGCAAGACGCCCCTCCACGAACAAAGGATATCGTCATGAAGGTGCGGTCGTCGATCAAAGCGATTTGTACGAAGTGCAAGATCATCAAACGTCGCGGCGTGATCCGGGTGATTTGCGATAATCCCAGACATAAACAGCGGCAAGGATAAGGAGTCGTCACGTGGCGCGCATTGCAGGAATAGATCTTCCCCGAGACAAGCGAGTGGACATCGGGCTGACCGCGATCTACGGGATCGGCCGGGCGTCGGCGCTCAACATCATCCGGAAGGCCCAGGTGGACCCGGGGACGAAGGTGAAGGCCCTCCAGGAGGGCGAGGTGGTCCGGCTCCGCGAGATCATCGACCGCGAGTGTAAGGTGGAAGGCGACCTCCGCCGTGAAGTGGCGATGAACATCAAGCGGCTGATGGATATCGGGTGCTACCGGGGCTTGCGGCATCGGCGAGGGTTGCCGGTCCGCGGTCAGCGCACGCACACCAACGCGAAGACCCGCAAGGGCCCGAATCGCCGCTCGATCGGCGCCAAGAAGAAAGAGAAATAAGCATGGTGAATAAGAAGGTAGGGAAGAAGAAAGAACGCAAGCACGTCCAGACCGGGGTTGCCCACGTTCAGGCCTCGTTCAACAACACGGTCGTGACCGTGACCGATCTGGCGGGGAACGTCCTGGTCTGGGCCAGCGCGGGGAACCAGGGGTTCAAGGGCTCGCGGAAGAGTACGCCCTTTGCGGCGCAGCGGGCGGCGGAATCCGCCGCCAAGAAGGCGATGGAGCACGGGATGCGGCAGGTCGATGTCTACGTCAAGGGGCCGGGCTCGGGGCGCGAGTCGGCCATTCGGGCGTTGCAGGCGGCGGGCTTGAAGATCAATTTGATCCGCGACGTGACGCCGATTCCCCACAACGGGTGTCGGCCGCCGAAGCGTCGGCGGGTGTAGGAGCCTGTGGATGAAGGGCCACCTGCTGCGTTGTCGCTGCGCGTCCGGTGCTCACGTACGACCCAGTACGCTGCGCTCCGGTGCTCGCTCCGCCTTGCATCTGTCCCTTCCTGCACAGGCTCAAGCGGTGCAAGGTAGCCAGCGGTAAACAGAGAATCAGGGGAGGAAATCAGTGGGACGTTACATCGGGCCGGTGTGCCGGCTGTGTCGCCGAGAAGGCACGAAATTATTCTTGAAGGGAACACGGTGCTACGGCGAAAAGTGCGCCATCGACCGCCGAAGCTACCCACCAGGGCAGCATGGCCAGGGCCGGATGCGGACGTCCGAGTACAGCCTCCAGCTCCGTGAGAAGCAAAAGCTGAAACGGATCTACGGCTTACTCGAGCGCCAGTTCCGAGGGTACTTTATGCGGGCCGCGCGGATGAAGGGGATTAAGGGCGAGAATTTGCTCGCCCTGCTCGAGCGGCGGCTCGACAACGTCGTCTATCGCCTCGGCTTTGCCTCCTCCCGCCGGGAAGCACGGCAATTGGTGGGGCACGGCCACCTGCTGGTCAACGGGAAAAAAGTGAACATCCCGTCGTATTTGGTCGCCGTGGGGCAAACCGTCTCGATCCGGGAGAAGTCCCAGACGGTGTTGCCCATCCAGAAGGGATTGGAAGGCGTGGACGGCCGCGGCGTGCCGACGTGGTTGGAGCTGGACAAGACGCGGTTCACCGGGCGGGTGAAGGAGCTTCCGACCAAGGAAGAGATTGCCCTCCCGGTGAATGAACAGCTCGTCGTCGAGTTGTACTCGCGGTAACGAGACCTTTTTGTGTCGTAGCGACGCCACCGGTGGCGTCGCTCCAGGTGGGAGACATCGATGATCATTAAAACAAGCGATTTTCAGGCTCCGAGGAAGCTCGAGTGCGACAAGGAGAGCCTGACCGACACGTACGGCAAGTTCACGGCCGAACCCTTCGAGCGAGGCTTCGGCACAACCGTCGGGAACGCGCTGCGGCGGGTTCTGCTGTCGTCGATCGTGGGCGCCGCGGTGACGTCGATCAAATTCGAGGGGGTTCTGCACGAGTTTTCTACGATCCCCGGCGTGAAGGAAGACGTGACCGACGTGGTGCTGAACCTCAAGCGGCTTCGCGTGAAGCTCCACGGGGACAAGCCCAAGGTGGTCAGCATCGATAAACGGGGCCCCGGCGAGTTGACGGGTGAAGACATTGTCCACGACGCGGACATCGAGATCCTCACCCCCGACATCCACATCGCCACGCTCGACAAAGACGCCCACGTCCGCGCGGAGCTGACGATCAAATTGGGCCGCGGCTACGTGCCTGCGGATCGTAACAAGGAAGAGGGGATGCCGATCGGCACGATCCCGATCGATGCCATCTTCCCCCCCGTGAAGAGGGTGAATTTCGCCGTGGAGCCGGCGCGGGTCGGCCGGATCACCGACTACGACCGCCTCGTGATGGAGGTCTGGACCGACGGCAGCATCACGCCGGAGGACGCGCTCGGGCATGCCTCCAAGATCATCAAGGACCACATGTCGATCTTCATCAATTTCGATGAGGGCGATGCGGTGGCGGTCCCGGTGACCGAAGAGACGCGGCGCGATCTCAACCGGAATCTTTTCCGGAGCGTCAACGAGCTCGAACTGTCGGTGCGCGCGGCCAACTGCCTCAAGAACGCGAACATCAAGACGATCGCTGACCTGGTGCAAAAGACCGAGCACGAGATGCTCAAGACCAAGAACTTCGGCCGCAAGTCTTTGAACGAGATCAAAGAGCTGCTCCACGAGATGGGATTGTCGCTGGGCATGGACATCAAGGACATCATGCCGCCCGAGGGCGCGGAGACCGAAGCCAAGCGCGAAGAGGGAGTCGTCTAAATGCGCCATCGAATGGCAGGGCGCCCGCTGGGGCGCAACACAAGCCACCGCCGCGCGCTTTTTCGCGCGCTGGTCACATCGTTGCTCGAGCACGAACGTATCGAGACGACGGTTCCGAAAGCCAAAGAGGCCCGCAGCTTTGCCGAGAAGATGATCACGCTGGCCAAGCAAGGCGATCTGCCGGCTCGGCGCCGTGCCCTGGCGTTCATCCTCAAGGAGTCGGTCGTGAAGACGCTGTTCTCGGACATCGGCCCCCGGTTCGCCAACCGCAACGGCGGCTACACGCGCTGCCTGCGCACCCGCCGCCGCACGGGCGACGGCGCCGAGATGGCGATCCTCGAACTGACCGAGCTCAAGCCCAAGGTCGTGACCAAGGTCGAACCCGAGAAGGGCAAGGCGGCGAAAAAACAGAAGCCCGAAGCGGCGAAGGCCAAGGCGGGATAGAGAGTATCGCAGAAGAGATTTCCCGACGGCGTGGCTCCAATCCACGCCGTCGTCACATCACGGGTTGCAGCGGGCACGTGCGCACGGTATGATCGCGCCATGCCGCGCTTGCCGCTCTCACCGGCTCACCATCTCGACTACACCCTCCTCACCCCCCACACCTGCGAGAACCCTGAGACCGTTGTCATCTACGTTCACGGATTTGCCTCCCACCAGCGGGGCGAGAAGGCCGTGTATTTCGGTGAGCGGTTTGTGGCGCAAGGCGTGGCCTATCTGACGTTCGACCTACGGGGGCATGGGGCATCGAGCGGGACGATGCAGGATCTGACCGTCTCGCGCGCGATCGAAGACCTGGAGACGGTGCTGGACTGGGCTCGCGCGCGGTTTGCGCGGTGCGTGGTGATCGGGTCGTCGCTTGGCGGCCAGGTCGCCGCGTGGACCGCGGCGCGGCGACCAGATCTGATCGCCGCCAACCTGCTCATCGCTCCCGCATTCGGCTTCTATGAAAATCGCGTACGGGATCTCGGCGAGGCCGGGCTCGCGCGGCTTCGCGACGCGGGGAGCCTGACGATCCGGAACGAGTGGGTCACCGCCACCATCGGGTGCGGGTTGGTGGACGACGCGGCCCGTTACCCAGTCGAGACCTTACTCGCCGCGTACCAGACGCCCACGTTGATCCTGCACGGGACGGCTGATACGTCGGTGCCGATCGAGGGGAGCGTGGATTTCGTCCGGCGATCGACCGCTCGCCCCCTCGAACTCGTCGTCTACGCCGGTGGCGACCACCGCCTCACGGCGCAAAAACCCGCGCTGTTCGACGCGATGACGGCGTTTCTGGAGCGACTAAGGGGAGAAGAAGGGGCAGCCTGAGGTACCCCCGGGTTCATATGGGAAAATTCGCAGTCTTGCAGTATGCTAACCGTCTTATCGGTTCGCAGCAGAAAAAGGGATCGCTCACACCGTCCTCCCCCGCGCGAACGCTGACTTGACCGGCTCGGCCGTTTCTCCTATAGTAACCCCCACTGTGCCGATGCCCCGTCCTCTCCGCCCCGCGTTCCAACGATTCGCCGCTTCCTCGCTCCTCCTTCTCGGTGGTCTCTCTGTTATGGCCCTTGTGTATCTGGCCAGCCCGGTGCTGGCCGCCGATGACGTGGCGCCCTGGCCCAAGGTCCGGGCCAAGGGGCTGCTCCTCGTCGACCTGAGCCAGCGGGAGGTGTTGTACGAGTCCAACGCGACCGTGCGATTGGCTCCGGCGAGTCTGACCAAGATCATGACGGCGATCGTGGCCATCGAGGAAGGCGATCCGGAGGCGATCATGACCATCAGTCGTCGCGCGTCGCGGGCGACCGGTCACCGGCTTCGCCTGCGAGCGGGCGAGACGTTTCGCCAAGGCGATGTGATCACGGCGATGCTCGTGACCTCGGCCAACGACGCCTGTCTTGCGCTGGCCGAAGGCATCGGCGGGACCGAGGCCGGATTTGTCGAGAAGATGAATCGTTACGCCGAGACGCTCGGTCTGCACGACACGCGGTTCGCCAATGCCTGCGGCTTCGACGCGCGCAACCATTATTCGACCGCGCGCGACCTGGCCCGTCTGGCCACGGACGCGATGGAGCACGAGGCGTTCGCCACCGCCGTCAGCCACCGCGACGGGAAGCTGACCACGGTGAACGGGCGCAAGACCTACCGCCTCCGGACGACCAATCGTCTGATGAGTAGCTACCAAGGCGCGGTGGGGGTGAAGACGGGGTTCACGCGGGGCGCCGGGCGCTGCCTGATCGCTCGGGTCGTCCGCGAACAGGGGGACCTCCTGCTGGTCATGTTGAACGCCCCGCGTCGGTGGTGGGACGCCGCGACCCTGTTCAGCCACGCGTTCAAGACGCTCGACCAGGCCCGCGCTTCGAAGGCCATGCTCGCGTCCGACGGTCTCATCCCGCTCTAGGAGGCGCCTGTCCATGAATGGCCATCTGCTGCGTTGCCGCTGCGCATCCGCTCCTCACGTACCGACCGCGTACGCTCCGGTGCGGTGCTCCCGGCGCCTTGCATCTGACGCATTCCTGAACAGGCTTCACCACCCGAATACTCGGACAGGATTCTAGAGGTTCAGAGGACCGGCGGTGCAGGGTCCCGTTTGGGCTGTCCTGATCCTCGGCGCGCTGCTGGTCGCGGTGCTGTATTCGTCGGTCGGTCACGGCGGGGCGTCGGGCTACTTGGCCCTCTTGGTTCTTGCCGGTTTCGCCCGCCCCGAGATCACGCCGGTCGTTCTTGTCTTGAACATCCTCGTGGCATCGATCGGATTCGTCTCATACCACCGCGCGGGTCACTTCTCCCCCGCGCTTCTTGTCCCGTTCGTCGTCACGTCGATTCCGGCCGCATTCGTCGGCGGGATGCTTGTGGTTGAGGACCACGCCTACCGCCTCATTCTTGGTTGTGCGCTCGTGGCGGCAGCGGCCCGTTTCCTGCTGGTGCCGTCCGTCGCTGCGCCCAGCTGCCCCATCCCGACCCGTCGCGTGTGGAGCATCGGGCTACCGCTGGGAGGCGTGCTCGGCCTGCTGGCTGGGATGGTGGGGATCGGGGGAGGGATCTTTTTGAGCCCGCTGCTGTTGTTCATGGGATGGGCCGATGCCAAGCGGACTGCGGCGGTGTCGGCCGCGTTCATCGTCTTGAATTCGTCGACCGGGCTTGCGGCACAACTTCTCCGCGGTGGGTCGCTCGATTGGGGGCTCGCGTTGCCGCTCCTGGCGGTGGTCGCCGTCGGGGGAGGCATCGGGTCGTTTCTGGGCGCGACCCGATTCTCCCTTGTCACCTTGCAGCGCCTCTTGGGTCTCGTGCTCGCGAGCGCGGGCCTCAAACTCATCGCCGAACTCTGGTGAGTCGAAGCGGGATGCCCCATCCCGCCGACACAAAAGCGCTTGACCCCGCCGGTGGATTATGCCAGCATACCGGCCGTATCGGTCGACAAAATTGTCGAGCCGCCGATCGTGGGGATGAGTGCCGCAGAGGAGTGTTGCCGATGAGCAGCCAGCGCCGCGTCATATCGTGCCTCGGTTTAGTGGTGTGCCTCTCCATCGTGGTGGCTGTTCCATTCGCCGCGTTCGCCCAGGAGTCCCCTCCCGCTGTTCCCGCTCCCGCGACCATCGATTCCGGTGATACCGCGTGGATGCTGACCTCGACCGCCCTGGTCCTCCTCATGACCGCGCCGGGGCTGGCGCTGTTTTACGGCGGACTGGTCCGGAGCAAGAACGTGTTGGGCACGATCATGCAGAGCTTCATCATTCTCTGCCTGGTCAGTCTCATCTGGATTCTTTACGGTTACAGCCTGGCGTTCGGTCCGGATCGAGGAGGGCTGATCGGAAGCTTGGACTGGGTCGGGTTGCGGGGAGTGGGGACCGATCCGCATGCCACGTACGGGCCGACCATTCCCCACCAGGTCTTCATGCTTTTTCAGATGATGTTCGCCGCCATTACCCCGGCGCTGATCACCGGCGCGTTCGCCGAACGCATGCGGTTCTCGGCGGTGCTGGTGTTCACCGTCCTCTGGTCGACGTTCATCTATAGTCCGCTCGCGCACTGGATCTGGGGAGGCGGGTGGCTCGTCACGATGGGTGCGCTGGACTTTGCGGGCGGAGCGGTGGTGCATATCAGCTCGGGCGCGAGTGCCCTGGCCTGCGCGTTGGTGCTGGGCGCGCGGCGGGGGTACGGATCGGTGAACATGGCTCCGCACAATCTGCCGATGGCGTTGCTGGGGACGGGGCTGCTGTGGTTCGGCTGGTTCGGGTTCAACGCCGGGAGCGGCCTCGGGGCCAACGCGACGGCCACCGTGGCGTTTCTGGCGACGCACACCGCGGCGGCCGCCGGCGCCCTGAGCTGGATGGCGGCCGAGTGGGTGCAGCGAGGCAAGCCCACCGTCCTCGGCGTGGCGAGCGGCGCCATCGCTGGATTGGCCACGGTGACGCCGGGTGCCGGGTACGTCGGGCCGTTTTCGGCGCTGCTCATCGGCTTGGTGGCCGGCGCGGCCTGCTATGCCGCGGTGGTCTGGAAAGGCCGGCTGGGCTACGACGATTCGCTCGACGTCGTCGGTATCCACGGCGTGGGCGGCATCCTTGGGATTCTCGCCACGGGGTTGTTGGCGTCGGTGGGTTTCAAAGGGCTGCTGTTCGGCAATCCGGGTCAGCTCGGGATCCAGGCGCTCACCGTCGCGGTCACCGCGCTCTTTGCGTTCGTCGGCACGTGGATCATCCTCAAGGTGATTGATGCGACGATGGGACTGCGGGTCGCCGCCGAGGACGAGCAACGCGGGTTGGACCTCAGCCAACACGAAGAGCGGGCCTATTCGGGCGAGTAGCGACGCGACGTCTCGCGTCGCTCTGACATCGCGGGGGGAGGACCGATGAAAAAAATCGAGGCGATCATCAAGCCGTTCAAGCTCGACGACGTGAAGGCCGCGCTGACCGAACTCGGCGTGCACGGGATGACCATCACCGAGGTCAAAGGGTTCGGGCGCCAGAAAGGCCATAAGGAGGTCTACCGCGGCGCGGAATACATCGTCGAGTTCGTCCCCAAGGTGAAGATCGAGGTCGTCATCGCGGACGCGCTGGTCCAACAGGCGGTGGACACGATCATCAGAACCGCGAAGACCGGGACGATCGGCGACGGGAAGATCTTCATCACCCCGATCGGCGACGCGATCCGTATCCGAACGGGCGAGACCGGCGAGGGCGCCCTCTAGCTTACCTGCCCTCACCGGGGCCTTCAGACGCTCGAACGGTCCGCTCTCTCCAGGGCCTCGTGGGATGCCCCGTCCGCCGTTTCGAGGGCCTTCTGTATCCTCCTCCGTCCGCCGTCTCGCATTGACGCGTCTTCGCCGTGTGTTATCTTGACTGTGCCGTGAGACCCGCGCAGACGCGACAGTTTTCCCTTGGATGGCAACGACGGCCTTCGCCTCCCTCGTTCGGGTAAGACTCTATGCCTGAACCCCTTCCCCCCCATACACCGCAGGACGGTTTGGACGCAGAGGCCCGCACAGCGTTGCTTCAGACGTTTGTGGTGGAGACGGACGAGCGCCTCATGGCCATGGAGGAAGCCCTCGTCGAGTTGGAGACTCGTCCCGACGATGTCGAGTTGATCCAAAGAATTTTCCGGGACGCCCACACCCTCAAGGGTAATGCCGCGTGCTTGGGGTTTGGCCGGGTGTCCGAGTTCGCGCACGCGGTCGAGGATCTTCTCCACCGTCTGCGGAATCGGACCCTTGCCGTTGACGGCGGTCTCATCACGGTGTTGCTGCAGAGCGTGGATGCCCTGCGGCAGATGGTGCCCGACGCGGTCGCGGGCGCCGAAGACCTTCAGCCGTCGCACGCGGCCCTGCAGCATCGGCTGGTCAGCGCGGCGCCGCACGCGGGTGAGGCGGAGTCCCTCGGGGTCGTCGAGCGGGAAGAGGGCCGGCAGAGAGTGTTCGGGCGCCGACAGGGAGAAGCGCGCGAGTGGGCCGAGCGAAGCCGCACGTTACGTGTCGAACTCGGGAAACTGGACCACATGCTGAACCTGACGGGCGAGATCGCGATCGCGCAGGGGCGCCTCAAACAACTCCTGCGGACGACCGGCGGGCGGCGAGCGGACGACGCGATCTTCGAGGCCCATCGCGAGGCCGATCGATTGTTCCTGGGCCTCCAGGAGCTCATCCTGAACGTGAGAATGATCCCGGTCGGACCCCTCTTTCGGCAGTACATCAGGACGGTCCGCGACGTGTCCCGCGCCCATGGGAAGCTCGTCCGCCTGGTGATCGAAGGCGAAGACGTCGAGGTGGATACGACCATCGTGGAGGCGCTCAAGGATTCGCTCGCGCATATGGTGAGGAACGCCCTCGATCACGGGATCGAGTTGCCCGAGACGCGCAGACGGGCGGGGAAGGACCCCATGGGAACCGTCACCTTGCGCGCGTGTCATGAAGGCGGCCACATCGTGATCGACGTCGAGGATGACGGCGCAGGACTGGATCGACGCCGGATCCGCGACACGGCGCGGTCGAAGGGGCTGGTCGCCGACCCCCGCACCCTCTCGGATGACCAAGTGGCCCGGTTGATCTTTGAGCCCGGATTCTCGACGGCCGAGGCGGTGACGGATCTGTCGGGACGCGGCATGGGGATGGACGTGGTCCGCCGCCACGTCGAGGGGTTGCACGGCTCCGTGTCCATCGACAGCCGGAGCGGGGTCGGCACGACGCTGACCCTCCGTCTTCCCCTCACGCTGGCCATCATCGAGGGGTTTGCGGTGGGCATTGCGGGCGACATCTACATCCTCCCGATCGGTTCGGTCTTGGAGTGCGTGGAGATGCCACGGGACGAGCGCCGACGCGCCGATGCCCAGGGTATGATCACCCTTCGCGGACACCCGTTGCCGTACCTCCGTCTCCGGGACCTGTTCTCCAAACAGGGGACGCTCCCGGATCGGGAACACGTGGTGGTGGTCACCCACCAGCGAGGGCAAGCCGGCCTGGTGGTCGATACCCTGTTCGGCGAGCACCAAGCGGTGATCAAACCGTTGGGAAAACTCTTTCACGATGTGCCGGGGATCTCGGGTTCGACGATTCTCGGGGACGGTCGGGTGGCGCTCATTCTGGATGTGTCGAGTGTCTTGCGCCATGGGGCGAGCCAGACACCGGTGTTGGCGGCGTAGCCCCGCCACGCGTCGGGGGCGTATCGCGAAGTGCGGCACGAACGGATGGGGGGATTGATGAAAATCGGGATCGGGGTCAAGCTGCTGCTCGGTTTTGGGTCCGTGTTGTTCCTGCTCGGGATCGTGGGTATCGAGGGCTGGAGGCACGCGGTCCAGCTCTCGTCCGCGTTCGATGACCTGTACACGAACAACCTGAGCGCGTCGATCCAATTGGCGAGTGCGGAGCGCGCCCTGTGGGAACTGCGAGACGGGGTCCCCCGGTTCATGGCGTCCGATGAACCGAACCGAGCCAAGATCCTGACCGACCAGATCACATGGTCCGAGCAGATCGACCGCCACATGAAGGCCTACGCCGCGGGAACCAGAACCGCGGTGGAACGAGAAACGCTCAAGGAATGGGAGGAAGCCTCGACGGCGTTCGCGCACGCGCGGCCGCGATGGTTTGAGCTCTACCGGGCGGGACGACTGGACGAGGCCGCCAAATGGAGAGCCGACGCGCTCACGCCGCTGGCAGCCAGATCGATCAACGCGCTGAGTCGGCTGATCGAGTTGCAGGCGGGGAGCGGCGAAGCCAAACAACGGGAAACGGCCCGGATCGTGACGCGATCCTCCACGGTGCTCTTGGGGTTGGTGATCCTGGCGCTGGTGGTGGGGTTCGGGCTGGCCATCGTCTTCGCGCGCAGTATCAGCCGAGACATCGTCCAGATCACGGCGGTGGCCAACGGGCTGGCCGAAGGCAACTTAGCCCAACGGATCGAGATCCGCTCCCGCGACGAGGTCGGACAGATGGCCGACGCGATTCGGCAAATGGTCGACACGTTCTCCCACGTGATCGGGCAGGTGCGAAGCGGGGCCAAGGCGTTGTCGATCGCGGCGGGACAGGTGGCGTCGTCCTCCCAGAGCCTGTCGCAGGGGACCAGCCAGCAGGCCGCTTCCGTGGAGGAGGTCACCTCGAGCTTGGCCGAGATGAGCGCATCCGTGACCCAGAATGCGGAGAACAGCCGTCAAATGGAGTTGATGGCGACCAAGGGGGCCGGAGAAGCCGAAGAGAGCGGAAAGGTCGTGAGCGACGCGGTGGGCGCGATGAAGACGATCGCGGAGAAAATCTCCATCATCGAGGAGATCGCCTACCAGACCAATCTGCTGGCCTTGAACGCGGCCATCGAGGCGGCGCGGGCTGGCGAGCATGGCAAAGGGTTCGCCGTGGTGGCGGCGGAGGTGCGCAAGCTCGCGGAGCGCAGCCAGGAAGCGGCCAAGGAGATCAAGAGTCTGGCCGGATCGAGCGTGAAGGTCGCCGAGCGCGCGGGCCAGTTGTTGATCGAACTGGTTCCCTCGATCCGGAAAACCGCCAATCTCGTCCAGGAAGTCGCGTCCGCTTCCCAAGAGCAATCGTTGGGTGTCTCGCTGATCAACAAGGCGATGCACCAGGTGGACGAGGTGACGCGACGCAACGCCTCCGCGGCGGAGGAATTGTCGGCCACGGCCGATGAGATGTCGTCCCAAGCCGAGGCGCTCCAACGGCTGGTCTCGTTCTTCCGGGTCTCGGCAAGCGACGGGGCCCCGGCCGGTCCCCGTCGGCCGGGAGCGGGCCACGCCTCGGCTCAGGGAAGGCCTGACCGCGTCGGCCGAACGGATGGGGGAGGGCGCGCGGTGGGAGTGCGGGCTGCGACGTGGGGGAATCTGGCGGTGGTGCCGGCGGATACGGATCGGGATGCCGAGTTTGAGAGCTTCTAGGAGCCTGTCCATGAATGGTCATCTGCGGCGTTGTCGCTTCGGAATCCCTCCTCACGTACGACCCAGTACGCTCCGGGGGGATTCCTCGTTCCGCCTTGCATCTGACGCATTCCTGAACAGGCTCCAACACCCAAATACTCGGACACACTCCTAGCCGGGCCCGAATGGAAGCGGTCAACGAGTCGCCTGAGCAGACTGAGCAGACACCGTACCTCACCTTCGCCGTGGCGGGGGAAGACTGTGCCGTCAGCCTGCTCAAGGTGAGAGAGATCATCGAATACGTCCCGACCCTCACCGCGGTGCCCACGATGCCGCCGTCGATCTTGGGCGTGATCAACGTGCGGGGCCATGTCGTCCCGGTCATTGATCTGGCGGTGGCGTTCAAACTGCGGTCGAGCCCGATTACGAGGCGGACGTGCGTCGTGATCGTGGAGGTGGCCCTGGAGGGTGAGCGCTCTGTGATGGGGGTGATCGCCGATTCGGTGAGCCAGGTTCTGGGCTTGTCGCCTCGCGATATCGAGGCCCCACCGGCGTTTGGGACCCGGATACGGCTGGATTATCTGAAAGGCCTAGGAAAAGTCGGGAACACGTTCGTCCTGATCGTGGATCTCGACCGCGTGCTGAGTTTCCAGGAGCTCCGCGCCGCCTAGCATCATTTTTGTCGATACCGAGCAGTTTTGTTCGACGTTTCTGTCTCGATCATCCCCACGCCGCGATCATCGGTCTCAAATCCCCTGGCACCTCGCTTGCTTTACTCAGGGCGAACGTGCGTCGCGAATATCGACGAGACGTGCGCTCCTTGCCCTTCGAAGATTGTTGCGCGATGCACAACACGCATTGCTGCGCGGTGCATAAGTCGCACTCCCTGCAGCGTGCGGCAGGGAGCTTTGACCCTATCACCAGAGGGCCGCCCGATTGGATTATCAAGATTTTCGCAGGACCGGCCATTGGCCGACGTTGCTGTCGGCGTTCTTGTATTTCGATGTCAGCTTCATGGTGTGGGTGGTGCTTGGGCCCTTGGCGCTCTACATTACCCAGGACCTCGCGCTTGGCGTCGAAGAAAAGTTCGGCATCGTGGCCATCCCGATTTTGTTTGGCGCCGCGCTCCGCGTTCCCCTCGGGGTCCTGGCCGACGAGATCGGTCCCAAGCGGGCGGGACAAGTGGGCCAGCTCGTGGTCATGGCGGGCCTCGCCTATGCGTGGCTGGTGGGTCTGAACACGAAGCTGGAGGTCGAACTGCTCGGTGTCGTCCTGGGGGTTGCGGGGGCGAGCTTTGCCGTGGCCTTGCCACAGGCGAGCCGTTGGTATCCTCCGCGGTACCAGGGAGTGGTCCTGGGCATCGCTGGCGCCGGGAACATGGGCGTGGTGCTCGATGCGATGCTGGTTCCCTGGTTGGCGGAGCGATTCGGTTGGCAGGCCGTGTTCGGTGTCTTGCTGATTCCGGTGGCGATCGTGTTCCTCCTGTACTCTTGGATGGCCAAGGACGCCCCCGACCGACCCGAGCCGGTCACACTGAAACACTACGCACTCGTGCTCACAGACCACGACACGTGGTGGTTTATGTTTTTTTATTCGATCACGTTCGGCGGTTTCGTCGGGTTGAGCAGCGCCCTGCCCCTGTACTTCACCCAGTGGTACCATGCGTCGGGGATCGCGGCGGGCATGATGGTCGCCATCGTCGTGTTCGCGGGGTCGCTCTTCCGGCCAGTGGGTGGGTGGTTGGCCGACCGGATCGGCGGGATCAGGACTCTTCAAATGTTATTTGCCGTGGTGGCGCTCATGTATCTGACCGTCGCGTTGATGCCCGAAGGCCCGAGACCGGGCGGGGATGCCATGTCGGTCTCCAAGGTCGGGGGGTGGAGTCTATTTGAGCTGCCTGGTGTGGCCTGGGGGGCGGTGGCGATCTTTTTTGTTGGCGCCATGGCCCTGGGGATGGGGAATGGCTCCGTGTTCCAACTCGTTCCGCTCCGCTTCCGCCGCGAGATGGGCGTGATGACCGGACTCGTCGGTGCCGCCGGGGGCATCGGGGGGTTCTTCCTCGCCAGAGCGCTGGGCTGGTCGAAAGGGCTCACGGGGGAGTTTGCCCTGGGATTCGTCGTGTTTTCGGGCCTGGCCCTGGTTGGTCTGGCCGGTTTGGTGCTGGTCAAATCCCGCTGGAGGACCACCTGGGGCGCGGTCTCCGGCGCTCGCGTGTAGGGAGCCTGTCCATGACGGGCCATCTGCTGCGTTGTCGCTCCGCTCCGGTCCTCACGTACGAACTAGTACGCTGCGGTCCGGTGCTCGCTCCGCCTTGCATCTGGCCCATCCTGGACAGGCTCCCACAGCCCTATGGTGGAGCCCATGCTCCTTTACGGGCGCGCGGGTGTAGAATACCGGGCCGATGAGTCATACCGGATCCACCCACGAACTCCAGACGCGCATCGGGTTTCTGAGCGAACGGGGCCGGCGCGACGCCAACGAGGATTATGTCGCTTCCTATGCGGGCGACGCCCACCAGCGCGCCGCGAAGGGCATCGTCGCGGTCGTGGCGGACGGGGTCGGCGGAACGAACGGGGGGCGTCAAGCCGCGGAGGTCACGGTACGCGGGTTCCTCGACGGATACTATGGCCTGCCGGAGACGCTGGGAGTGGAGCGCGCGGCGGGCCGGGCGCTCGACGCGATGAATCGCTGGGTGTGCGCGCAAGGGCGCCAGGACCCCGCCCTGCAACACATGGCGACGACGTTCAGCGCCCTCGTGCTCAGGGGCCGTCAGGCGCACACCATCCACGTTGGGGATAGCCGCATCTACCGGTTCCGGGACGACCGGTTGACTCGGCTGACCACCGATCATACCCACAGCCACCCGGACCTCCGTCACGTCCTCTATCGGGCCGTCGGGATCGAGGACGCCTTGCGCGTCGATTACGCGACCGACAGCCTCAAGCTCCATGATCGGTTCATCCTGTGCAGCGACGGCGTCCACGGCGTGCTGTCGGATCGAGCCCTCCAGGCGGTCATGGCCGAGCGGACCTCTCCCCAGGAAAGCGCCGATCGCCTCGTGCGTGCCGCATTGGATGCCAGCAGTCAGGACAACGTCACGGCGCTGGTCGTGGACATCGTCGGGCTTCCCGCGGTGGACGAGGCCGAACTCGAGACGGTGATCGACACGCTGCCGATCATCGAGTTGCCCAAGCTCGGGGACGTCGTGGACGGGTTCCGCCTGCTCGACGTCGTGTCCAACGGTCGGTACAGCCGCCTGTTCAGGGCTGAGGACACCCAGGAAGGCCAAGACGTCGTGCTGAAGTTTCCCCATCCCCGGGTGGCCGGTGAGGCCGCCTACCGGCATGCGTTCGTCCGTGAAGCGTGGATCGCGTCGCGGGTCACGAGTCCCTGGGTCGGCGAAGTGATCGATCTGCCGCCGGGTCGCAAGACCCGCCTGTACTCGGTCATGCCGTATTACGAGGGCGAGACGCTGGAGGCGCGCCTCGGACGAGAGCCGGCGATCTCGCTGGAGGAGGGGGTCAGGATCGGGATCGGCCTGGCGAAGGCGGTCTACGCGCTGAACCGTCTGCGCATCATCCACCGCGATATCAAGCCCGAGAACGTCCTGTTGCAAGCCGGCGGAGACGACTGGAGGCGCCAAGCGTCCCAGGGGGATTGCGGAGGTTTGAAACTCTTGGATCTGGGGGTGGCGCGACTGCCGGGCATCCCGGAATCATCCACGGAAGAGATCCCAGGCACTCCGAGCTTCATGGCCCCCGAGCTGTTCGAGGGCACGGCGGGCGACGAGCAGTCCGATGTCTACGCCTTGGGAGTCACGCTGTATCGGATGTTCAGCGCGGGGCGCTACCCCTACGGCGAGGTGGAGGCGTTCTCTCGCCCGCGCTTTACCAAACGCACCCCGCTCACCCAGCACCGGCCCGATCTCCCCGCGTGGTTGGACGCCGTTCTGGCCAGGGCCACCGCCGTCGAGAAAAGTCGGCGGTTCGCGGATGCGATGGAGGTCGCGTTCGAACTGGAAAACGGGCTGACCCAAGGCGGAAAGCACGTTCACGTCCCACTCCCCCTCTACCACCGTAACCCCGTCCTGTTCTGGCAAGTGATCGCCTGCCTCTTGGCCCTTGCGCTGCTCGCGACGCTGACCCTCTGACCCTCCTCACTCAACCGACCAAGTTCGAGACATTCGTGTAGGACTGCCGACGCTTTTGTCGCGTCCCGACCGAGGAAGTCGGTCCGCACCGTGGTTTGACCGTGTCCACGAGCCTGGCACCGCTCTTGTATTGCCATCGATCGGAGAACGGGCATCTTGCTTCGCCGAACGACCCGATGTGACACGTCCACCCATCCGGCGCCTCGTGACGGGGCCTCGCCGGATCGCCGTTCGTGGCGGTCTTGCCGAGGCGGCCGACGAGGAGGGCGGGAGGCTACCTCCTCCCGCCCTGTCCGGAGTGGTCGAGGGACAGGGATATGGAGAACCATGACGATTCGTGAGGGCGTGAAGTACCCCAAGTTTGCCGACCAATTCGCCACGATCGACTTCGAGGCCGACCCGCTGCCGATCCTCTGCCTCTTCCCGATCCCCGAGCGGATCTCGCTGGAGGAGTCCTCGATCGGACTGTGCGGGCTGGATTGTCTGCCACGAACCGTGCCGTGGGCGACCCTGTCGTCTCTGCCCCGGGTGCGGCTCCGGGTGCCGCTGGTCTGCCAGATCTTTAATTGGTCCGAGGAAGTCGAGTGGGAGGGGGTTCGCTTGGCCGACGTCCTCGACGCGCACGGGGTCGAGACCGAGGCGGACGGTTATTACAGCATCTATTCGCGCGACGGACACTTCTTCGAGACGCTGTCCCGCGATGAGGCGCGGGATCCGCGCGTGTTGCTCGCGTACGGCCTCAACGACCGGCCGTTGCCCGACGTTCACGGCGGGCCGCTGCGTCTGGTCGTCCCCTTTCTCCAAGGCTACAAGAGCGTGAAGTGGGTGCGGTCGATCCGCGCGTTCCGGACCGACCCGATCGGCATCAAGCGCCTGCGGGGTCAGAGTCGGAGCGGACGGCTGAGCCGCGAGTGGCGAGACCGACTGGGGATCATCGCTCCCGACGGCCGGCCCGGGGATCCACCGTGAGCGAGGCGCTCCGGGTCGTGGTGGTCGGGAACGGGATGGCCGGATCGGCGGCGGTCGCGGAGATGGCCAAGCTGCCTCGGCCACCGCGTATCACCGTCTTCGGTGACGAACCCCACCACGCCTACAACCGGATCCTCCTGTCTGACGTCCTCGCGTCGGCCAAGGGTACGGCTGAGACGACCATGACGCCTCGGGAGTGGTACGACCGCCACGGCATTGCGCTGCACACCGGAAGCCGCGTCGCGGCCATCGATCTCGATCGCGCCGAAGTCGTCATCGCGTCCGGCGAGCGTCATGGGTACGACCGGCTGCTGTTGGCGACCGGCAGTGTCCCTGTCCTTCCGCCCATCGCGGGTCGGGACAAAGCCGGGGTATTCACCTTTCGCAATCTTGCCGACACCGAAGCGCTGATCGCGTGGGCGGGACGGGGCGAGCGGGCGGTGGTCGTGGGCGGCGGGCTCTTGGGACTGGAAGCGGCGCGAGGGTTGACCAACCGCGGCTTGGTGGTCACGGTCGTCCACCTCGCGGACCACTTGATGGAACAACAGCTCGACGCGGGCGCGGCCGCTCTGTTGCGCCGCAGGATCGAGCGCATGGGAATCCCGGTAAGGACTCGGTGTACGGTCGAGGAGGTTCTGGGGGCGGAGCGGGTCGAGGCGGTGCGTCTTTCGACCGGCGAGGTCATGCCCAGCGACCTGGTCGTTATCGCGGCTGGGATTCGTCCCAACGTGGCGATCGCCCGGGATGCGGGGCTCGCGGTGAACCGTGGCGTGGTCGTCGATGATCATTTGGCTGCGTCGGCCGAACGAGTCTACGCCGTGGGCGAGTGCGTGGAGCATCGCGGGCGGACCTACGGCTTGGTCGCGCCGCTGATGGAACAGGCCGCGGTCGTCGCGGATGCGATCGCGGGAGACGGCTCGTCGCGCTACGAGGGGTCGATCGCGTCGGCGACGCTCAAGGTGGCGGGTATCGATCTCACCTCGATGGGTGACGTCCAGGAGCGTTCCGACCAAGACGAGGTGTTGGTGTATGCCGATACCGGCGCCGGGACGTACAAGAAGATCGTGATCCGCGAGAACCGCGTGGTGGGAGCGATCTTGCTGGGAGATGCCTCGTCTGGTCGGACGATCCAGGAATTCTTGACCTCGGGACGTGATGTCTCCGATGTGAGGTCTACTCTCCTCGGAGGTCCGGCGGGTGGAACCGCGTCGGTGGCCGTCATGGACCTGCCCGATACCGCACTCGTCTGCAACTGTAACAGCGTCACCAAGGGCGAGATCGTGTCAGCGATTCAAGAGAAGGGCTGTACGTCGCGCCAAGCCGTCGCCGAGTGCACGCGCGCGACGACCGGATGCGGAACGTGCGCCGGCCTGGTCGACGAGATCCTGCTCGGGCTCGTTCTTACGTCCGCGGACGGAGCCCCCGCGTCGGCGAAACCCCTCAATAAGATCGAGAAACTGAAAAAGGAAAAGCCCGGCTTGGACGTGCTCCCGGACCTGTCCCGATACGCCAAAAAGGGATGGGAGGCGATCACCGAGGACGATGTGCAGCGGCTCAAATGGTATGGGGTGTTTCTGCGGACGCCGACGCCGGGCCACTTCATGCTCCGCGTCCGCGTGACCAACGGCATCGCCACCGCGGCGCAGTTTCGCGCGTTCGCGGAAATCTCGCGCGAGTTCGGCCGCGGATTTGCCGAGCTGACGACGCGGCAGCAGGTGCAGTTGCGCTGGATGACGATCGACCAGATCCCAGAGATCTTCGAGCGCTTAAAGGCCGTCGGCCTCAACACGATGCAGACGGGGATGGACAATATCCGCAACGTGATGGGCTGCTCGGTGACGGGTCTTGCGTCGACCGAGGTCCTTGATACGGCTCCGATCACGCGGGCGCTGACCGATCGCTTCACCGGCAACCGTGAGTTCACCGATCTACCGCGAAAATTCAACGTCGTCATCACGGGTTGCCGCGAGAACTGTACCCACTCCGAATCACAAGATCTCGCCATGACGCCGGCGTCGAAGACCGTTGACGGAGACGTCCTCTACGGCTTCAACGTGGCGGTCGGCGGCAAACAGGGGTCCGGCGGGTTTCGCGGGGCGACCGCCCTGGACCTGTTCATCCGTCCGGAGGAGGCGGTTGAGATCGCGAGCGCGATCATCTTGATCTTCCGCGACCACGGACCACGCGAATCACGAAATCGCTCCCGGTTGGCGTTTCTCCTCGACGAGTGGGGAGGCAAACGCCTCCGTGCCGAGGTGGAGCGTCGGGTTGGCCGACCACTTGAGCGCGCGGGGACCGACGAGCGGAACTCTCGGAAGAAAAACATCCATATCGGTGTGTTTCGCCAACGACAGCCCGGTCTCAACTATGTCGGTCTGGCCGTGCCGATCGGACGCCTGGCCACCGACCAGTTGTTCGATCTGGCTCGTCTGGCTGACGAGTACGGGACCGGAGAACTCCGGATCACCCCCGAGCAGAACATCGTCCTGGTGAACGTGCCCGACCGCAAGTTGGGAGCGCTCTTGGAAGACGAACCGTTGCTGAACGACGTGCCCTACAACCCCTCGGAGATCATGAGGGGATTGGTCGCGTGTCCCGGGACCGACTACTGCGGCCTGGCGGTCATCGAGACCAAAGGTCGGGCGCTGGCGATCGCGAGGTCGCTTGAGCGGAAGCTGGTCGTGACGAAGCCCGTATCGATCCACTGGTCGGGCTGTCCCTCCGGCTGCGGCAATCATCTGATGGCTGATATCGGCCTGTTGGGAAAGCGGGCCAAGGTGAATGGGCAAGTCGTGGACGCTGTGGACATCTTCGTGGGCGGTCGGTCAGGGAGCCGGCCGGAGGCCGGAGTCAAGATCATGGAAGACGTCCCGTGCGATCGGCTCGAGACCGTGTTGCAGGGCCTCGCGCTCCATGTGGTGCGTGAAAAGACCATGGACATTGTCCGGGGGGAAGGAATTGGAGGCCCGGCGGTTGCCGTCGCGAACCGGCCCGTCGTGACCGGAGACGCGGTGAAGACCGCCGAGGCTGGCGGGGACATGCCGTGAACGGGAATACCGCGAAGAAAGACCGCTCGGCTGAGTCGATCCGCGAGGCGGTCGAGCGCCTCGAACGCGAGTTGATCGTCCGCGCGTTGGAGGCATCCGGAGGGAGGCAATCCGAAGCCGCCCGCCAGCTCGGCATCAGCGAACGCGTCCTGCGGTACAAGATGAAGAAGTACCGCATCGTCCGCACGACAAAAGTGTCGATCACCGACAAGAGTGTCTGATGGCCGGAAACCTCCTGTCTTCTTGCGCCGTTCGAGGGTCGTGTGCGCCGATCGTGGAGGAAGCTCAACATTCTTGTTGTGGAGCCGGTTCGATCCCGATGGAGCGCACGGCTCTCGATTCCGCCATCTTTTCCGTGTAGTGTCCCTCCCCGCTGGTGCCAAACCAGTCTGGCCTGGGTCTTGCTTTTGGTCCCGGTCTATCCGGGCATTATCCACCGCTCCCGATGAGGGAGCCCATGGAGGAGGGAAGTGATGCAAGTAGTGACGAACAGGGTAGTGAAGCAGTGGACGTGGGGCGCCGCGATAGCGGTTGCGGCGCTGGGCGCACCGGCCTACGGGGCCGACCCGGAGGCGATCATGGAGGGTCTCAAGGGCGTCTCGGTCAAGGGCTACGTGGAGGGTCAGTACAACTACAACTTCAACACCCCAGGGCCGACTCCTAATCCGACAACCGGCTCGGTCCAGGCCAACGATTTTCGTGTGTTCGACACGAAAGCCAACAGTTTCACGTTCAACATGGCGGAACTGGCGCTCACCAAGAGTTCCGAAGCCGGAACAGGGTTTGGCTTGGTGCTGAACTATGGTTTGGATGCCAAGGCAATCAACTTGGATCCCACTTTCGGAGCGGATAATTTTGAGGTGCAGCAGGCCTACGTCTCGGAGAAGTTGGGCGGGAACGTGGAGCTCAAACTCGGGAAGTTGGCCACGCTGGCCGGGGCTGAAGTCATCGAGGGGCCCAGCAACTACAACATCAGCCGCTCGTTCCTCTTCGGATGGGCGATTCCGTTCACCCACACCGGTGTTCGGGCCGCGGTCACCACGCCGGTGCCTGGGGTGTCTCTGACGCTGGGTCTCAACAACGGCTGGGATATCGTGAGCGACAACAACAAAAGCAAGACCGCGGAGGCGCAGGTGGGCCTGACGCCGATGGACATGTTTTCGGCGTTCGTGACGGGGTATTACGGTCCGGAATCCACCGTGGGCGCGGATGCCGATAATCGGGGCGTGGTGGACGTCGTGGCCACGATCAAGCCCATGGACGGCTTGGCCCTGGTCTTCAACTACGACCGGGGATCCCAGGAAGCGGCTGGGGGAGCTGGAACGGCGAGCGCTCTGTGGCAGGGCTATGCCCTCTACGCGAATCTTGGCATCGGCGACAAGCACGCGGTCACCCTGCGCGGCGAGGTCTTTGACGATCAAGACGGCTTCCGGACTCTGGTGGTCGGGGGCCAGACGTTGCGCGAGGTCACGCTCACCCTCGTCTGCAAGATGAGGGAAAACCTCGAGTGGCGGGCAGAAGTCCGTCACGATGAGTCCAACCGAGATGTGTTCGTGGATGATCAGGGCGTCGCGCAGGATACACAGAATACCGTCGCGCTCGCCGCGTACTACACATTCTAACGATCCGGCAGGAAGGAGTTCGGTCTATGAGCGGTAACAGTGCAGTGCGACGAACGTGGGTAATGGTGGTGATCGCGGCGATGTTCGTCCTGGCCTTCCCCTTTTGGGGGATGACCCAGGAGGAGGCGCCGCCCGCTCCAGCAGTTGAAGCGGAGGCACCTGCGGCCGAGGCGGCCGCTCCGGCGGCGCCGACGGTCGACACCGGCGATACCGCCTGGGTGTTGACGTCCACCGCGCTGGTGCTGCTCATGACCGCGCCCGGCTTGGCCTTGTTTTACGGTGGGATGGTTCGCAAGAAGAATGCGCTGGGGACGATCATGCACAGTTTCATCATCCTGTGCGTCGTCAGCGTGATCTGGGTCCTGTGGGGCTACACGCTGGCGTTTGGGCCAGACAAGGGCGGGTGGATCGGGGGGCTTGAGTGGCTGGGTCTGAATGGTGTCGGCGGCGAGCCCAACGCCGATTACGCCGGGACCATCCCGCACCAGGCGTTCATGATTTTCCAAATGATGTTCGCCGTCATCACGCCCGCCCTGATCACCGGAGCCTTCGCCGAACGGATGAAGTTCTCGGCGCTGCTGCTCTTCGTCGTCCTCTGGTCGACGCTCGTCTACTCGCCGCTCGCCCACTGGGTCTGGGCGGTCGGCGGCTGGGTCCGCACGATGGGGGCGCTGGACTTCGCGGGTGGCACCGTGGTGCACATCAGCTCGGGCGCCGCGGCGCTCGCCGCGGCGCTGGTAATCGGACGGAGGCGCGGCTACGGCACCGAGTCGTTCATGCCGCACAACCTTCCGTTCACCGTGCTGGGGGCGTCCTTGCTCTGGTTCGGGTGGTTCGGATTCAACGCGGGCAGCGCGGTGGCGTCGGGCGCACTCGCGACCAGCGCGTTCGTGGTCACGAACACGGCCACGGCTGCCGCCGCGCTGACGTGGATGTTCGTCGAATGGGCGTACCGCGGCAAACCCACCGTGCTCGGCGCCGCGAGCGGCGCCGTTGCGGGTCTCGTCGCGATCACCCCGGCCTCGGGATTCGTCGGTCCGATCTCGTCGATCTGGATCGGGATCGGAGCCGGCGTCCTGTGTTTCTACGCCTGTATCATCAAAGGCAAGCTCGGCTATGACGACGCGCTCGACGTGGTGGGCGTGCACGGGGTGGGCGGCACCTGGGGCGCGTTGGCCACGGGTCTCTTCGCGTCCAAGGCGATCAACTCCGCGGGCGCCGACGGCCTTTTCTTCGGCAACCCGGGCCAGCTTCTCATCCAGATCAAGGCGGTCCTGATCACCTGGGGCTTCGTCTTCGTTGCGACGTTCATCATCTTGAAGATCGTCGATGTGTTGGTGGGCTTGCGGATCAGCGACGAGGAAGAGAAGATGGGGCTCGACTTGGCCGAACACCACGAGAGCGCATACAACTAAGAGCGGGGAGATCCATGAAGAAAATCGAGGCGATCATTAAACCATTTAAGCTGGACGAAGTGAAAGAAGCGCTGACTGAGCTGGGCGTGCAGGGTATGACGGTTACCGAGGTCAAAGGCTTCGGCAGACAGAAGGGGCACAAGGAAGTGTATCGCGGCGCGGAATACGTCGTGGAGTTCGTCCCGAAGGTGAAGGTCGAGGTCGTGGTGGCCGACGCCCTGGCTCAGCGCGCGGTGGACACCAT
>Ga0184615_10000386_pt1 | contig 24836 bp, 20 predicted proteins | sample PLM4_65_coex_FD_133134 | JGI IMG/M metagenome (GOLD analysis project Ga0184615, IMG submission 133134) | Groundwater sediment microbial communities from an aquifer in East River, Colorado, USA - PLM4_65_coex | ecosystem: Environmental > Terrestrial > Soil > Riparian zone | place: USA: East...
CGGGGCATCTGGCCTTGAAACCCAATGACACATCTAAACAAAAAGGGCTAATCCTGACTTCATCAGGATGTCCTTTTCATCCCAGCAGCAGAGCTGCTGGGTATTTCAGGACGCTTTTATAAATTACTTCTTTCGATCATCCAGACTCAAAGGCCCGGATCCGAAGTGCGCGATCATCAGCGCCGCACCAAGCATGGAGAGGTTTTTCATGAACATGATCTGCTGCATCTCAGCCGCATTCCGGTCCGTTACTGCCCAGAAATTGTGCATCATGACGGTGACGGGAACCATGAAGAGTACGATGAGCCACGCCCCCCATCTGGCCCGGTATCCCAGCAGGATGCTCAGTCCACCGGCCAGCGCGATCATCCCCGACAACGGTACGGCTATCGAGGCCAAGGGCACGCCATGGCTCGCGGCATACCCGATCGTCCCCGCGGAGAAATGCCCCGGAGCTGCCAGAATGAATATGGCGACGTACAATACCCTTCCCAATAGTACCAGGTAACTCATGATCCGATCCTCCCTGATGAGATGAGATGTACGAACCCAGTTATTCATTATAGCAAATTATCCTGCTGCATATTCGGCGGGCACAGAACCAGACAAAAAAAGAGCCCCGTCCACGGGGCTCTTTTTGATTTTATCCTGTCTCGTTTATGGCACGAGGGTAAAGTTCTGCGTGACATCCGCAACCGAGATGTCCACGTCAACGGGTTGGGTCACGTAACCGGTAGCGGAAGCCTCAACCTTGTACTTGCCGGCCACGTCAGGTTGCGGCGTAAACGCAAGAGGCAAAGAGCCCGTACCAAAGCTGGCGAGCAGCGGCGCCTCAGCGGGCAGCGTGAAGTTGTAGGCGCCGGTATCCGCATCAACGTTCTGCGACTTTACCGTCACCGTGGGGCCGCCTGTGAAGGTCTGCTTCGTTGCCACGGAAGCAGTCACATCCCTGTTGAGCGGAGCCAGGACGACCGTCCCGCTGATGGTTCTGGTCGTCGAAGTCGGCAGGGTGATAGGTTCCAAGCTGGAACTGACCGTGGCCGTGCTGGTACTGCTCGAGATCGGGACCCCGGCAATGACCGCAGTTGCATGGCCATCCGCGGTGATAACGACGTCATAGTTATTAGGCGCGTCAAGACGCGCAAGGAAGAACGCGCCGGTCTGCGGGTTCGGCACTGTTGATCGCACGACCGCCCCATTCAGCTGAGCAGAAACAGCGACATTGCTGCCGGTCAATGAAGTGGCGACAAAGCCGTTGATGCCGTTCAGCACAACTGGAATTACCCTGATCACCGGCTTGAGGTTGTATAGTCCACTATTTCCACGCTTCACAATGGACTTGCAGGCGTCAAAGTCCAGCACCAGATCGACACGCTGCCCGGCGGCCACGTCGAATTCATTGATCAGTTTGATCCCGCTTTGCACCGCGCTCGGCGTAGCGAGAGGGATCTCGGTGGTTGGGGTTACACCTGACAGAACAAGCGAGTTGGCAATCGTCCCTGTGCCATTCGATGCCAGCACCAGCCGCAGCTGCGTGTAATGACCTGCCGGCAATGAAGTCTCTCCAAGGCTTTCGAGCACACCGTTGGTCAGATCAAGCAAATTGATCTTCCTTGCCGGGGTAAGGGTGATATCAGTCCAGCCGGCATCGTTTTCTGTGGCAGAGGCGCTTTGGTGGACCCTCACTTTGCTGACAGTGACATTCACCGCGTCAAAGCCGCAGGCCGGCGCATCGGTCAGCGAAACACCCAGCGTGCCCGGCGCCGACGAGCCGGAGTTGCTGCTACTGCTGCATCCGGCCATTATAAGTACTGAAATTAAAAGGATTACCGCTAACCACGCCTTATATACTGTCCTGAATAAAATCCCGCTTGTACGCATTTAGGTTACCTCCTTGTTCGTTGTGTTTTGATTTGTGTTTTAGAGGGTGAACATCGACTGGCCGAAAGCAGACCGATGTAATACTAATATACTATAGCTCATGTCTGCTTGAAAAGCAAACCACGGTAAAATAATTGGCGGGAACCACTCGTCAGTTTCAGGAGTTTATTTCTAAAACAGTTCAGCGCAGCGCATTCTTCAAAGAGTGATGCACCTGCGTATTATCTCAGACATCTGCTTCCCTTTAATTCACTCTCTTGAAGTCGATATATCCCCGCTCGACATCCGTGCTCACAAGCTGCACGCGCAGCTGGCGACCGACGGCCATGCCTTCAAATCCGCTCGACAGCCTTCCTTCGACGGGTGGATGAAGCAAGCGGACCCAGGTGCCTTTCGCAGCCGCGCCGGTAACGATGGAGTCGAACCGCTCGCCGATCCGGTCTTCCAGCAGCATCGCAGCACCGGATTTTCTGACCTGCCGCTCCACCTTCTTTGCCGCATCCTCTTGTTGCGTGCAGTGTAGTGCCAGCCCCTGCAGCTCAAGGTTTTCATAGGGCAAGGGCTTGTTGTCAATGGCCGCCTTGAGCAGGCGCTGGGTGATCATGTCCGGGAATCTGCGGTTCGGGGCAGTGGAGTGGGTATAATCCCTGACCGCGAGCCCAAAGTGTCCTTCGGGTACGCCCCCGGGAAGACTGAGCATATATTCGCCGGGACCCAGCAGCTTGATCACGGAAAGGGATAGATCAGGGAAGTGGATCGGATCAGCGGCCTTCTCCTGTGTCAGGAACGTTTCCAGGGATTTCGAATCAGGCTCGTCAGGCAGTGTGAAGCGCTTCTCCGCGGCAATTTCCCTGATCCGGTCCCATTGTTTCGGCGTGCGCACCACGCGCCGGAGCGAGGGCAAGTTCCGCGAAGCGAGAAAGCGCGACGTAACGCCGTTCGCCGCGATCATGAAGTTCTCTATAATGTCCTGCGCCCGGTTGCCTTTTTCAGCAACAATTTCCTTGAGCTCGTCGGCGTCGAACACCAGACGCGCCTCCACCGTCTCAAGTGTCAGTGCGCCATGGTCGTGCCGGAAGGTCTTCAGCTCCTGGGACACCCGGTCCTGCAGCCGGAGGTTCTCGCTCAGTCCGTCTACCTCGCCGATCTCTTTCGGCATCGGCCCTGCACCTTCGAGCCAGGCAGCAACGCCGTGGTACGTGAGCTTCGCGCGGTTTCGGACGAGCGCGCCGTATACATCGGACCGCTGAAGGGACATGTCGCCGCCAAGGACCATCTCGACCACGACGGCAGTACGGTCCGAGGCGTAGTTCAGCGACGTGAGGTCCGTCGACAATCGCTCGGGCAGCATGGGAAATATTGTTGCATCGGTATAGACTGACGTCGTGTTCTGGCGCGCATGATCGTCGATGGCCGAGCCTTTTTTGACCAGGGCATCGACATCGGCAACCGCGACAAGGACCTTGACCATTCCATCGGTCAGCGACTCGGCAACGGTAAGCTGGTCCAGATCTCGGGAATCGTCATTGTCAATGGAGCACCACAGTAAATGGCGCAGGTCGAGCATCGAGCCTTCAGTCTTTTCGGCCGGCCCCCCGATGCCGGCGAGTTCTGCCAGTGATTCGGATGAAAAATCCGGAAGCAACCCCCGTTCGAGCATGACCCTGCGGGCGATCTTTTGCAGAAGAGAACGGTGTTGAGAACGGTGTTGTCTGTTGTTTGTTTCCATTGATTTATTATTCACGGCGCCTCTGCGGCGTACTCTGCATGTTGTATCCGTCAGACCTGGTGTCCCGGCTTGCTCCGGGAGAGACTAAAAGGCGTACTTCTCCAATTTTTCCAGCACCCTGATATGAAGGAGTTCAGAAGGAATGATGCGGAGCTCAATCAGTTCGCGGTTTCCCTCAATGGGGTTTTCCGGTTGGGCAGCGGCCACAAAATAAGACCCGTATCGTATCGCAAGCTGGGGCTCTGCGACGTATAGTGCATCCTGAATAAAGCCGGCCATATGCTGCGCCTGCACTCTCTCCGCCGCATACTTAGCATAGGTGCCGCTTGAAGGGAAACGCAATATGATCAGTACAAGGCTGATATCCGATCTTGTCTGTTCATTCTCCATGAGCAACAAAAAAATGCGGGAAATCTTCTTTAAATCGGTGTGTGCAGAGGACTTCAGGACGCCGTCCCCTGAAAACAGGAATGACTTCTCCATGAGAATGGAGCTCCCTCTTACCTTGAGGCCTTTGATCTGTTCCGCTCCAAACTCTCTCTGAAACATCAGTTTGATACTCTTGGAAAATTCGTTTCGGGGCTGGGAAATGGCAAGGGCCGGTTCCAGGAACCGCTGGATCCTGACTGCCCGGTAGTAGAGCAGGGCGCTCAGAAGCACCAGGCTGATCAGCAAGAGGCTCAGGACCGGGCCGGCAGGCGGCGCGTATCTCCACAGGGATTTATCGTTCATGGCGCGCCTTCCTCAAGACGGTCAAGTTTTTTCATTGCCACCGTGAAGTCAGCCTCGGAAACAGTTGCCGGTGAATGGATGGCCTTGTTGCGCAAATACATCAAATCGTAGAACAGAGCTATCCTTGCGTGACTGATGCGGCGGCCCTGTTCCATCTCTTTTAATCCGTCCGACAAGGTCGGAAGCTTCCTGCCGATCACCGCGGTCGTGAACGTCCTCAACCGGTTTTCAAGATGATTACCCATCAGAAGTGAAGCGACGACCTTCTCTCCGCGCCGGTAATATTCCAATGCCTGCTCCATCGAGAGTCCTCCCTTGACGATGCTGATGTTCTCCGTGGACTCTGTTTCACCGGGCGCCAATCGCTGTATTTTTTGATAGACCTCCAGGCATTTGTCAAGCATGTCCTTCTCAAGATAGGATTCGGCAAGAAGAAACAGATCTCGGACATTGTCGGCAACATCCCGCTGTTGAACGGCAAAGGCATAGGCGCGTTGAATGGCCTCAGACTTCTTGTCCTTCTTGTCAAGCACATCGAAATGTCTGGCCCACCTCTTGCCTTTCAGTACATTGTCCTTCGTAAAACGGAAAAGGCGCTCCGAAACCTCCCGTTTGTCGAGCTTGCCGCTGATGACGATAATGTTCAGCGTCGGATGGGTCTCGAAGAGCTCCGGCAGGATATCGATGCCCTCGTCCATCCGGTCGAATTCGATGTCGAGCGTCATAAGGTCGATAAGCTGCGTCGTCAGGACCTGCAGGGCCTCCCTGACGCCGCTTGCCTCGTGGAACCGGAGGTCAGGGTCCTCGTCCTTGAGCGCCCGCTGAATTTCGAGTTTCAGCAATTCCCGGTCCTCGAAGTCATCGTCGGCAATCAGCACTTTAAACATCGGGCGTCTCCTCGATAAAGGGGAAATTGATTATTATTTCCGTTCCAACTCCCGGGGCCGTATATTCTTTGCCGATCTTGATCCTCCCGGCATGAAGACCGACAACGTATTTGGCAAAATAGAGCCCCTGTCCCCAACTCTCTCCGATGCCCCTCCCCCGGTAAAAGCATTGATCAGCCTGCTGCTCATCCATGCCGATACCCTGGTCCCGGATGGAAAGCGTCAGGTACCGTCTGCTGCCGTCCGTGTCCATGGCGCAGGACACCAGAACGCTCGCATGCTGCTGGTCGGATTTTTTATATTTGACGGCATTGTCGATAACATTTTCAAATACGGTCTTCAGCAAGGGCGGGGCTGCATAGATCATCGGAACAGCTATCGTCTCCTGGATCGTAATATCGGCGAGGTCGCTGTATTGGCTTGCTAGGTGGCGCAGCATGGCTACGAGATTGACATTTTGAAAGTCGACCAAACCGGCCTCGCGCTCATCTGATATTTTCTTAAAAATATCAATATCAGCGAACAACTTGTCCAGATTGTCGTCGATCCGCTCGGTCGCTTCTCGGGGCAGTCCTGGGAGCAGGTCGATCCTTCGCTTGATCCGTCCGAGGTTGTTTTTGAATTCATGCCCGATCGTTGCCGAGATATATCGAATAAATTCGTTTCGTCGGGCAATTTCCTGATTTTTCAGGACGAGCATCATGTTCTCACGCGCCCTCCGCTGTTTTTGCTGGTAGACAACGGACAAGTACATGGTAAGGGAGACAAACGAAATGATCATGACTACAAAGGCATAATGAGCGACAACGTTGGATGAATCGAGCTGCCCCTGCATAATGGAAAGACGCTGGTCGATGCTGGTATCAGGAGGGACCAGGGCTTTCCACGGCATCAGCCGCAGCTCAAGACCTTCAAAGGGGGGGAAGAAACGGTTTGAGAAAACCATGCCCAGAACGAGCCAGATAAAAATCATAAGGACCGTCAGTGCCAGGGCCCGTATTCTGTGTGCATTGCCGGAATCTATCATAGGGGATAATTTATTACAAATGGCCGGTTATTACAACAAGAAAAGCGGGACCACAGTACGCGCCGGGGAAAAGAACCCTTCATGAATCGGATATAAGTTTTTTGCGACTGATTAGGACCTTACAACCTTTCAGGAGACGGGGGAAAATTGGAGAACTGGAGAAAATGACGTTCTTCTATTTATGTCGTTCACCCCCATTCGCCGCTTATTTTCCTTTTTCTCCTGATCGTTTTTTTCTGGAGCTGAGTAGTTTCTTCTTAATTCATTTCTCAATCCGGGAAAACCCCAATCCCGTCAAAGGGTCATGGATGCGTAAAAAACGCGGCATGGTTGGAGGTAAATATCGGAGGGTCGTTTTTCAGGATCGCCGAGACAGCGGGGTGCTTTTTAAATTCAATATCAAGAAACCGCCGCACCGCTCTTCGGTCCCATCCGTGAGGATGTTTAAAAGCCGCATAGAGCGACAGGTCTCCCTCGTAGAAGTGTTCTGTTTCATACTCCCGGGCTTCGTGCCCGCACACAGGCATATTAAAAATTGCGAGGTTTAGGAACGTAATCGCATCGCTGTGAGCAGCGACGAATTCAAGCGTCTTTCGCGCTTCCCTGACCGTCTCAGCCGGGGTGCCGAAAAGAAGATAGACATACGCGGCGATCCCGGCAGCATGAAGATTTTTCAACGCCCGCGATGCCGTTGCAAGATCAGTCCCCTTCCGCAACCGGTCGAGAACCCCCTGATCGCCTGATTCCAGTCCGAGCTTCAGCATCCGGCATCCCGATCGTTTGAGCTGCAGACAATAATCGATGTCCGTGAGCTCTTTGCCGATCCTCGCAAAGCCGTACCACGGGACTCCGGGGGGATCGCTCGCCAGCGCATGCATGAGCGCGGGACTGACCGCATTATCGAGCAGATGGACCAGGACAGGACCTGCTTTCGCAATCAGCGATTTGAGATCAGTCATCGCCAATTTCGCGGGAACCGGGACATAGGGATTGTCCTCCGCTGTTTCCGGGCAGAAAGAACATTTGTTCCAGTAGCATCCGCTCGATCCGCTGTAAGGAAGAATAAATCCCGGAGACAGATACCCTTCAGAAGGTAGGGAGCCATAGTCCGGAATAACGTGCTCATGCCCAATATCCTTGATACCGAGCAGTTCGAGCAGCGGCCCCTCTCCAGGTCCGGCGATAATATGATCAACAAGTGCGCCAAAAGGGTTCTTCCACGCAGGCCCTTTCATCCAGGAAGTCACCAGTCCTCCACCGAGAACGATCTTCGAACAGGGGAACTCGCGTCTCATGTAGCCGATCATTGCGAAGGTTGTTAGTGCCTGGCTTAGATAATTCAGGGAAATACCGACGACACCAGCCGTTCGTTCGGAGCCTGCCCCGGGCAAGGTCGAAGGGCGTTCACCTCGGCGCAGCCTGCTCTCGAATGATGGTATCAGGTGCGAGACAACAAGGTCTTTCAGAATTTCAGGAAGCCGTTTGCTGAACCAGGGATAAAACGGATCCTGCTCCGGATGCTCGGCGGCGATGATCAGGTCGCTGCTCCGCACGGGAGAAAGCTGTTGATGGTGATAATCCGCCAGGCCGAGGATCGCATGGAACTCCCTGGCAGAGGACTCCAGCACGCGGTTCACGTCTTTTACGGCCCTGCGGTAATGGTCGGGATTGCGATAGGTCCGCGGGTCACGGAGTGCCGCGAGATTGGAGGAAATATTTTTAAGCGCCCGCCGGGTCCAGGTATCGGACGCGGTCTGCGGCTTCAGCATGAGAGAGAGAAGTCCTTCGAGATTCGCGTCCAGGACCATGCAGGATATTCCCCGCGCGCGAAGCGCGCCAGCAAGTTTCGCTATGCCCGCAGGAGGCTCGCAGGGTTTTGCCGCCGGAGGAAAGATAAGGAGCATAAGGCATTATGCCGGATGAGGGATGCGATATCAAGAGCATTCACAAGGAACAGAAAATATACAGGCATCCGTCTAATCCGCCGGATCAGACGGATTATTTCCTCTTCGACTCGATCAATGCCTGAACAGGCTCGAGACTGTAAGGACTTCCATGCTCTATTGCCGTAAGCACCGTGCCGCCGCCGGTGAAGAAGTAGTAGCTCGCATTGTCCATCACCGAAAGATAGAGTCCAGGCAGGAGGTTCTTGAATTCCTGGAGGGTGTCTCCGCCTCCGTACATTTTCATGGCATCGCGGTTAAGATCTATGGTGTTGTCGAGCGCCTGGGACCCGGAAGAAAAGTGCGGGGTAAACCCCATGACGGCATTCACGAAGATCGTCTTCGCAGTACCAATGGCGTCGGCAACGGTCTTTTCCTCGAATGACCGGGGATCGATGTCAAGGATGTACCCGTAAGAATCGCCGGACTTGAAATCATGAAGAGAGATGGTCCGGTATTTGCCTTCGATCCTGCCGTCAATGGTGTCCGATTCCACGACAAAGGGAAGCTCGACGATCTTCTTCTGAACACGGTCTTTGTCAACCAGTTCCTGCGCGAGCGCGGCGTCCTCATCCGTGACGCCCTTGATCCGAACCCCGTACTTTGCGCAAAGATACGTATTGTAAATAACGCCGCCAAGCATGAGTCGGTCCACCTTTTCATAAAGTGCGGTGAGCGGCTTGATCTTGGTATCGTACTTCGAACCGGCGACCACGGCCAGGAAGGGCCGCTCGGGTCTCATGACCCCCTCAAGGTGCGTGATCTCCTGCTGCAGGAGGAAACCCGCATAGGACGGCAGGTGCCGGGTGATGTCATACGTGGAGGCATGGGGTTGCCACGAACCGAACGCGTCGTTTACGTAGATATCGGCCAGGCCGGCAAGTTGGAGCGCGAAACGCTCCCGGAACTCTCCCTCGGCCTCTTCCCCGAAAAACCACCGCGAGTTGGGAAGATAGATACCCCCGAGCTTCCGCTCTTTCAGCTCCCTGACGGCAAGGTTGATGGACGTGTCGATCCCCATAATGCCATGCACCGGGTCCGGGGGGAATTTCGGGACATACAATTTTGCATGGAGCTTCTGTTCAAGATACCGTACGATCGGCTCGACGGACTCCTCGGGCCTGCAGGTTATCGTTCCCGTCTTTTTATCTTTCGGCCTCCCTACATGGGTCATCATGATGGGCCTGCCGCCGCGCTCGACAATGTGAAAAAGGGTCCCGATGGTACGGTCGATCCGATAGGGGTCGCGTATCTCCCCTCCCTTTACGACATTGTGATCGAACCGGACGAGGACAACCTTCCCGTCGAGATCGGCATCCTGGATCAGCGGCAATTCTGCATGTAGTGGTCTGCTCAACATAGTGGACCGCCTTTATTTAAAATAGTTACCGACATGTGCTTGTCGTTTATCTCCTGTATTCATATGGACTGTATTATAGCATATAATAAAAAAACAACGCCATGCACTACCCGCTTACGCCTGTAACATCGGCAAAAGATTGTTGATCTTTGAGCAATTTAATAGCCGTCATTCCGGGCCAGACCCTGAATCCAGGGAATTATCGTAAAGACACTGGATTCCCGATAAGAGCACTCGGGAATGACGAATTTTAATATTTGCCTGATGAGCTTTATCGCACAACCCTGAAGGGGCAATGGTCTTCCGGGCGGAATCTCGAACGACACATAAGCAGGGCTTGTCCGGTTTATGGCGGTAAGGAATTGAATCAATGCGCCGGCGGCGGACTGCCGGCCGCAGGCGCCTTTGCCCATTTCATGATGAACACCAGCGGAATAACGCTAAGAATAAGGAAACAGATCAAAAGAAACGCATCGGTGAATGCGAGGGTCGTCGACTGCCTTACCAGCTCCCGGTACATCATGCCGTCCGCGCCCGCGGGCGGCATGCCCTTCTGGCTTAAGAACCCTGCCATCTTTTCATGAGCAATCTGGTACGCGGGATCAAAGGGCGACAGGTGTTCCACCAGGCGGGTCTGGTGGAGCTGTGCCCTGCGCGAAAGGATCGTCGTGGTCATGGCGATGCCCACGCTTCCACCGAGGTTCCTGAGCAGGTTATACACCGAGGTCGCTTCGGTCATCCGCTCTTTCGGGATATGCGAGAGCGTCAGCGTGGTGAGCGGGATGAATGTCATGCCCATGCCGAACCCGAGGAAGACCCGCGGCCAGACAAAGGTCCAGAAATCCGTGGTGAGGTTGAAACGCGACATCATGTAGGTGCTGAGCGCGCAGACGCACATGCCGAAAACGAGGAACCTTTTCGGGTTCACCTTGCCGATGAACTTCCCGACGAATGGCATGGCGAACATGGTGGCGATGCCTCCCGGGCCGAGCACGAGACCGGCGTAGAACGACGTGTAGCCCATGATCGTCTGCAAATAGATAGGCAGCAGCACGATGCTGCCGAAGAGGTTCAGGAACACGAAGAACATCACCACGGAGCCGCTCGTGAATGTCCGGTCCTTGAACAGTTTCAGGTTGACGATGGGCGTCTCTGAAAAATACTCGTTGATCGCCAGAAGCGTAAGGCAGATAGCCGCGATGATGCCGGCGGTCATGACCAGGTTGGACGAGAACCAGTCCTCGCTTTCGCCCTTATCGAGCATGAACTGGAGCGCGCCTAAGCCCACAGCAAGGAACACGAGGCCCCAGTAGTCGATCTTCATCTTCTGCCGCTTCATATACGGCGGGTCCTCGATCACGATGATGTTCATGATGATCGAGAGGATGCCGATCGGAATGTTGATATAGAAGATCCAGCGCCAGGACCAGTTGTCCGTGATCCAGCCGCCGAGGAGTGGGCCCACAATGGGGCCCAGCATGGCACCCATGCCGAAGATGGCCATGGCCGTGCCGTGTTTTTCCCGCGGGAAACTTTCGAGCAGGATGGACTGGCTGATCGGAACGAGCCCGCCGCCGCCGATCCCCTGGAGTATCCTGAAGAACACAAGGCTCTGGAGGCTCCAGGCCGAGCCGCACATGAAAGAGCTGAAGGTGAAGAGTGCGATCGAGGCGATCTGGTAATTTTTTCTACCGATGAGCTTGGCGAGCCAGCCCGCCATGGGGATCACGATGGCGTTCGAGACGAGGTAGGCGGTGATGGTCCACGTGGCCTCGTCGATGCCCGCCGAGAGCGAACCCCTGATGTGGTTGAGCGACACGTTCACGATCGAGGTGTCGATGATCTCGATCAGGGTCGGGAGCATGACGGTGAACGCGATGAGGCCGAGGCTCCGGGTTTTTGTAGTTTGACTCATTACTGATGCCTGCAGTCTTGATGAACGTTGAGAGGGAGGAAGGCGGCTGGATGTTCAGTCACTGCGTTCACGAGGATGAGTGGCCATTCTTACCTATCTTTTGCTTCTCTCGTCCATCGTCCCGCGTCCCTCGTCCCTCGTTTCTTTACTTCGCGATTACCGTGGGCTCAACGGACATGCCGACGCGGAGAACATGGTCCTTGTCCGTTCCCTCGTCGAGCACGATCTTGACCGGGATGCGCTGCACGACCTTCACGTAGTTGCCCGTAGCGTTCTCTGCCGGAAAGAGCGAGAAGCTCACGCCCGTGCCTGCCATAATGCTGTCCACTTTGCCGGAAAATACCTTCCCGGGATAGGAATCCACCGTGAGATCCACCCTTTGGCCGGGCCGGATGTTTTCCATCTGGGTCTCCTTGAAATTTGCCGTGACCCAGATATCGTTGAGCGCCACGACGGCCATGAGCGGCTGGCCGGGCTGGATCTGGTTTCCGATCTGGACCGATTTTCTCGTGACATAACCGTCTACGGGCGCGTAGATTTTTGTGTATTCGTAATTGAGCTCGGCGAGGGCCGCTGTCGCCTGTTTCTGCATGATCGTCGAGGCCTGGGTCAGCTTCTGCGATTCCGCCTGGCGGAGCTGCTCCTCGGCCGCCTTCACCTGGGCCACGGCCACTTCATAACCCGTCATGGCCCGGTCATAGCGGTCCCGGGGGAGGACTTCTTTTTGATAGAGCGCCTCGGCTCGATTCTTTTCGAGCTCAGACAACCTGAGGTTGGCGCGTTGGAGTTCGAGGTTCACTTTAGCGGCCTCGATCTTCGTCCCGGCCTCGGACAATTTCGCTTTTTCCGTCCCCACGGCGGAGGAGGCTTCGAGAAGCCTTGCCGAATAGTCGGCAGGGTCGATCTCAACGAGGAGGTCGCCCTTTTTGACAGGCTGGTTGTCGTTCACGGAGACTTTCTTTACCGTCCCGTAGATCTTCGCTGCGATGCTATGGATATTGCCATCAATGAAAGCGTCATCGGTCGAGACGTGAGTTTTCCGGTATCCCGAATAAAAATACCCTGCGATCAGGCCGATGACCACGACTACCCCGACGATCATGAAGGCTTTCTTCTTTTTCTGTCCGTTACCCGTCTGTTCTTCAGCCATGGAATCTCCTTGATGGAAACGCATAGTGCATAGCGCATGGTGCATGGAACAAAAAGTATAGATGCTTTACCCTCTGCCCTTTGTTCTCTGCTCTCTACCCTTTGCACTTTGCGCTATGTTCTTTTCTCCATGCTCTTTGCTTTGTGTTCTCTGCTCTCTGCACTCTGCGCTATGCGCCCGTAGTCCCGGATCACTTCCCATACGCGCTCACCAGGTCCCTGCCAGCCGCATTGAGGAGGATGGCCTCGGCCCGCTTGATTCCGTAGAGCGACTTCCAGGAATTCGATTCCGCCGTTGTCAAGAGTGTCACGGCATCGAGCACCTCGGTTGCCGTGCCCACACCCTCCTTGTACCTGAGACGCTGGAGCCTCAGGTTCTCCTCCGCCTGAGCAACCGCTGTCTTCGTGACTTCTATCTTTTGGGCTGAGCTCTGGAGATCAAGATAAGCGCTCTTTACCTCAAGCCGGATCGTATCAAGAAGTTTTTCACGTGAAAGTTTGAGCGACCGCAGCTCCGCTTTGGCCATCCCGATCTTGGAATTGCTTGCTCCGCCGGATAATAGATTGATATTCACTCCAACAATGGCCGACCAGTTGTCCTGATGCACCTGGTATTTGTTCTCAGAGTATTCATACCCGCCGGAAACGTAGAAGGTCGGCAGATATTCCGCCTGAGTGGACTGAACGACCTGTTCCTTTGCTGCGATAGCTGCATCTATCTCCGTGAGCTGGGCCCGCGAAGCCTCTGCACTGGACCACGCCTCCTCGAGCGTCAGACCCGCAGCCGTGCTGGCCTTGATCTCATCGGGCTGAACTGCATCGTTCAGCGGTTTTAAGAGAAGACTGTTGAGCTTCGATTCCCTGAGAGAGCGAAGGTTCTCCGCGGTCAGAAGCCGCTGTCGCGAGTCAGCAAGCGTAACATCCGCCTGAAGCACTTCGTTCTTCGTGGTGACGCCCGCGTCATACCGGGTTCCCGTGTCCTTTTTGTGGGCTTCGTACTGCTGCACTTCCTCTTTGGCGACCTGAAGCAGCTTTTCGGACTCTAAAAGGTCCAGATACATTGTGATAAAATCAAGGGCCGCCTGGTTCTTCAAGCGATCGGTCCCGGTCTCACGGGCCTTTAATCCGTATTTCGCCGCATCGATCGATGAAGACGTCTTGCCGAAGTCGTAAAGCAGTTGCGTAGCCCTCACTCCGTAGGTCAGGAATTGGTCCTGGGACACGGGGATCGAGTTCGTCGAGGCCCCGGGTATACTAAAGGGGAGTATGGATGCGGGCTGGTACCGCAGCCATGTCTCACGGCCGTAAAGGTCAACCGAGGGCAACCAGGGCGAACGCGCGAGGGATATTGATGCCCGCGCAACGTCTTCATCAGACCGGGCGATTTGAACATCCCGTCCCGTCTCGGTGACGATCTTCAGACCCTCCTGCAGGGAAAGGGCGTGGGACATGAACGGAGAGAGGATCAGGGAAAGGAAAAAGACAAGGGGTAATCTTTTCATGGACAGACCTCGGAACGGCATTTATTAAAGAATGCGGGTGACCGATATACTACACGAAATAAAATAAAAAGTGAAGCGGTCTTTAGGTGGATTATGAGCAAACGGAGCATGCTTTTCTCGTAACCACTTATATACAGAAGAAAACAACCAGGGGAAATGGGGAATTAAGAGGCGAACGGGGGATGAGTAACATAAATCTAAAGAAAATATTTTTCTCCATTTCTCCAATTTCCCCCTTTCTCCTGAATGATTGTAAAATCCTGCGCAATTACTTGTTTTTCGCGATAGCGCATGTGACTTTTCGGTCCCTTGCGAATCGAAATCGTATTTGACAATTTTACAGGAATGGCCTACATTACTTTCTGTATCAGCGCTTGACCAGCAGCAGATTCATGGACGGATTCCTGATTGTATTGTCCGTCAGAACGAGAGGAAAACCATACTTGCGAGTGAATAAAACATTTCTGATGAGCATCGCCCTTCTCTGCCTGTTCGCCTGCACCAGACCTCCGGTGACGGTGACAAAACCGGAAGACGCTTTGGAGCGTCTGTCGCCGTGGCAATCGGTCGCGGCTCGTGATGACAGCGAGTTCAAAGATGTCGCCGCGGCAGCGCGTCAAAGCCTGGAATATTATAAAAAGATTCCACCGGACACAATGTTCTTCCTGGGGCCCGATAAAGGAAGCGCCCTCGACATGGTCGTAACGCTCCAAAACTTTCTCCTTATTGTCGAGAACGATTCTCTCACGTCGGATCAGAAGGTGGCTCGTATCAACAAGGACTTTGTGTTCTACCGTTCCGTGGGGTCGAATAAGAGCGGCAAGGTGCTCTTCACGGGCTACTATGAACCATTGCTGTCCTGCCGCATCACGGGCGATGAGACATACCGCTATCCATTATACCGGAGGCCTGATGATATCATCGAGGTTGATCTCACTCAGTTCGGCAATGGCTTCCCGAAGAGCAAGCTCTTTGGCAGGCTCGACAACAAGAAAGTCGTCCCCTATTATTCGCGGGAAGAGATCGATCAAAAAAAGATTCTTGCCGGCAAGGACCTGGAGATCCTGTGGTGCTCCGATATCGTTGACATCTATATGCTCCAGGTGCAGGGGTCGGGCAAGGTGGACCTGGGCGACGGAGATATCCTGAGCGCATTGTACGACGGCGCAAATGGCCAGCCTTACAAGAGCATCGGAAAATATTTGATCGATACCGGCGCCATGTCAAAAGACAACATGTCCATGCAGGCGATACGTGAGTATCTGCGAAGCCATCCTGATAAACTCACCGATGTCCTGAACCAGAACCCCAGCTACGTATTTTTCCGCCTCGACACAGGGCCGTCGCTCGGCAGTATCAATGTTCCCCTCACGCCGGGCCGCTCCATTGCAACGGACAGCAAGTTGTTCCCCAAGGGCGCATTAGGCTTTATTTCAGCGCAGAAACCGGTCATTGAAAATGGCGCGATCAAAGCATGGGTGCCGTTCACCCGGTTCGTCCTGAACCAGGACACGGGCGGTGCAATCAAGGGGCCGGGCAGGGCTGACGTGTTCTTCGGCCAGGGCCCGGATGCGGAACTGACCGCAGGCAACCTCCAGCATGAGGGGGAGCTGTATTTTTTGATGAGGAAGAAGTAGCTAATTGGCGCCATCAATGGAGTAACCCATGAGCGGATGGACAATGACGTCGAGCAGATTTCATGATGAACTGAAGCGAGCGATGATACCTTATCAGGGCAAGCAGCTAGTGACGGCTGAAATAAGCAATATCCTTAAAAGCGTTCCAGGCCTGGCACAGAACGCAAAGTTTATTCAGCCTGCCGATCATTGCAGGAACGTTAAGAATTTTGGGGCATGTACTTGTGCGCATACCGACAAGGCGATTTTTGAAAAACTGCAACGGGGCTTGTTTTATGTCAGAGAAGTGGATTAGGCAGGGTAACGGACGAAGACCTCTTTAAGAAAGTGTCGTGAAGGCACTCTTCGACACACAGATTCTCCTCACGGCTTTCCTCACCGAAGGCGTCTGCTCAAGCTTCTGACCCGGGCGCGGAAACGGCAATGCAGCCAACCATATCACGTTCCCTTTATTTTTGAAGCCGGTCGTTACACCGGCGCCGGCCTGCTGATCAGCGACAAAAACTCCTGCCTGGTCGCAGGGTTCGTCCGGAAGACCCCGAGCAGCGACGAGGTCACTAACATGGAGTTCTGTTTCTCTACGCCCCGCATCATCATGCAGAGGTGGCGGGCTTCGATCATCACGCCAACGCCGTCGGCGTTGATCGAGTCCTTGACCGCGTAGGCGATCTGCTCCGTCAGCTTTTCCTGGATCTGGAGCCTTCTCGCGAACAGGTCGACGAGCCGGGCAAGCTTGCTGATGCCGAAGATGCGTCCTCTCGGGATGTACCCGATATGACAGCGGCCGTAGAACGGCAGGAGATGATGTTCGCACAGGCTGTAAAGCTCGATGTCCTTGACCACGACCATGCTGGTCGTTTCCTGCGCGAAGCAGGCTTTGTTGATCAGTTTCTGCATATCGGTTTTGTAGCCGGACGTCAGGAACGCAAGCGACGCGGCAACGCGTTTCGGCGTGTTCATAAGCCCTTCCCGCTCCGGATCTTCACCGATCTCGACCAGCAGCTCTCTTACCAGCTTTTCGATCCGCTCACTGTTCCCGTTCATGGAAGATTTCCTTTCGTATGCGTTCCGTGTAGTTTTCGAGCGGCGCCATGCCCGTTCGTGGCTGCGCCAGGACCGCCTCGCTGATATGCAAACCCGACCCCGGCAGGACCAGCTCGGGCGCCAGTTCCTGGAGGGGGATTGCGAGGAACGGACGGAGCAGAATATCAGGGTCCGGAAGCGTGAGGTCCTCCGTTGCCATCACAAGATCATCGTAGAGGACCAGGTCGAGGTCGATGGTGCGCGCAGCGAACCTGTCAGTGCCACGCGTCCTGCCGAGTTCGCTCTCGATGCGGCGCAGCAGCTGGAATTTCAGGTCCCGGGGCGCCAGGTCCGTTTCGATCTCAACGACACAGTTGTAATACGGCGGCTGGCCGGGCGGCCCGACGGGTTCCGTACGGTAAACCATGGAGATCGCCTTGACCCGCGCCGTCTCCATCAGCCGGAGGATGGCGCTCCTCACGTTGACTTCCGGGTCTATGTTCGATCCGATGCCTACGAAGGCCCGCGTCATGACCGGTCTGTTCGCTGCCGGACGATCTCAATCCCGACGCTCCTGGCGAACCTGAGCGCTCCGGGTTTTTCGACCCTTACCTTCGCTTCTTTTACCGACGGATGCTTGAGGCAGATATCGGCCACCGCCTGCGCCAGGGACTCCACGAGAAGAAATTGCGAGCTTTCCGCCATGCTCAGGATCCGCTTGTTCAGTGCCCGGTAGTCAACAGAGTCTTCGAGCCGGTCGCTCGTACCGGCCTTCCGAAGGTCTACCGAGAGCGCGAGGTTGATTAGTACGTCCTGCTTGTCCCGCCGTTCCTCGTCGCGAACACCGATGATGCACCGTACGAGAAGATCACTGATCAGAATGCTGTCCATGCTGTTCCTCCCCGAGGTGCCTGCCTCCGTCCACATAGAGGATCTGACCGGTCACATAATCGCTTTTGAGCAGGTAGAGAACCGCGTCTGCGATGTCCCCCGGTCCCCCGTGTTTTCCGAGGGGGACGGTCTTCGCCAGCCCGTCAAGGTAGTTCTCATCCCTTCCCGGGGGCGGGAGGATGAGGCCGGGCGCCACACCGTTTACCGTAAAGCCGGGCGCGAACTCGAGCGCACACATCATCGTGAGGGTCGCGAACATCTTTTTGCTCAGGACGTATGCCACATGCGCCCGGTCGTAGCCAATGATGCGGGTATCGAGCAGATTGATGATCTTGCCGCGTTCCGCAAGCCTCGCGAACTCGCGGGAAAGGACGAATGGCGCCCATGCGTTCACGTGCAGGTGCCGCGTAATGTCACCGAAGCCGACATCCATGGGCGTGTTCGGGAGAAAGATGGATGCGTTATTGATGAGGAAATCGAGGGAGCCCGCCGCCTTGAGCGCCTGCGCAACCAGGGATTCGTACTCTTCGGGCTTTTCCAGATCGGCGAGTACCTTCCAGGACTTCGCCCCGCAGTCATTCACTTCCCCGCATACCTTGATGGTCTCCACTTCCTGCGACCAGCGGTCATGCGCCACGATATTGACGCCTTCCTCCGCAAGCGCGATGGCGAGTGCGCGCCCGATCCGTTTGCTCGCGCCCGTGATGAGGGCTGTCCTGCCCTTCAGCTTGTTCGGGATGCCCCCTTCTTCAACCAAATGGTGCGTCATGAACGTGCCCTCGCCTGGTCCATCAGGGCGCCAGCAGGTCGATCTTCGCCGCCACGATAAAGTCGTTCAGCGACAGGCCGTTGATCTTGTGGGTCGTCAGGGTAAGCCGCACTTTATTATAGGAGATGGATATGTCCGGATGGTGATCCTGTTCGTTCGCAACTCCGGCCACCGCATCAACGAATTCAATGGCCTTCCGGAAATCCATGAAGCGGAACTCCCTCTGGAGGGAGTTATCCGCCAGTGACCACTGCGGTATCTCGGACATCTGGTCCTTGACCTCTTTACTGGAAAGTGCCGGATCTCCAGCCTTCACTGGTCTGCATGACTGCTCTGAAAGTTTCATGACGGTCCCTCCTCCGGCATCACTCCGGCGTTCGGCTTCCCGATAGGGCAATTAATCAGTTCACGATAGGTCCCGGATCAGCGAATGGCACCACGCAGGCTTGCCGGCGTCATTGAAGCTGCTTTCAGGATGAGTTCCCGGGCAACGGGGACCTTATCCCAGACGTTGCACATCATCACGCCCCGGACCTTTCCGTCCTTCAGGTAGTAGATCACACCCGTCTCGTTTTCCTTTTGCCAATCGGCAAAGGTCTCAAGCTGCGCGTCCACCTCTCCCACCGCCTCGTACCCGAACTCGAAAAGGTCCGAGAAAAAGTAGGGCATATATTCGTATGGCTTGTGCGCACCGGCCATGTTCAAGCCTGCCTGCTTGCCCTGATTCAAAGCATTGTCCCAGTGCTCAACGCGGGTTTGTTTCCCGAGCGCTCGGTAGGGGAAAAACGCGATGTCGCCCGCAGCGTAGATGTCGGGAAGCGACGCCTGAAGATATTCATCGACGATGACCCCGTTGGCGGTTTGCAGTCCCGCGCGCCGGGGAAGATCGAGCGAAGGCGCGATGCCGATGCCCACGATCACCATATCGGATTCAACTTTCTTACCGCTCGCGGTGTACGTGGTGAACCGGCCGCCCTGTTTGGAAAAAGAAGAGGGCTTCTCATTGGCCAGGACTTTTATCCCCCGCGAAAGGAACTGGGCCAGCAGCGCCCGACCCAGGTATTCAGGAAAGACCTTGCTCACGAGGTAGCGGTCGGGAAAGATCATGGTCACGTCGATCTTATTCATGGCCAACGCCGCCGCGATCTCGGAGCCGATGAACCCGCCTCCGATGACGACCGCCTTTTTCCCCTCTGTGGATTCTCTTCGCAGCTTCAGATAGTCGTCAAGCGTCCGGAAATAGCAGATCCCCTCGAGATCCCCGCCGGGGATGGACAGGGTGCGTGGCAGACCCCCGGTCGCGAGCAAAAGCTTCTGAAACCGGAATTCCCCGCCAATGCCGGTCGTGATCTTCTTCTGTTTCGGGTCAAGCGCAGTGACCGTCACACCCTGCGCCAGCGTTATTCCATTTTGATCATAGAACCTCTGATCATGGAGAAAAATATCCTCGACCTTCTTCTTGCCGAACCAGAGTTTCTTCGTGAGCGGCGGCCGGTCATAGGGCAGGTGCTTTTCAGAGGCTATGAGCAGGACATCCCTCTTTTTATCGCGTTCCCGTATCCCTTCCACGGCAGATGCTCCGGCAAGCCCTCCGCCGACGACGATGTATTCATATGACTGGTCTCCCATTTTAAAACCTCCCCGCGAGAACCTGCTGCTCACCGGCGCGGGTTTGCAGCTTGTTCAAAAGAACGATGTCTGATATTCAAGTATAGCACAGGCCGATGAAAGTGTTGAATGTCGAACATGAAATGGCGGGACGAAGAAAAAAACGCCATCCCTTGCCGGGAAAGCGTTTCGAGTGAATGTCAATCCGGGTTGTAAAGCGACGTGAACCAGATCTCCCTTATCCTCCGATGATCCTCCGATACAGCTTTTTTGTATTCTCATCCGGTTCCAGATCCAGGTCCAGGTTCATCGCGCGTTCGCACCGTTCATATGTCCGGATGGCCTCTCCGCGCCGGGCGTCCGAATGATACCGTGTTATAAGCCAGCAGCATGCCTTCTCATTGCAGGGGTCCTCGGAGAACATCCTCTCATAGAAACGGAGCGTCCTGTCCCGGTCGCCGGATGACTCTGCGATCATGGCCGCGTCCTCGAGCGCCCGCAGGTAGCGGATACGCAGGCGGTCACGCATGGGCGCGGCCCAGTCGCTGTAGAGGTCTTCGGGCAAAAAGTCTCCTTCATAGAGGTCGAATGCCTTTTCGTATTCTCCGGTAATGGTTTCAGGTTTCTGGCCTGACCTCATTCGGTCTGTTGTGTCCAGATGGTGAAGCAACTGCCCGACATCGGTCCGGACCAGGTCTTTGTTCAGCATGATGACGCCGTCTGCCTGAAGAATACAGGAAGAGGATTTGCCCTGAGCACTCTTCGGCTCCAACACCTTACGCACACGGTGAAGCATGCTGTTGAAAGTAGGTCCAAGCGTGTCGGGATCCATATCCGGCCAGAGCGTCTCCAGGGTAATATCACGCGATACGGTATATCCGTCCTGGGCAACAAGCAGTTTGACAAATGTTTTTGCCTGTTTGCTTTTCCACTCTGAATCCCGTATCAAGACCTTGTCTCGTTTTGCACTGAAGCCCCCGAGACAATTAATTTCGAGAAACGGCGTTGTGCCCGAATGGGTCTGGTTATTGATCAATTGGGAACAGTAGCCAACGCAGATGCCGTGCCCGAGCGCTGCGTTCGCCAACTCGGCCAGCTCCACGGCATCAAACAGGGCATAGTAGGTGAACCCCCGTTTCTGGCCGATGCAAAATCCTTCGCGCAGGTGCTTGCGCACGGAATCCGTTCTCTTCATCATTCCATAGAGCCGTGCCAGCACGAGGTGCGCGTTTGCTTCCTGTTGAGCGGCCTTGATCTGCTGAAGCATCTTAACGGCAATGAGCAGCTCTTTTTCCGCCTGACGATACTTATTAAGCTTTACGTGGATCGCGCCGGACGCGATGAGGTAGATCGCATGGAACAGCTTGCTTCCTGATTGCGTCCGTATTGCCAGGGCATAGTCCGATTCTTTCTTTGCCTCTTCGAGTCTGCCCTGGAACAAAAAGGCTATCGCGAGCAGATGGGCCGCGGACGCGCTGAAAAAAGCGTTCTGTGATTCTTCGCCTTTGCGTTTACACTCCGTGAGCAGGAGCACGGCGCCGGGGTAATCTCCCTGCGCGATCTTGAGCCATCCGCCGATGTCAAGGGAGAGGAATACCAACGACTCGAGCGCGTGGCTGTCCGCAAGGTCCCTGCACTGGTCAAGGCGTTTCTGCGCCTCGGCAAAGTCCCCTGCGAATAGTGAGGTCATGGCCGCCACCAGGAGAAGCGCTGCATGGCCTCCGGCCTCCTCGGGGATAGAGGAGTTCGCCTCGAGGCCTTTACCGACCGTTTCCCTGGCAAGGGGAAAATCACCCTGGTAGAGAGCGCAGGGCGTCAGGTAGATGGCGGTGGTGACGTGATAAAAATGGTCGCCCAGCTTCCGAAATAGATCGAGCGCCTGCCTGAGCGCATCCGAGGCCTGCTGGAGCCTGCCGATGAAGAACCAGGCCATGCCCATGGCAAGGAGCAGTCTTGCCCGCGCCCCGGGGGATGCGCGCCGGTTCTGTTTGAGGAGCCCCTGTGCCAGCGCCGCGTCCCGCCCCATGCGCGTAAAATCGCCTCCCGTGTGGAAACATGCCTCAATAATACCGCACATCGAGTACATCATTCCCGCGCCCCGGGCGCGGTTGAAGGAGGTCTTGCCGGCGCGGAAACCCTTGAACGCGAGATCAAAGAACTTGAGGGCCGTGCGGGAATCGGTGAACCGGCATGCTACTGCCCGGTAGAACAGGAACCATGGCCGGTTCCCGTCCTTGAGCGGAAGTGTTTCGATCCATCGGATGAGCGTCCCCGTCTGGCCGCGTGCGATCATCTCCTCTCCGCAGGCCTCTATCTGTTTAATGGCCTGGTCGAACTGGCCCGAGGCAAGGGAAAGGTCGATGCTCCGAACCAGGTCTCCGTTTTTTCTGAAGTAGGCCGCCGCACGGGTGTACAGTTTTTTCACCTCTGCGGGCCTGGTCTGGGCGATCAGTTTCTTTCGGAGGAACTCACGGAAGAGCGCGTGGTAGCGGATCACGAGGGTGTCATTGTCCAATGTTGTGACGAACAGGTTTCGGTTCCGAAGATCCTTCACCATGGCTGCAATGGACATAGTGCCCGATGACGCTGTGCGTGGCAGGCCGGTCAGCAATTCGATGAGCGGAACGGGGATAACGTCCACGACCGAGGTCTGGAGCAGGAACCGCTGCATCACCTGCGGAAGGTGCGCGAACACTTCCTGCGCGAGATAGTCGAAGACGTGGCTCCGGAACCCCGCTGCGCGCCGGTCGACGAGCGCCAGCGCCCGTGCCCCCGGTGCGAGGGTGGAAAGATATTCGTGCATCAGCACAAGACCGGCCGGCCAGCCCTCTGCCGTGCTGTTGATGAGCGCCGCCTCGTTCGGGGAAATATGCATGCTGAAGACGATGCCGAAAAGGTCCTGGACTTCGCTGTCCGTGAATTTGAGGTCATCACCGGCAAGTTCTCCCACGGACTGCGTTGCGCGAAGCTTTGCGATGTCCAGTTCGGGCCGCACCCGGGATATGATCATGAACCGGACGTGGGGCGGGCTGCAGTCGATCAACTGTTTCATGAGGTGCAGCAGCACGGGCGAGGACGCGGGAGGGGTGTAATCATCGAACACGAGCAGACCCGGCTTGGGAATGTTCCCGAACACCTGTTCAATCCATTTGCCGATGTCCTGGCGGATGCCGTTGATGCTGTAACGGTTCAGGGGAATGGAGGGGACCGCGGGCACATGCTTGGGCCAGGCGCGCTGGATCGCCGTTCCCAGCGATGACAGGAACACCGCGGGGTTTTCGTCCTCCTGGTCCATGGTATACCACACCGAGGGCGAGCAGAGCGACTGGACATATCCTGCCGCCAGTGTGCTCTTCCCCTGGCCTGCCTGCGCATGGATGATCACCAGCTTTTTGTCTTCCCATTCCAGGAGCTTGTTCGTGAGCCGTTCGCGCTGGAGTATATGGGCGGGTTTCGGAGGAAGAAACTTGGTAAGGTTCATGCGCACACCCCCTGTCAGGTTTAATGCGTAAATGAATCGGAGATAAAACATCAAAAGTATAGAGACGTTTATTATAAAAATCAAGAGAAATTATTCATATATTCTTATTCCGTCGGGAGGCGTGCCCCTTGACAACGTGTCGTGCAACGCATACACTTTACTTGAGTTGGCAAAGTGTGTTCGAAAGAAGGAGGATCCTGTGGATATCAAGGACCTGGAAATACCGGCAGCCGAACTCCGGCGCACCTGCGATCCGGCGGAATTTCCCTTTAAAACCACTGCAGAGCTGTCGCTCAGGGACGAGGTCATCGGCCAGACGCGCGCAGTGAATGCGATCGAGTTCGGCATCTCCATCCGCAATCATGGGTACAACATCTTTGTGTCCGGCACCCCGGGCACGGGCAGGAACTCCATTGCCAGATCCATCGTCAAGCGGATATCCCTCGACCAGCCGGTCCCTGATGATTGGTGCTATGTCAACAACTTCAAGGACCCCGACCGGCCGCGCGCGATCAAACTGCCGCCGGGTAAGGGCCGCGAGTTCAGGCTCGATATCGAGAAGTTCATCGAGTACATACAGAGCGAGATCCCCAAGGTCTTCGAGTCCAAGGAATACGAAGAGCAGAAATCTCGCATCGTGGACGAGAAGGAGAAGGCCAAGGAGGTCCTGTTTGCCGAGGCCGCCAAGAGCGCGCTCGAAATGGGGTTCCAGTTGACGATCACCCGCACCGGCATCGTCAAGATCCCGATGTGGAAGGGCAAGCCGTTGACACCCGAGGAGCTTGAATCTCTCTCGCCCGAGCAGAGGCATGAGCTCGAAGAGCATGAAAAGAAGGTGGATGCCGAGATCCGCGATTTTCTGTCCAAGGCGCGCCTGCTCGAGAAAGAGACGCACGAAAAAGTGCACGATCTCAACCGGCACGTCGCACATTTCTCCATGGGGCACCAGCTCGACGACCTGAAGGAAAGGTACCGCGTCAATCCCCGCATCCCCGAATATCTTGGGGAGGTCGAGGAAGATGTCCTGAACAATCTGCGTGAGTTCCTGGGACAGAAGCCTGAGCTGCCGTTCCAGATCGAGGGCATGGACAAGGCGAGCTTCCTCGAACGCTACAAGGTGAACGTGATTGTGGACAACGCCGAGGCCAGAGGCGGTCCGGTCATCGAGGAAGCCAATCCGACATACAACAACCTCATCGGCCGCATCGAACGAAAGGCGCGCTTCGGCGCATTCTACACAAACTTTACCATGATCCGGTCGGGCTCGCTGCTCCAGGCGAACGGCGGATACCTGATCCTGAA
>Ga0184615_10000388_pt1 | contig 24766 bp, 17 predicted proteins | sample PLM4_65_coex_FD_133134 | JGI IMG/M metagenome (GOLD analysis project Ga0184615, IMG submission 133134) | Groundwater sediment microbial communities from an aquifer in East River, Colorado, USA - PLM4_65_coex | ecosystem: Environmental > Terrestrial > Soil > Riparian zone | place: USA: East...
CCCGCGGCCCCCGGCATGGTCGTGGAAACCGAATCGGCTCCCGCCGTGGCGAACCGTCGCAGCGTGCTGCGCTTCCTCCTGGAGCGTTATCCGGGCGATCATCTGAACAACGGCGGCCGGGATCACACCAGGAACGAGTTCGAGCGCTACGTCCTCCGCTATGGGGTGACCGATCACGCGCATCGAGACCTCCCGCTGCGCGGCGGCGACACCCGTCCCGGCGATGTCATGATCAGCCACGACATGTCGCTCTGTATTCTCTGTACCCGCTGCGTGCGGGCCTGCGAGGACATCCAGGAAGTCGGCGTGCTCGATGTCGCGGAGCGCGGCGCCGGCACCGAGATCATCGTGGGGGGCGACGGCGATCCCGATCACGCGGGATGCACCTGGTGCGGCGAATGCGTCCGGGTCTGCCCCACCGGCGCGATATTCGAGGTGATGCCGCGCAAGCGGTTCGACCAGGCAACCATCCGCGAGCCGGACCGGGTGGTGCGGTCGGTCTGCCCCTACTGCGGCGTCGGCTGCCAGATCGATATCCACGCGCAGGGAAACGAGGTCGTGCGGGTGACCTCGCCCTGGATCGAGGAGCGCACGCCGAATCAGGGCTCGACCTGCGTCAAGGGACGCTTCGGCTACGATTTCCCGCAGCACCGCGATCGGTTGCGGAGGCCGCTGATCCGCAGGGGATGGGAGCAGCGGGACGGGAAATGGGCGTATACCGGCGAGTCACCCCGGTATCGCACCGGCGATTGGCGGACCGTCGCCGAGGAGGGCCAGGGACGCAAACCGCGTCCGCCCGAGCGTCAAGTCGGCAAACCCCCGCTGACGGGGCGACCGGTGCTGGACGACGGGGACGTGCGGGACCGCAATGCGACCCCCCCCGAGTGGTACGACAGCTTCCGCGAGGCGACCTGGGAGGAGGCGATGAGCCTCACCGCCCAGGAGCTGACCCGGATCCGTGACACGATCGGACCGCGGGCGCTGGCCGCCTTTTCCTCCGCCAAGTGCAGCAATGAGGAGAACTACGCCCTGATGCGGATGGTGCGCGCCGGCTTCCGGACCAACAGCGTGGATCACTGCACCAGACTCTGCCATTCGACCTCGGTGGCCGCGATGAACCGCGCGCTGGCCACCGCCGCCGCGTCGGGTTCGATGCGGGAAATCGAGGAAGCCTGCGATGTGATCTTCATCGCCGGCGCCAACACCACTGAGAGCCATCCCGTCTTCGGCGCGCTGATCAAGCGGGCGCGGGTCAAGGGAGCCACCCTCATCGTGGCCGATGTGCGAAAGACCGAGCTCGCCGGGCTGGCGGATATCCACCTCCAGATGCTCCCCGGCACCGACGTCGCCCTCTACAACGCGATGCTGGCCCATATCATCCGCGTCGGGCTGGTCGACGACGAGTTCGTCCGGGACCGGACCACCGACTTCGAAAAGGTGAAGGCCGCCGTCGCGCCGTACACCCTGGAGGTGGCCGAGCGGATCACCGGCATTCCCGAGCATCTGATCCGGGGAGCGGCCGAGCTCTACGCCCGCGGTCCCAATACCTCGACGCTCTGGGCAATGGGCCTGACCCAGCACGCCACCGGCACCGACATCGTCGCCAGCCTGCTGAACCTCCTCTTGTGCTGCGGAATGATCGGCCGCTGGGGGGCGGCGATGATTCCGATCCGCGGCCAGAACAACGTCCAGGGGGCCAGCGACGTCGGGGCGATTCCGTTTGCCTATACGGACTACCGGCCGGTCAAGGATCCCGCCAATCGCGCCGAGTACGCGGCGGCATGGGGGGTGCCCGAGGAGTCCCTGTCTCTCGAGAACGGGCTCATGGTCACCGAGATCGTGAAGGAGGGGAGCCCGGTCCGGGGGATGTTCATCATGGGCGAGAACCCGGTTCTCTCCGACCCCAATGTGGCCAAGGCCGAGGAATGGGTCCGGAAGCTCGATTTTCTCGCGGTGCAGGACCTCTTCCTGACCGAGACGGCGCGATGGGCCGACGTGGTGCTGCCGGGGTCTTCGTTCGCCGAAAAGGAAGGCACCTTTGCCAATACCGACCGGCACATTCAGCTCGCGATGCCCGCGGTCGCTCCACCGGGTGAGGCGCGGCGGGACCTGGACATTCTGGTCGACCTGTCGAGACGGCTCGGCCTTGCCACTCTGTTCGGAACGCCGGCAGAAGTCATGGATGAGATCGCCCGGGTGACCCCGACGTGGCGGGGGGTGTCGTACGGAAAGCTGCGCCGGGAGGGGGCGCTGCAATACCCGGTGCCGACGCCCGACTCGCCGGGGACGCCGTTCCTCTTTGCCGACCGCTTCCCAACCCCGGACGGCCGGGCGCTGCTGGTGCCGGTGGAGTATCTGCCTCCCTCCGAGCTTCCGAGTGAGGAATATCCGTACTTCCTCAACACCGGCCGCCAGATGTATCACTGGCACACCGGAACAATGACCCGCCGCTCCGAGGGACTCGATTCGCGTGAGCCGGTGCCGATCGTGGAAATCAGCGCCCCCGATGCGCTCTCCCTGGGTGTGGCGGAGGGAGAAACGGTTCGCGTCACGTCACGGAGAGGGAGCATCCTCATCGGCGTGCGCATTTCCGAACGCCAGGCTCGGGGGCAGGTGTTCATCCCGATGCATTTCCGCGAGGCCGCCGCGAATCTGCTCACCAATCCGGCGCTGGATCCCTACGCCAAGATTGCCGAATTCAAGGTGGCCGCGGTGCGGGTAGAGACGGTCCCAGTGGAGTCGCCGGCGATTCCTTGAGACCCCGCAGGAAATTCACGTACCCTCCCCCCTAAGTGGCATGTTTCGTGATGATTTCCCGAGGTATCTCGGTAATTCGCACCCTTTTAGACGTATGCTCGACTTATGTGTTGCGTATTCGCAACATCCACTGTTTCATTATCTGTTCGTAAGGGTGGAGAATCCAAGGAATGGTGCCGGAAACCAGCAGGCCCCTCGTGGTGCTCACGCGTTTCCGGCACGCCATCATTGCGTTGGCCGTGCTCATCATCGTGGTGCTTGGATGGCGTGGGCGGGGGCCGCTGGGCATCACGAGCGGCGATGATCTCACCTACCTCGCCTTGAGCAAGTCGCTCGAATCGGGCTCTTACCGGGAGACCTACCTGGCCGGCGCTCCGCTGCACGTGAAATACCCACCGGGCTACCCGGTCTGGCTGATGGCCGTACGGCAGGTAGCCGGGGAGAATCTCGACGTAATCCGGGTCGCAAATCTGGCGCTGATCGCGGCCTTCACGCTGTGTCTTTACGGCATCATGCGACGAGTGGCCGGAGTCCCTCTCGCCCTGGCGGCCATACTCTTGGTTGCATTGAACCACACCGTACTCAGGGTGGGAGGAACACTGCTGTCCGAGCCGCTGTTCCTTGCGCTGGTCGGCGCGTCGTTGCTCTGCACCGTCCGAGCGAGTCCGCACGAGGGGCGCCATGCCGCCGGTGCAATTGCCTTTGCCACTGCCGCCTACCTCACGCGCACCGCCGGTCTCGCCTTGCTGCTGGGGATCGGAGTCTGGCTCTGGCAACGCCGGCGGCCCCGGGAGCTGATCGCCTATGTGGCCAGCTCGCTGGTAGCGGTGGGAGGCTGGTTCGCCTATACCGCCGCCGTTCCCCAGGCCCTCTCGGGATGGTCCTATGGAGTGGATATTGCGCGAGGGCTGGGAACTTCGAGTCCAGGTGTGCCCGCCCGTCTGCTCCTGTCATCCTGGCACAATTCGGTCGGGTACCTGACTGAGGGGCTGCCCTGGTCGGTGGGCCTGCCCACGCTGCAGGGAACGCTCGTGGACAACCTCGCGTGGCTCGTCGCGATGGTCCTCCTGCTCGCCGTGGGACTCCTGGTCTTCTGGCGGAAGTCTCGCGCGGTCGCCGGCTACCTGGTCTTTGGGTGGATGCTGCTCGCCACCTGGCCCTGGCGGGTGGACCGGCTGCTGGTGCCGCTGCTCCCGTTCGTGATTGCCGGGATGCTTATCGGGATGCAATTGTTGACCGGCAGGCTTTCGCAGGCCTGGCGGGCGCCGGCGCGAGTGGCACTCCTCGTCCTGATGGGATTCGGTGCCGCGCGCAGTGCCCTCGCCCGCGATGCCAGCATCACCAGGTGCGACCGGAAGAACCCGTACCAGAGCCCGGCCTGCTATGACGAGGAGGCACGAACCCTGGCCGCGGCGTCCGACTATCTCCGCTCCAACGCTCCACCGGGCACGATCGTCATGACGCGTGACGGCCCGGGAGTGCATTACCTGAGCGGACACCTGACCGCATGGCCTCAGCTCATAGAAGGTCTGCCTGAGGGAGAGGAGGTCCGAGTCCTCCGCGAGCGAAACATTCGATATTTCCTGATCACGGGTCGTGGTGAGTATGTGCGGCTGCGCCTGGCTCCGGCGCTCCTCCGCTCCTGTCACGAGCTCCGGGTGGAGGCACAATTCGGTACCGGAGCGCTGCTTCTGTTCGCTGGCCTGCCCAGGACAGCCGCCGAGAATGCCTGCGCCGTACTGGAGGAGCTCGCGGCTGCACCGGCCCGAGGAGACACGTGATGACCAACGAGGGACCCGCGTGCGCTTAGGGACCCGGAAAGACGGCTGGCGCCTCAGGGAGGCACCTCAGCAATCCAGGGCGGCCCGGAACAACGATGCCGTGGTGCCTCCGGCCTTCGCGCCGGACGGCCCCGGCCGACGCGTGGCACCCTTGCGCCCGGGGGACCGTGTTGTGGTCATCGGCGCCGGGCCTGCCGGACTCACGGCGGCCTACCTCCTCTCGAAGCAGGGATTCCAGGTCACCGTCCTCGAGTCGAGCGACATCATGGGGGGGATTTCCCAGACGGCGCAATACAAGGGCTACCGCTTTGATATCGGCGGCCACCGGTTCTTCACCAAGATCGAGCCGGTACAGGCGCTCTGGGAGGAGCTGCTGGCTTCGGAGTTCATCTCGGTGCCCCGGATGTCGCGGATCCACTACCAGGGGAAATACTTCGACTATCCGCTTCGGGCGATGAACGCACTCCGGGGCCTGGGCGTGATCAATGCCGTCCGGATCGTCCTGAGCTACATGCACGCGCAGCTCAACCCGACCCTGGTCGAGGAGACCTTCGAGCAGTGGGTCACCAACCGGTTCGGGAAACGCCTCTACCAGATCTTTTTCAAGACCTACACCGAAAAGGTCTGGGGCATCCCGTGTACCGAGATCCGCGCGGAGTGGGCCGCGCAGCGGATCCAGGGCCTCTCCCTGGCCAAGGCGATCGTCTCCGCCGCGGCCCTCAACAAGCGCTCGACCACAATCAAGAGTCTGATCAACGAATTCCGGTATCCGCGCCTCGGCCCGGGCCAGATGTGGGAGGCCGCGCGGGACCGGGTCGTGGCAATGGGCAGCCAGGTGCTCACCCGCCACGACGTCTCGACGATTGAGTATGTGACCGACCCCGCGACCGGCGAGCGCCGGGCGATCGCGGTCCGGGCCCGCACACCCGAGGGAGAGCGGCGATTCGCCGCCGACCACATCATCTCGACGATGCCGGTCCGGAACCTCGTGCGAGCGCTCGAGCCGCCCCCACCCGAGCCGGTCCGCGCCGCCGCCGAGGGGCTCCGCTACCGGGACTTTCTCGTGGTGGCGCTCATCCTGGAAGGAGAAGATCTCTTTCCGGATAACTGGATCTATATCCACACCCCCGGGGTCCAGGTCGGCCGGATCCAGAACTTCAATAACTGGAGCCGCGCGATGGTCCCCGAGCCGGGGCGGACCTGCCTCGGCCTGGAGTACTTCTGCTTCAAGGGGGACGGTCTGTGGGCCAGCAGCGATGCAGAATTGATCGCGCTCGCGTCCCGCGAGCTCGACCAGCTCGGGCTGGCGGGCGGCTGCCGGGTGGTGGATGGAACCGTGATCCGGATGCCGAAGGCCTATCCGATCTACGACGGGGAGTACCGCGACCACCTCGACCGGGTGCGCGGATTCATCGACCCGATCGCCAACCTTCATACCGTCGGCCGCAATGGCATGCACAAGTACAACAATCAGGACCATTCGATGCTCACCGCCATGATGGCCATCTGGAACATGCAAGGCGCATCGCACGACATCTGGTCCGTCAACACCGACTTCGAGTACCACGAGGAGCAGCGGCTGGAGTCTTCGGGCACGACGTCGGTTTCCCCGAACGCCTCCGCGTAGCCCACCATGCGCATCGGGGTGGATGCGACCTGCTGGGCGAATGGACGTGGCTACGGTCGGTTCACCCGTGAAATCGTCAGTGCCATGGTCCTCGAAGCCCCGGCCGACGAGTTTATCTGCTTCCTCGACGAGCGTGCGGCGGCCGACTTTTCGCTCGACGCGCCGAACGTGCGGCGGGTGATCGTCCCGCAACGGATCTCGCCCACCCGGGCGGCGGGGAATGGTTCGGCCCGCTCCCTGCCGGACATGCTCCGGTTCACCCGGGCCGTCCGACGGAACCGGCTGGACGTCTTCTTTGCCCCCAGCGTCTATACGTATTTCCCGCTGCCGCCCCGTCTTCGGGCCGTCGTGACGATACACGATGCCATCGCCGAACGGTTTCCCGAGCTGACTTTGCCGAGCTGGCGCGCCCGGCTCTTCTGGAACGCGAAGGTCGCGCTCGCCATCCGACAGGCGCGCTTGATCCTCACCGTGTCGGACTTCGCCGCGCGGGAAATCGCCGAAGTCCTCGGGGTACCGCGGGTGAAGCTGCGGGTTGCCACCGAGGCGCCGGCCCGGGCATACCGATCCGGCCGGGATCCGGCCGACATCGCCGCCGCGGCGCGGCGCGCGGGAGTTCCGCCCGGCGCTTCCTGGTTCATCTACGTGGGAGGGTTCAACCCCCACAAGCACGTGGATGTGTTGGTGCGGGCGCATGCCGCCGCGGCTTCCCGCCTTCCGGCGCCGCCGCTGTTGCTCCTGGTGGGAACGCTCGAGGACGATGTCTTCCACGGCGCGCATGGGGCCATTCGTCAGGCGATAGAAGAAGCGGGAAACGGCGCCCTCATCCGGTGGACTGGATTCGTCGCGGACGAGGAGCTCAGCCACTTGCTCGCCGGGGCGGTCGCCGTTGTCCTCCCATCGGCGTCGGAAGGATTCGGTCTCCCGGCCGTCGAGGGTGCGGCGTGCGGCATCCCGGTTATCGCGACCACCGCGAGTCCGCTCCCCGAGCTGCTCCCGGGCGGGGGCGTGTTCGTCCCTCCCGGGGACGCCGAGGCGCTCGCCGATGCGATGGTTCTCCTTGCGACGGACGGCGTTGCGCGCCGCGCGATGGCGGCGGCAGCCGAGCGCGGCGCGAGGCGGCTCACCTGGCCGGCAGGCGCCCGCGCCGCGCTGACCGCGATTCGGGAAGCCGCAGCGTGAGCGGACTTCGCTTCTGCTTTCTGACCACCTTCTATCCGCCTCATAATTTCGGGGGCGACGGAATCGGCATCCAGCGCCTGGCCCGTGGGCTGGCCCGGTCGGGGCATCACGTGACCGTGCTGCACGACGTGGATGCCTATGCCGCGCTCGCCCGCGGCTCGGTCCCCGCCGGGGAACCCGAGCCGGTGGGGATCGACGTCGTGCCGCTCAAGAGCGGGCTCGGCCTGCTGTCGCCCTTGCTCACCCAGCAGTTTGGCCGCCCGGTCGCGAACGGCCGCCGTATCGGGCGGATCCTGGCGCGGGGACAGTTCGACGTCATCAACTTCCACAACATTTCCCTCATCGGGGGGCCGGGTATCCTTCGGTATGGTGCCGGCATCAAGCTCTACATGGCCCACGAGCACTGGCTGGTCTGCCCGACCCACGTGCTCTGGCGTCACGGCCGGGAGCTCTGCACCGGCCGGCAATGCCTCCGCTGCCAGCTTGCCTACCGGCGACCTCCCCAGTGGTGGCGCTGGACCGGGTTGCTGGAGCGCGAGCTGGTGCATGTGGACACCTTCATCGCGATGAGCGAGTTCAGCCGCGCCAAGCACCGGGAATTCGGATTCCCCAGGGAAATGGAAGTGCTGCCCTATTTTCTTCCCGAGACCTCGGAGGGGAGCGCCGGGTCCGGCGCGGAGCGGCCCCAGGCACGGCCCTACTTCCTCTTCGTCGGCCGGCTGGAGCGGATCAAGGGCCTGCAGGACGTGTTGCCGGCGTTCGCGGATGAAGGGGTCACGGACCTGCTGATCGCGGGCGACGGCGAGTTCGGCGTGGAGCTCAGAAGCCTCGCATCGGAGATGCCCCGGGTCCGCTTTCTGGGCCGGCTGCCCGGCGCGGAGCTGGCGCGCCTGTACCGTCATGCCGTCGCGCTGATCGTGCCCTCGCTCTGCTATGAGACCTTCGGGATCATCCTGCTCGAGGCCTTCCGCCAGTCAACTCCTGTCATCGCACGACGACTCGGACCACTGCCGGAGATTACCACGACCGCGCGGGGCGGCGAGATCTTTTCCACCACCGACGAGCTGATCTCGGCGATGGGCCGGCTCAGCGGTGACCCGGCCTATCGCGACCAGCTGGGCCGCTCCGGCCGCCGGGCATTCGAGGAGCACTGGAGCGAAAGCGTGGTGGTTCCCCAGTACCTGGAGATCATCCGGAAGACCGCGGAGCGAAAACAGGAGCACCGGGTTCTCGAACGGCTTTTGCCAAGGCAGGAGGCATGAGAGTATTCATCACCGGCGGCGCGGGATTCATCGGCTCCCACCTGGCCACCCGGTTCCTCGAGCGGGGTGACCGGGTCCTGCTGCTCGATGATCTGTCCACCGGCAGCATGGACAACATCGCCCACCTGGTCGGCCGCGAGGGCTTCGAGTATCGCATCGGGTCGGCGCTCGATGTTCCGCTCGTCTCGGAATGTCTCGACCGCTGTGATGCGACGGTGCATCTCGCCGCGGCCGTCGGAGTCCGGCTGATCGTCGAGCGGCCGGTCCATACCATCGAGACCAACATCCGGGCCACCGAGGTGGTGCTGGCGGCGGCGGCGAAGAAACAGAAGCCCGTGCTGCTCGCCTCCACCTCGGAGGTGTACGGCAAGAGCTCGAAGATTCCGTTCGCCGAAGATGACGATCTGCAGCTCGGCGCGACCATCAACTCACGCTGGGCGTATGCCTGCTCGAAGGCGCTCGATGAGTGGCTGGGGCTGGCCTACTATCGCGAGAAACACGTTCCAGTGGTCGTGGTGCGGTTCTTCAATACCGTGGGCCCGAGGCAGACCGGCCGGTACGGCATGGTGCTCCCCAGCTTTGCGGCGCAGGCACTCGCGGGCGAGCCGATCACCGTCTACGGCACCGGGACCCAGTCACGCTGCTTCGGCCATGTGCAGGACGCCGTCGAGGCGCTGCTCCGGCTGCTGGGAACGCCGGCAAGCATCGGAGGCGTGTTCAACATCGGCTCCGACGAAGAGGTCACCATCCTCCGTCTCGCCGAAATGGTGCGCGACGCGGCGGGCAGCCGGTCGGAAATCAAGCTGGTCCCCTATGCTGAGGCGTATGCCGAGGGCTTCGAGGACATGCAGCGCAGGGTGCCCGATCTCGCCAAGCTCGAGCGCACGATCGGGTTCCGCCCCCGCACGCCGCTGTCTACCATCATCGCGGATGTGGTCGCCGATCAGCGCGCCCGCCTGGCCGCGCGGTAACATGCGAGCCATCCTGACCTGGCACTCCCTCGACTGCTCCGGCTCGCCGATCTCGGTTGCGCCGGAGGAGTTTCGCCGCCAGGTGCAGTGGCTCGCCGCATCTCGCATCGCAGTGGTCGGGGTCGAGCGATTGCTGGACCTCCCCGATGATGCCGATGCCGCGGCACTCACGTTCGATGACGGCTTCGCCAATTTTGCCGTCGAGGCCGCGCCGGTGCTCGGCGAATACGGTTTCGCCGCCACGATCTTCGTTGTGACCGGCCACGTGGGCGGCGATAATCGCTGGGGGGGCCTGGAACAGCCCGGCATTCCATCGCTGCCGTTGCTCGACTGGGATCAGCTGGCCCGGCTCCGGGACAATGGATTTACCCTGGGCGCGCATACCCGAAGCCACCCGCGGCTCCCTGGGCTGGAGGGCCCCGCGCTCGATGAGGAAATCTCCGGTGCCTCGGAGGAGATGGCGGCACGGCTGGGCACCCGCCCGGCGGGCTTTGCGTATCCCTATGGGGACGCGAGCGGGCTGGCGGCGGAATCGGTGGCCCGGTCGTATCGCTGGGCCTGCACCACCGAGCTTCGCGCGTTGAAGGGGAAGCCCTCCGCCCACCTGCTTCCCCGGATCGACGCATGGTACTTGCGGGCGCCGGCTCGGCGAGCCGGCTGGGGAAGCCGGCCATTCCGGACCTGGCTCTGGAGCCGCCGGCAGGGCCGTCGCGCGGGAGGCTGGCTCCGGGGAGCGGCCGCCCGATGAACGCGCCGAATCCGTTCCTTTCGGTCATTGTGCCCGCCCATCAGGCGGCGGCATTCCTGCCCGACACTCTCGAAGCGCTCGCGCAGAGCGACCTCCCGAGGGAACGCTGGGAGCTGATCGTGGTGGACGACGCCAGCAGGGACGCCACCGCCACCGTCGCCTCGAAATGGGCCGATCGGGTCGTCAGCCTGGATGCTCCGGCGCATGGGCCGGGATTCGCGCGCAATAGCGGTGCGGACGCGGGCCGGGGCGCGTGGCTCGTCTTCCTCGACGCCGATGTGCGGGTACACCCGGACACCCTCCGGCGATTCGTGGAGACCATCGAGCAGAACCCCGGGATGGATGCCATGTTCGGGGCCTACGACGACGACCCCACCGAAGCCGGCTTCCTTTCGCGCTATCGCAACCTGCTGCACCGCTACGTGCACCTCCAGGGCGCGGGAGAGAGCGAAACCTTTTGGGCCGGATGCGGCGCGGTTCGGCGCTCGACCTTCGTCGCGGTCGGCGGCTTCGACGCGGTCCGCTATCCCCGGCCGCAGATCGAGGACATCGAGCTCGGCTACCGGCTGCGCGATCACGGATTCCATATCCTGCTCCGGCCCGAGATTCAGGGCACGCACCTCAAGCGGTGGACCTTCGGCGGAGCGCTGCGCACCGACCTCTTCGATCGCGGTATCCCGTGGGTGCGGCTGCTGCTCGAGCGGGAGCGGCTGACTCGTCCGGCCGGCCTCAATCTCAGACAGGGCGAATCATTCAAAATCGCCCTGGTGCTGACCGGGATCCTGCTGCTCCTGCTTGCCGGGCCGACCGGTCAGCCCCGGCTGCTGTTCCCGGCCGGTGCAGCGCTTGCGCTGGTGCTTGCGTCCAATCACGCCCTCATCCGATGGTTCTTCCGGAAGGAGGGCCCCTTGTTCGCGCTCGCGGTCCTGCCCCTGAATCTCTGGTACTACGCCATCAGTGGCGCGGCGGTCGCCGCGGGGCTGGTGCTCCATCTCTCCCGCCGGCGGCTCGTCACCCCGGAGGAGGTAAACCCATGAGTGTAGTGACTCACTCCGGAGCCCCGGCCCCGCTGCCGAAGGAGCTCCTCCTGGCGTTCGCTCCGTTGCATAAGTCGGCCTTTGGAGCGGCAATCGGGCTGGTGGCCGCCCTGCTGGTCTTCCTGGTCACTGCCCTCACCCTGCTCCAGCCGGACGAGCACCGGCTTCCTCTGGGACTGCTTGCGGTGTACCTCCGCGGCTACTCGGTGAGCTGGACCGGCGCGCTCATCGGTGCCGGCTGGGCGGGAATGGCGGGATTCGTCTTTGGATGGTTCCTCGCCTTCTGCCGCAATCTGGTGCTGGCGATTTCGCTGTTCGTGATCCGGACCCGGGCCCAGTTGTCGGAAACCCGGGATTTCCTCGACCACATTTGAGCATGCAGCCACTCTTCACCGGGCGATCAACATGACGAATCTGGACGACGAGAGCCGAGAAATCCGGAGCACCCTGGCCCGGCTCAATGCTCGGGCGTGGGGAATTGCGATCGGGCTCCTCCTGGGCGGTGGTCTCTTCCTCGCAACCATCTTCCTGGTGGCGCGCGGCGGGCCCAACGTCGGCCAGCACCTGATCCTGCTCCGGGAATTCTTTCCCGGCTATTCGGTCACGATCGGGGGGAGCTTCATCGGGTTCGTCTACGGGTTCGTTCTGGGGTACGCCATTGGCCGGATCATCGGGGTGGTGTACAACCGCCTGGTGAGTCCGAGCCGGTGAGGCCGGCCGCGCTGACGATTGCCCGGCGCCCGGGAATTCGTTGAGCTCGGCCCAGGCCGTCTGCCTGAGCCTCGCGGGCGCCGCGGCGCTCCTGGCGGTCGTCTGGAGTGCCGGTGCCCGGGCGCTCCGAGCCGGCGCCTGGTTCGGTGCAGCCTGCATCGGCCAGGCGATCTCACTCCAGCTCATCGCGGCGGGACCGTCGGTCGGCTATCAGCACTACCGTCCGGTCGCGGCGCTGGCCGCCGACTATCCCGGCCACGTCCTCTTTCTTGCAGCGCTCGCCATCGCCCTGACGCTCTCCTCACGCCGGCTCTTCCGCGCGATGCGCGGATGGGCCGGGCCAATCAGCCGCGGGATGTGGCTTATCATCGGGATCGGCGCATTGGCGATCGCCGCGACGATCTCCCGGCACCCCGCCACCTATCTGGTCGAGTTGACGGTGGCAGGCGCCATCCAGCTCATCGCCCTGGGGACGGTGGCGATGGCGGTGCTCTCACTCCCCGATAACCTGTCCGAGCGGCTCGGGTTCGCGCTCGACCGCCTGCTCGCAGCTTCCCCACGATTCGTGCTCGTGCTCGCACTCGGCGTGGTCGTGCTGGCGTCCGCGCTGGCGATCTGGTCCTACCAGCGGCATCCCCATGTCCCCGACGAAGTGGCGTACCTCTTCCAGGCAAGGTATTTCGCGGAAGGGATGCTCACCCTGCCGGCTCCACCGGTGGCGGCGGGATTCAGTCTCGACCTGGTGCAGATCGACTCGACTAGATGGTTCAGCATCTTTCCGCCCGGCTGGCCCGCGCTGCTCGCCCTGGGTGTTCTGGCAGGAGTTCCCTGGCTGGTCAATCCGCTGCTGGCCGGACTCAACGTCCTGCTTTGCTTCAGCCTTTTCCGGCGGGTCTACGACCGTCGCACCGCCACACTGGCGACCGCGCTATTTGCCTTTTCGCCGTGGCACCTCTTCATGGCGATGAACTACATGAGCCATACGATGAGCCTGACCCTCGCCCTCGCGGCTGCCGTCGCAATATCGGCTGCGCGCCGCGAGCGCAGGGCGCTGCCCGCCGTGCTGGCGGGGCTCGCCGTCGGTGTCATCGGCCTCACTCGCCCGCTCGAGGGTGTGGTCGTCGGGCTCATCCTGGGTCTCGCTGTCATCGGCCTGCGCGGCCGGGCCTTCCGGGTTTCACCGGCGGCAGGGCTCGCCCTGGGAACGGCAATCACCGGCGGGCTCGGCCTCTGGTACAATCATCGCTTGACCGGCGGCATGTTCAGCTTCCCGGTTGAAGCGTATTTCGCCCGTGAGTATGGGCCTGGGCACTATGAGATCGGGTTTGGGCCGACCCGAGGACTTGGCTGGACCGGTCTGGATCCGCTGCCGGGCCATGGCCCTGCGGACATCCTGATCAACGCGAACCTGAACGCCTTCGCGGCGAATGTCGAGCTCTTCGGCTGGTGGATGGGGTCGGTGCTCGTCGTCCTGGTGGGAGCCGTGGCCGGATGGCGGCACCCTGTCAATCGGATCATGCTCGCGGCCATCGGCAGCATCGTGCTGGCGCAGAGCTTTTACTGGTTCAGCGGAGGTCCCGACTTCGGCGCGAGGTACTGGTTCCTCATCATCGTACCGTGCGTGGCGCTCGCGGCGGCTGGGATCGAGCGGCTGGGAACGTCGAACCACGCGGGTCCGGAGGACGGGCCGCGCTCAGGCCGGATTCACCTCGCCGTCGCCGCCTCCTGCCTGATGGCGCTGATCACGTTCGGGCCTTGGAGGGCGACGGACAAATATTTCCATTACCGCGGCATGCGGCCCGAGGTGCGAGCCGTCGCGCAGGACCCTCGCCTCAAGGGAGCGCTCGTGCTGGTGCGGGGTGCGCGGCATCCCGACTACGCGTCGGCGGCGGTGTATAACCCCCTGGAGCTCTCGGGTCACGCTCCGGTCTTCGCCTGGGACAGGGACCCCGCAACCCGGCAGGCTCTGCTGGCCGCGTTTCCGGATCGGCCGGTCTGGATCCTGAATGGGCCGACGGTGACCGGAACAGGATACCAGCTTTCGGCTGGTCCGCTTCGGGGTGATTCTCAGCGCTGAGGCGCCCGCTGACCGCATGGAAAGTCCCCCGGCCGCGTCCAGGATCGACGCTCCCTCCCGCTCATCTCCGGGGCACGCCCCGGATCCCTTCCCGGATGATTCGGAGCAAGAAGCGCGTTCCATGACGGATGACTCGCGACTTCATCTGACCTCCTGCCCGCGCTCTCTCATGACTGCTGATTTCCACGATTCGATAGCCTCCGCGCAGCGCGTTGGCAATGATCTCGATTTCGATCTCGAAGCTCGGCGCGGTGTACTCGAAACCGGTAAAGACCTCGCGGCGGAACACCTTGAATCCATTCAAGGCGTCGGATAGATACCGACCAGTGGCGAGCCCAAGAGACGCACTCAGGAAGACGTTTCCGAGCGCTCGCACATGATGATACTCTTCACTGCCCCCGACGACCCGGGAGCCAATCACCAAACCCACGCCCTCCTTTTCCAGGGCTTCGAGGAACACCGGTAGCTCTTCGGCACGATGGGAAAAATCCGCATCCATCATGGCGAAAATATCCCCGCTGGCAGCCTCAAATCCCGCACGCAAGGCCATCCCCTTCCCCGACCGGCGCGGGTTGGAGACGACCTTCGCTCCATGCGCCCGCGCGAGTTCGGCGGTCCGGTCCGTGGACCGATCGTCGACCACGATCACTTCAACGTCATAGCCGCTCAGCGTCGGAATCGTGGCATTCAGGTCCCGAAGCACCAGAGGGAGGGGATCTTCCTCGTTCTTCGCGGGGATGATGACGCTGAGCTTGGGCATCGGAACCGGCTTCAGGGAAAGAGTGAGTGCCACGGCGAATGCCGGCAGCCCGCGACGGTCGTATCGCATCTGGACGTCAGGGCGACAACAGCTTCGACTACCCGAGGACTTCGCCCAGCACGGCCCGGTTTTGCCCCAACCAGTCGGCCAGTGCCCCGACTCCCTCCTCTGGGCCGACCCGAGGTTCCCAGTCCAGATCGGTGTGGGCACGCCGGATATCGCTCACGAAGACCCGTTGATCACCTGGGCGCCACTCGGCGAAGTCGTGCCGGAGCGGCTTCCGGTACCGTTGGTCGAGCAGCCCGATCAGCTCGAGGAGCGAAAGGGTGCATCGCGGTCCGCCGCCGATGTTGTAGACTTTCCCGCTCGCGTGATCGATGTGCCGAATCGCCGCGTCGTACGCACCCACCAGGTCATCGATGTACAGCACGTCACGAACCTGCTTGCCGTCGCCGTAGATCGTAACCGGCTTGCCGTGGAGGGCACGAATGGTGAACCAGGCGACCCACCCCTGGTCCTCCATGCCAAACTGATGGGGACCGTAAATACACGACTGACGGAAGACGACAGTACGGAGTCCGAAGATCCGGGCGTAATCCACCGTGTATTGGTCACCGGCGCCTTTGGAGCATCCGTACGGGGAGTAGAAATCGAGCTGGGCGTCCTCGGACACACCGTGCGGCAGCTCGGCGTAACTGTACCGCGCGCCCAGGTCGACCACCGGCGTTGCGTCCATCCTGCCATAGACCTTGTTGGTCGAGCTGTAGATCACGATGGGTCGGGCCCGGGAGCGCCGCACCGCTTCCAGCACGTTGAAGGTCCCGAGGGCGTTGATCGCGAAATCGGTTTCAGGATCGAGGACCGAAGTCGTCACCGCCACCTGAGCCGCGAAATGAAAGAGCACCCCGGCCCGCTCCACCTCCTCCGAGAATCGCCGGTCGAGGTTGCGGACGTCTCCCCGAAGCACGACGACACCTTCGGCGAACTCGCGCTGCAGCCACTGGAGGTTTTGCTCCGTCCCGGCACGGCTGAAATTGTCGAGAATGGCGACTCGTCGTCCCTGAGCAAGGTAATGGGCCGCGACATTCACCCCGATGAAACCCGCACCACCGGTGATCACTATTCCATCCGGCATGGTTCGCACCCCAAGCGTCATCGTGGTCGGACGGTCACAGACTTCACCACTGGAGCATACCGGTTCGCAGGCGTGCGTGGTCCTGGGCTACGATCTTTCCGGGGGACGGGCGTGCCTGCCGCTCCGGGTGCAGGTTTGGTGCCACCGGCAAACACCTCGAGTTTCCAGCGGTAGCGCAGGTTCGGACCACGAGCCTGATGCGGCTCCTTGATCAGTGCGCGCGGGAGCTGGAAAGTGTCGCCGAACTCGGCGAATGCTACATGGCACCGGGGCACGATGCTCGCGGACCTACTCCATCGGCACCGCCTGCGCGCCTGAGTTTCCACGAATTGTTGCGTGAACGCAACGACTTCGCCGCCAGCCGCGGGAACTGCATAAACTCCGATCCTCCACGAACTTGAGATGAAGTATTCTGTTATGATTCGGCACCGAACTTGCACAATTTGGCGTACTTGGGACCACTCGTACTCGCCACCCGAACAATGTCAGCGCACTTCGAGGACCGTCCAGGCCGCCTCGAGTCGGTGCGCCCGAACCAGGATTGCGCGATCCCACCGGGCCCGTCATAGTGGGCCCCATCGCTTGGAGTCAGACGAGAGAATGGTCCGGAGCATCACCACCCTTGTCGTGGGGGGCTTGTGAAAGCGGAAGTTGTCGAACCGGTCGGCTTTTCCGTACCTCCGGTGTTGCTGGTATCCTGGTTTGCGCTCTGTGCGGCCTATTTGGAGCTCGCCTACATGGGCGGGCAGAAGCTGTACCGGCACGTGATCTTCGCCAGCCCACACATTGCCTGGATGACTCCGCTGGCGTACCTGATCCTCTTCTCTCCGCTCGTGCTCGCGATCCTCTTCCTGCGCCGCGTCGTGCCGCCCGTGCATCAAGCTCGTTTCTCGCTCTTCCTGCTTTCCGCGGTGCTCGCGTTCAGCTTTCTCTCGATCTTCTGGGTCACCCTCGGTCCGCTGAGTACCGGTCTTCTGGCCACTGGCGTAGCCATGCAATTGACTCGGACGATCGCGGCGCGCCAAGCCGGATTTGCGCGGCTGGTGCGCGTGACGCTTCCGTGGATGTTCGGCTTCGTGCTGCTGGCGGGCGCCGCGATGACTGCGCGAGGCTGGTACCGGCAGCGTGCTGCTCCGGACGCCCTCGTGGGTGCAGATCGCGCTCCGAACGTCATCTTCCTCGTCCTGGACACGGTCCGCGGGATGAGCATGAGTCTGTACGGCTATTCCCGCCAGACGACGCCGGGGCTGGAACGGTTTGCGGCCCAGGGGGTGGTCTTCGAGGAGGCATACTCCGCCGCGCCGTGGACGCTGCCATCGATCGCTACCATGTTCACGGGCCGGTATCCGCATGAGCACGGCGCTGACTGGACAGCACCGCTCCCGGAGGGGTATCCAACGCTCGCGGAAGTCTTTCGCGACGCGGGGTACGCCACCGCCGGCTTCGTCGCGAACACTAATTACTCCAGCGCCGAGGTTGGACTCGATCGCGGTTTCATGCACTTTGAGGACTACACGACGCTCCCCTCCGACGTCATCCTCAGCGCATCGCCCGGCCGGTTCATACTCAACAATCCGAAGTTTCGGCGTGTCATCGGATTCTACGAAACCTTCGGCCGCAAGAACGCCGACCGGGTCAATGCTGGATTCACGTCGTGGTTGGCCACCCACACCGAGCGGCCGTTCTTCGCCTATCTGAATTACTACGACGCCCACGAGCCCTACCTGCCCCCGAGTCCCTTCGACACACAGTTCGGCCCGGACTCCCTTCGAAAGAATTGGCTGATCCACCAGGCAACGCGGGCCGCTTTCCGCAAATTCAAGGAGAGCATGACGGCGGCGGAGCGGGCGGCGGAGCAACGGGCTTACGACGGATCCATAGCCTATCTGGACTCCCGAGTGGAACGGCTGCTCACCCAGCTCGATCGGCTGCGGCTTTCTCGCGAGACGATCGTCATCATCACCTCCGATCACGGAGAACTCTTCGGCGAGCACGGTCTTTTTTCCCATGGAAACAGCCTGTACCTGCCTCTGCTCCGGGTCCCGCTGCTGCTCCGGGCCCCGAGCCTGCCCGCGGGCGTGAGGATTGCGACGCCGGTCACCCTCCGGGATCTGCCGCGGACCGTTCTTGAACTGGCCGGATTGGATGGCCGAGGTATTTCAGGTGAATCGTTTGCCCGCCTGGCGGCAGGGGGCGTGGTCTCCGAGACCGGATCGCCGATCATCTCGCTGGTCGGCCCAGCGCCGAACACCCGCGAGGAGCATCCCGTCTTCAAGGGACCTATGTGGTCGATCATCTCCCGGCCATATCAATACATCCTCGAAGGAGATGGCTCCGAGGAGCTCTACGATTTTGTTGGCGACCCCGGCCAGACCGCCAACCTGGCGTCGGCGCCGCAGGCACGGCCGATCCTCGACCGGCTGCGGGAGGGCCTCGATTCTGCCCGGCGGAAGTAGTTGCTGACTCGGCGTCGTTTCTCGAGTATGCCGTGGTGGCTGCTCCTGCTGCTCGCGTTCGCGGGGCAGATCAGTGCCCTCGCCCTCGTCAACGCGCCACCCTTCGCCGTCTACCAGCACTACAAGACCTGGCCGGACATCCTTCGGAGCGGCCTGCTCCCGGTGACCATCATCGCGGTCGAGCTGCTGACCGCGCTCATCGTGCTGACCCGCCACCGGGCTGTCGTTCGATGGGGCGCCCGCGCGCTGGCCAAGCCGGTACGCGCCGTCTTGGCAGCGGGGATCGTGCTGTTCGCCAGCTTCGTTCCGGCTGACAGCATTGTCCGCTCCCTCCAGGAAGCCGCCACGTCGATCCTGGTGACCGCGGCCTCAGCGCTCATCGTCCTTGCCCTCACCCTGACGATCCCGACTTCGTTCACTGAGTCGCTCGGCCCTCGAGTCGGCCGGCGGATCTCCCTCCCGGGACGGTCGGGTCCCTCAGCCGAATGGGACCGGACTCTCCCCTGGGTCGTGGCCTGCTGGGTCGTGGTCCTTGGCGCCGCCGCCTCATGGTTCGCGTTCGAGCGCCTGCCCCACATCGACGACAGTGTCTCCTACTTCTTTCAGGCGAAGTACTTCGCCGCCGGACGCCTCTTTCTCCCGCCGCCGCCCGATTCCGCCGGCTTCGTGGTGAGTCAAACGCTGAGCGACGGATCGAGGTGGTGGGGCTACGGCTTTCCGGGTTGGCCGGCGGTCCTGTCGCTCGGCGCACTGGCCGGATTGCCGTGGCTCGTGAATCCAATTCTCGGGGGCATCACAATTCTTCTCACCCACGACGTGGTGAGAAGGCTCTACGATCGGGGCACGGCCAACGTCACGGTGTTGTTGCTGGGAGTCTCGCCATGGCTCATCTACATGTCCGGCGAATTCATGGCGCACCCGCTGTCCGTTGTATTGACCCTGATCGCGATTCTGTCTCTGTTGCGCGCTGTGGCGGGTACGCGGTGGGCCTGGATGGCCCTGGCCGGAGCGTCCCTGGGCGCCCTGTTTCTGACCCGCCCTATCGAGGCGTTTCTCGTCGCACCGGTGGTGGTCGGCTGGGCGATCGGCCCCTTCGGTGCCAGGCTGCGACTGCGCGATCTGGTCCCGTTGGGGGCCGCCGGAGCGTTGGTTGCGGGATTGTCCCTCCCCTACACCAATGCGCTCACCGGTGATCCGACATACCCACCCCACACGAAGTGGGCTGACGCTACCTGGGGCGTTGGGAAGGACAGAATCGGATTCGGACCGGACGTCGGCCATGCCGCTTGGCCGAACATCGACCCGCTTCCGGGCCACGGCCTTCCCGATGTGGTGCTGAATGCCAACAAGAACTTGTTCATGACCAACTTTGAGCTGCTCGGCTGGGGATGCGGATCGCTGTTGCTGATTCTCGCGGCGTTCGTTGCGGGAGGGTGGGACCGTCGGGACATTCTCGCGGTCGCGCTGGCGGGTGCCGGCACGCTCGGATACAGCGTCTACTGGTTCAACGGTGGACCGGACCTGGGGGCCCGATACTGGTATCAGGCGCTCGTCCCTCTCGTCATCCTCACCGCCAGGGCGGCGACGCTACTCACTGATCGTATGGGGGATCAGGGCAAAGGAGCCGGTCCACGCGTTGCAACATTCGTGGTGCTCTCCAGCTTCGTCGGATTTCTGACAGTCATGCCCTGGCGCTTTGGTAAGTACCACGAATATCGAGGCGTCAGCGGAGCGATCCGGCGGCTCGCCTCCGCGAACGACTTCGGGCATGCGCTGGTGTTCATCCGTTCGGCAGACCGGGAAGACTATCAGTCGGCGTTTTCGCTGAATCCGGCCACCCTCGCAGACTCCGGGACGGTCTACGTATGGGACCGCATCCCGGACGCCAGAACCCGGATCATCGCCGCCTTTCCCGGCCGGACAGTCTGGATCATCGAGCGAGGAGCGGTTCCCGGAGATACGCTCGCGCTCCGGGCTGGTCCGCTGCCGCCAGGCACCCTGCCACCATGAATCCGGAGCTACGGAGGAGTCGGCGATGGGACGGCTTCGAACACCTGGACGGGTGGATTGATGTAGGGAAAGTAGCGGAGCCAGGTGCCGCGCAACGGCGGGGTTTCAAAGCGCTCCGCCAGGCGGAAACCCAGCGTACCATCTTTCAGGCGCGCGTAGGTCTGCTCCGGGAGAAACTCGCTTCGCTCGTGCGACGGGTCCGAAAAATAGTCCGCCGCCACGTAGACATACCGGAGCTTCCCCTCTCGGAGCAGTCGCCCCGAAGAGTCCTCACGCAGTTGAACGGCTTCCAGCCAGGGAGGGAGGGCAGGGAGCTGGTGCTGCGCGCCATAAAACCCGATTCGGTCGCCAGGACGCGCCCGAGCGGACAGCCACGTCGAGGCCGGATGCCGGGCATCCCTGACCATCTGCCACGTCAAGTCGAAAGCCCGGTAGCTCTCCGTAGCGGCCGCGACCACCAGGAGCAGCACGCCCGCCACCCGGCGCACCGGAATCCTGGCGGTCAGGAGGCGGGCGCCGACAATGCCGGCGAAGATCGCGAGCACGAACGATGGGAAGACTGCATACCGGTACTGCATGTGCCGAACCGGCATGATCGTCAGCGCGACGTACCCGATCAGGCCCAGACCGAGGAATCGGGCGCCGGCGGATCCGCGCACCAACGAGGCCAGTCCGAGGACTCCAAGCACGAGCGGAATGGGACCCAACGCCTCGGCGACGGCGGCGACCAGATCTCCGAGAAGGTCCGCGTAGCCGGCTATCGTCGGAGGGCGAAGCAGCGTCATGCCCGTGGGATTCAGAACGTTGAAAAAAGTCTGCTCGAAATGCCGAACATAGTCCAGATGCCGAGTGAACCGGCCAGGCCAGAACACCAGACCGCTTGCCACCGCATAACCCGCTGCCCCGAACCCGGCGAGCGCAGCGACCGGTTTCCAGCGCGCAAATCCGGGCTGACCATCGGTGGTACGTTGTTCCCACAGATGATGGACCACGAGGTACAGCAAGGCCGGGATCCAGATGCCGTATGCCTGGTCCTTGGTCGCCACCGACACCGCCGCCAGCAATCCCAGCGATGCGCCTGACCGGACCGAGAGGCCTCGCTGGAGTGCATACACCCCCGCAAGAATTCCGGCCGCCGTCCAGAACTGAACCGGAACGTCGAGGTTTCCGGTCCGCGCGTAATACACCACGGGCCCGGCCAGCATCGCCATCAGGGCGGCGAGAGTGCCGGCGGTGCGGTTTCCCAGCGCCTTGGCGATGTAGTAGGCAAACCCGACCGTTGCCCCCGCCATCAGCAGGCTCACCAGTTGCCCGATGCCCACCAGCACCCGCAAGGCCGTTTCCGCATCGGCGAATCCAAATGGAAACACCGCGGAGGGGGTCGCGAAATCGCCGGTCAGCTTCAAATAGAGCAGGTAGGGGGCGTACAGGGCGGCCAGGAGCAGGTAGTGAAAGATCGGGTATGCGGTGTACCAGTCGGCGCCGGGGTGTTGGAACAGGTTATTCAACTCGGCGAGCGTGTTGATTCCTGCCACGCTATCGATGACCCAACCCCGAACGGTGGCCGGCTGCGTGGCGTGGGGTAGCCCCCACCAGAATCCGGGAAGGTAGCTGACCAGCGACAGCAAGCCGAGCGTAAGTCCGCGGGAGTCTACGGTGCTGATCCAGGTCCGAATTCGTCGTGTCCGAGTTGGCGGAGCGATCGCCATCGGAGGCTGGAATGCCACGCGGAGCGCCTGTCAGGGTTTGCCGAAGAGTCGCGTGATGCGGTGGCCGAGTGCCCTGAATCCGCCAATCACTCGGCGCCCGAACATGAGCAAAATCCCGATGATGGCGGCAAAGGCCGACGCCAGCGGCATCGTCACATCGGGCCCGAGATACATGCGCGCGAATCCAGCGTAGAAGTTGACCACGGGAATGCCGGGTGGAGCCTAATCCCATCCGGGCCAGGTAAAAAGCCCTCCCGTCGTTCACAGTCAGGGAGCAAGAAACGGACCGCCAGCCGGGTTTGCGGTGCCCTTCCAAGCTCATTCTTGGCAATAGCTTATGGCCGTGGGGTTAGGCTCGCGAGAGCGGCCGAAAGCACCCTGTTGCGCCGATGCGCCCGTGTGCGAGGCACGGCTCGCGGCGTCTCCCCGGAGACGGGAACCGCCAAGGTGCGCAGTGCCCGCTCGCTCAGCATCTTTCATGACGTCTCTTGATGGAGTCAGCGCGACCATGCCGAACTTCGTTCACTACTGCCGGGATGCCCTCGTGGCGTGGACCTCCTCATTCGCGCTGCTCGGCGTCGCGTGCAGTTCGTCCGATTCCGGCATACTCCCATCGCCGCCCCCTCCGCCCGGCGTCATGGCCACCGTCACGGTAGATACGCTGTCGCGCTTTCAGGTCATGACCGGGTGGGAGGCCACCGCCGAAGCATCCATTTCCAACGCAGGTTTCCCGCAGTGGAAAAATCAGCTCTTCGCACTCGCCGCAGGAGATCTCGGCCTCAATCGGCTGCGGTTGGAGGTACGGAACGGCGCCGAGAATCCCGTCGACAACTATGCCGAACTCCTGGCGGGTCGATTGGACAATTCGACGTGGCGCTGCAAGCGATACACCACGATTAATGACAACAGCGATCCAAATGTGATGGCTCCCTCGGGCTTCCACTTTTCGGAGCTCGACGAGAAGGTGGAGAGCCTGGTGCTCCCGATGAAACAGCAGCTCGAAGCCCAGGGGGAATCACTGGTTCTCAGCCTCAACTACACCGCCTTCCTGAACCAGTGCAATCCGCAGCCGCCCTACCCCCATGCGAACGCGGAAGAATACGCCGAGTTTATCCTCGCGGTCGTGCTCCATCTCCAGCAGAAATATGCCCTGGTGCCCAATGTCGTCGAGGTGATCCTGGAGCCTGACAACACCGGAGCGTCCAGTCCGTGGAACGGCGAGGCGATTGGCAGGGCCATTGTGGCGACCGGCCAGCGGCTCTCCGCAGCAGGGTTTCATCCGAAGTTCACCGCGCCGTCCACGGAGAATATGGGCGCCGCGGTCGCCTATTTCGACGCGCTGATTCGAGTGCCGGGCGTGCTTCCATTCCTCGGCGAGATCGCGTATCACCGATACGGCGGCGTCTCCGATGCCAACCTCGTCGCACTGGCCGACCGGGCGAGGACAAACGGGATCAAGACCGCCATGCTCGAGCACATCGGCAGCGGGGTCGAGGATCTCTACAAGGACCTCCTCCTCGGCCGGGCCTCCGCGTGGCAACAGTTCACCCTGCTCTTCCCCCAGGCCGACGACGGCGCTCAGTACCTCGTCCTGTCGAACGGCCAGCCCGTGCTGGCCAGCAGGAGCCGGTACCTCCGGCAGTACTTCCGGTACATCCGCCTCGGGGCGCAGCGGGTCGGAGCGGGAAGTGACAACGCCGAGGTGCGTCCGCTGGCGTTCGTGAATCAGGATGGACGATCCGCCGTGGTGATCCACACGACCCGTGCCGGGAGCGTGTTCGTGCGCGGACTCCGCCCGGGGACCTATGGGGCGAGTGTGACGACCCAGAGCGCCACTGGGACCGAGCTGGGGGACCAGGTGGTGGGGGTCAGCGGGACGATCACGGTACTCGCTCCCGCCGCAAGTGTGCTGACGGTATACCGCAAGTGAGGGAACCGGCGCCGAGGGTGGGGCTCAGAAGCTCTTCAGATACCCGACCAGCGCCTCGCGATCCTCCAGATTGGGTAAGCCGCTGAACCGCATGGTCGTTCCCGGAACGACGGCTTGCGGGTCGCGAAGGTAATTCAGCAGCCTTTCTTCGCTCCAGCGTCGACCGAACTGGATGAGCGCGGGCGAATATGCGAACCCCGGTGCCGACGCGACCCGCCGCCGGAAGATGCCGGCCAGGTCCGGCCCGATACCGTGGGTGCGCCCGTTTCCAACGGTGTGGCATCCGGTGCACTGCCCGAACAATCGTGCTCCACGGCTCTCCGTGCTCGAGGGCCGGATACTGACAAGGACGCCTTCGTCGTTCCACAGTACGATTCGGCCATCCAAACCCTCGGCAACGTCGCGAATCTGGAGCCCTATCGGGATCGGCTCCGCATAAATCACCCGGCCTTCCCGGATCCGGAGCCGCCACAGGCTTTCCCTGCGGAGGGAGGCCACGAGAAGGTCCCCTTGCCAAGCCGGCACGCTGTTCCTCCGGATCGCGATGACCGCCGAAGGGCCAATCGACGGCGTCCACGCGTAGACCGGGAGCCGAAAACCGGCGTGTTCTCCC
>Ga0184615_10000390_pt1 | contig 24741 bp, 31 predicted proteins | sample PLM4_65_coex_FD_133134 | JGI IMG/M metagenome (GOLD analysis project Ga0184615, IMG submission 133134) | Groundwater sediment microbial communities from an aquifer in East River, Colorado, USA - PLM4_65_coex | ecosystem: Environmental > Terrestrial > Soil > Riparian zone | place: USA: East...
CAGCATAAGCAACAGCAGCAGCAGCAACAGCATCAACAGCAGCAGCCGCAGCAGCAGCAGCATAAGCAGCGACACTGGCTTTCTTGCGATTGTCTTCTGTTGGACTATTCAACCAGGCTTTTGCCGCAGCTATTGCTTTCCTTGGCGCTTTGCTTCTGCCATATGCTTCATAAATATGCAACACTGATTCTGCGAACTTGATTGCTTTTGCCACATAGTACGCTTTGCTTTTCATTTTTTTCTCCTTCGTTTAATCTTCTTACTATAAGCAGCATCAGCAGCCTTAAAAGAAAGGCCGATATCATAAAGCGATACCGGCCAATCATTCAATCATCAAGCACAATTATTTCTCGTCTTTCTTGTTGACTTTCTTCTTGTCGACTTTCTTTGTAGTTTTGATTTTTGCTCCTCCCTTTGCCCACTTGGGCGGCTCAATTATAGTAAATTCTTTAAGATTGACGATATGCGTGTGATACCAAGGAAAGTGGTTGCTATTCACATATGCCGAATCAGGAAATTCTTTCTTTACGATCTTCATAGCCTCATCAGAAGAAAAATCCTGGTTTTTGTAAAACATTGTTTCCATCATATGGCGGATACTTTTGTACGTGCCACTGCGTGATACCCGTGTTTTCTTCTCAATCTTCTTCTCAACCTTCTTTGCTGTTTTCTCCTTCTTCGATTTATTTTCAATTTTTTCCTTCTTCATCATAATTCTCCTTTATAGGTTATAGTTAGTTGGACTACTTTACACTTTGATTGGCTTCGATCCGACAACGATGATATTGCAACCAACCTGGCATTTTACCCCATCAATATGGACCTTACCAGAGATATACCATCCTTTGCTACCACTACTGAATTCGCGAAAACTACCAGATAATTTAGCACCATCAATATCAACAGTTATATTTTCGCGAACATCACTGTAGTCGTTAGCTTCAGCGTTTGCTTTTACGATTTCTTTTGTGAGTTTCTTTTTCTCAGGCATCTTTTTCACATCAACTTTCGCTTTTTTGGACATGTTTCCTCCATGTGAGAGAAATTTTTGAATACGTTATGATTGCTCTCTACCAGCTAGGTTTTCGGCAACTCGGAAAATTTCTTCTCGTCTTCCTACTCCTAATGAGGCATTACGTTTACTGGATTTGAGTATTGCGATGAAGGTCTAATTCAGATATCTAGGGAATATCATCAAGCCTACATATCAATCTGCCTTGTTTTTTGGATTCAGCCTTTTTGGTCGGGTGGATGTCCGGTTTGTCCAACGCTTTAACTTGATATATTCTACAATATTACCATGTGAAAGTAAACAAAATAATGTTCAAAATCTTTTAGTCATATTATTAACAAAAAGTGAAACCATTCCACCTTTCTTAACGTATACGGCTTTTCTATTTTTATTCATCATTACCTGGTCGTGAAACAATTTAAGTACCCGCCTACTCTCAACAGTATCTACCATCCAACGTATAAGGTACACGCCGTCAGGTATCTTGTATTTTGCTTGTTTATGATCAATAAATCTCATCAACGATCCTCCAAAGCACCTGTGACTTTCTTTTTTAAGAACGCTGTAAACGCAGGTAATTTAATATATTGCCCAGAATATTTTTTGATTATTAGATTATGGTGTATCATCTTAGATATCAATTCATGTATAAACTCTTTAGGCAAGTTTAATGATTCAACAAGATCAGTAACAGTAAATACATTATTAGTCAATAACACTTTAAACAGACGCCCATTATCTTTGTATGTTGAAAAATACTTTTCCATGTTTTTAATGTCTTCACTATTCGCACCAACATCTATTGTCTTCTGCATACGTGACATATCGCGATAACCACTCGACGCTTGACCATACATTAAATTAAAAAATACGTGAGCACATTCTACATGTAACTTATCAACAATAAGAATATCTTCACGGTGATTGTATAATCTTCCAGCTAAAGCTACCGCAACTTTTGCTAATTTTATTCTTACATTCTCACCTTGTATTAATGGAATTGAAAATGAATATTCATTTGCTAATTTTACGGCACACTTATAAACGTGTTTTGTAGCTTCATCTGTGAATTTTATTTGTTCGGGTTTTCTACTCCATATCCACATGATGAGCATTTCTTCTTCATCAGACGTGTAAAATGGTTTTACTTCTGGACGCGATTGGTTGATATCTTCTACAGATACTTCATCATGTGAAACAACTAAAGCATAATCAAATCTCGCAATATCTTCTGGTGCTTTAATGACATCCATCAATGCTTGTATTCCATAACTATATGACGCGATAATTTTCATTGGTGGATTCATCAAGCATATCAAACGCGTACGAGCATTAGTAATTTGCTTATGTATTTTTACAATTTCAGCAATTCCTTCTGAACGAACACGAGATAATTTTGCCCAATCTTCACTGCGAATTTCTCCAGCTTCATCTATGACAACTAATCCCTTATCATTCATAGGTATTTTACCCCACGATGTTGTCCAATGATCACCAAATTTTTGCAGTCCAACAATCAAACCAGCGTATGAAGCATTATCACCAGAAACTGTTTCACCAACATTAAAGTACTTTACCAACCGTTCTGCCACATATCCTTTACCACATCGCGTATCACCAATGATCACGATATCCATCCAACCTTTATGCACGTATTCTTTATCAAAATAAAATGATAATGGACTATGAAATGCTATATCTATAGCCGCGTGCAAATGAAACCTGTCATGTATTTTTGTTATGTTGCGTGCGTATGATTCGTATAATGCGTTTAGATAATGATATATGTCTTCAACATTATGCCGATTCACGTCAAATTTCTTAAGTTTATTTTTTATTTCTTTTGTTATTGTAAATGTTTCAACATCTGTCTTTAAGCGTTTTGCTTTAGTAAACAGACACGTAGTCATTTGGTCTTTTGGGTCCGTCATTACCCAACCACTAAGCTCGTACACGGTATTTACTTCAATACCATACCCAAGATAATAACAAATAAATGATGACGTATTGGTATTGCGTTCTTTTCCAGTCGGAGCGGCTATAAATAATCGCTCTATATTTTGTACATCCATAATAGTGTATGAGAATTTACAACCGAGTTTTAGAATATCCCTTATAACGATATAAATAGCAGTATCAGGAATGTCGATAAAACGAAGCAGACTATCACTAATTCCAAATTCGTATATTTTTGAAATATTGATAATACAGCCATCGCCTTTACATTTCTTATCTTTATCTTTTGCACATGATATTTTTACTCGTCTAGGTATCGAATAAGGAGCCGATATAGATTTACCTGACACAATGCATTTTATACTAACCGGTTTACCGAAATATTTTTTATGAAAAATATCCCCAAACTTATCATACATATTTCGACTCCTTGTATCAAGAAAATAAAAAAGAGGATGAACGATATTTTGTCCATCCCCCCATTAGTTATTGGAACTCTCAGCCTAGTCGCAAGCGCGGATCATTATTTCTTCTTCTTGCCCTTATTCTTGTCCTTCTTCGCCGGCTTTTTCTTATCGTTCTTGCCTTTTTTCTTCAGCTTCGGCATGTCATCTTCGTCTTCGTCTTCGTCTTCGTCTTCGTCTTCCTCGTCTTTGTCCTCATCTTCGTCTTCATCCTTCTTGGACTTCTCGGACTTTTTCTTCTTGGATGATTTCTTATCGTCATCCTCGTCTTCGTCTTTGTCCTCATCTTCGTCTTCATCAGTATTCACTTCATTGACGTACACGTTCTGGTACCCGTCTTTGGTCACCAATGCGAGCTCCACGGTGCCGTCAAATTCTTCAACAAATTCAGCGACTACATCAACGAGATCAACAAGGTCTTCAGGAATATCCATGCCAAACTGATTGCAGAGCAGCTTGAGATACGGCATACCCTTATCGTCGATGCCGTTAAACATACGAATTTCTTCGCCTTCATACTTCTCAGGTTCGATCACTTCAAAAGCCGTCACAAGTTGCACGCGACCGGAGCTTTTCGATTCTCCAATTTCCATGCTTTTCAACTTTACCGTGAAGTCACCATCTTTGAACCGCTTTCGTCCACCTTCTGCTGCTTCTGTATCTGACCAGGTACTTTGCAACTTTTTCAGTTTATTTGTGATGTTAGCCATTTCGTTTCTCCTTGATTAAGATTAAGTTAACGCCGCCTTTTTATCTACTAATATTCCAATACAGTTACTCCTCCTCTCTATTATAATATTCTGCAATACGCTCATAATTCTTTTTTGCAAATTTCATTGTGATATCTGCTGTACGTTTTACATCAACTGGTATTGCTTTCAATTTTAATTCTGGCGGTAAACGACCAGTACGATCACCTGCTTCAAGAAACTCTGACGGTTTAAAACTGATAATTAATTTTTCTTTATAACGTTTCTTTCCATCATTATCTATAGATTTATAACGCTTGTAACACATGCAACCAATTGTATCCACAAGAGGAAGAAGAATTTTTCGGGCTTGATTAGATAATGTCGGCACCGTCTTTGTAATTTCTTCCACTTGTGTAGTAATTCGATCTCCTTTCGTATGTGAAATAAAAACTATTCCATACTTACTTTGAAACAACGGCATTATCGCTCTTGTAAATTGTTTCTTTACCTCACTCCAACCACGTCCCCATTCTCCTTCACTTTCATGTGAAATTCCAAGTTCATCACACACGTGTATTGAGCATAAATCAAATAATCCGTCTGCAGTATCAATTACAATTGTTTGAAATTCATGATTACCTTCTACAATTTGTTCTGAAAACTTAATAAAATCTGGCCAACTTTTAATATCTTGTTTATAAATTTTTAATGCTTTGTAACCTTTTTCTGTTGCAGCAAATACGGCATTTGGAAAACCACTGAATAACGATGTCTTACCAATTTTTGGTGGACCATATAACAACAATCTTATTTCTGCCACATCAATCTTTCCACTTGTCATTTTTGTAGGCAACACTTTAGCCATTTTATGTCTCCTTTCTTAGTTCCAGAATATATTTGTTTTTCTGGTACATTAACAAATTCTGTTTCGTATTTCCTTCATAACATAAAGTATTATAATCACACATGTCACAATTTACATATGTTTTGGTCGGTTTAGATTTTTCATATAACATATTTTGCATACGGGTACTTGTGACAGTTATTGTATTTAACCAATCATCATATGCGATAGCTGGTTTAATAAATACTTCTTTATAAAATTTTGAATTACTATCTGCATTTGAATAATAATCTTCGAGTCTTGATAAATAGCCACGATATGATTCACCTATTCTTTGTTTAATCGAAGGCTTTTGTACCGCATCAAATATAATTCCTTTAAATTGTTTATATCCAGTATCACCAATATTATCATTATGTAGATAAAAATATGTGGCAATTTGTAAACTTTTTATCGCATTATTCACGCGTTCATTGGATAAATATCTCCATGTTTTGCCTTCATGTAGATACCAGTTATTTTTGTACATGACGACATTATCCATTTTGATTCTAAATAGTACATCAGCAATTTTATACACGTCTTCTTGCTCATTTGCAATGTGCTTTTCTACTTCAAGATCACGCTTATAATGCACGTAATACCCATACAACATACCCTTTAAAGCCGCTTTCATTTCTACAAAATGTTTTTCGTCATCTGTAGTTATAACAAATTTATTACGCAAGTCTTCAATATATTTCACAAGAAATTTTTCCATCTTTATTTGCGCTAATTTCGCATCTTTCGTTTTCATGAGTTGGAATATACCGTATTGAAATACAGTACCCATGAGAAACGGCTCTTTCCATTGTTTCTTTTCCAAACCACACATGTAACTATAAAACCATTTATGTTCACATTCAAGGAATGCTGCCAACAAACTATATGTCGTAAATAATTTTTTCATGTTACCTCATTCGTATTGGTTTGAAATTCTTTTTTAAGTCTTGTATCAACGTACCCTTTTTACGCAAACAATCATATACCAGTTCTTCGATGCTATTCTTTAGCATTAAGTCTGTGTAGATAATGCTCTTATGCTTTTCAGAACCTTTACGACGAATACGTGCTTCACTATTCTGACGTAAATCATTACTCCAACTATTTGAATAATAAATAGCATACTTGCAATTCGTCAATGTAATTGATTCAGCAGCTTTTTTCTGTGTAGCTATAAGAATGTTTGCGTGTTTCTTAAACTGAAACTGTTTTACTACTTTATTCACATCTTCAGTAGCGCCAGTTAATGTTAATACTTTCAGATCATCGCCATAAATCTTCTTAAAAATTTTACGTAATTTTTTAACGGTAAAACGAAACACTGCCCAAATTAAAATTTTATTTTTATATGGATTGATATCATCCACTAAATCGATTATTGCTTGGTCTTTTTCGGTTGCTATTATTTCCAAATGCCCTTTATCATCCTGCACAAACCCATCGCAAATCTGCAATGATTTGTTAATGAGAGCAAATATATATTCAGTATCAATCTTTACTTTACCAAGTTCAAGTTGGAAATATTCTTTTAAGTTGCGAAACAATTCCATCTGTTGTTTTGTTGGCGTAATAATCTTTCGCTCATATAATTTAGGAGGCAGATCAAGAACCTCATTAGTAACACGTATAGCAAATGGTTCGATCAACTTAAATATTTTCTTAGCTGAGTTTTTTCTTAACACTCGCTTGTAGCCAGCTTTGTAGAAATATTTATCGAGAAAACAGTAATATGAATTACCTAATGTTACTCCCATATCAAGAAACTTTATTTGCGCGTATACTTCACCTAGATGCTCAGTGATAGGAAAGCCTGTCATAATAAACCGACGACGACAATGCCTACTCAGACTCCACAACACTGTTGTACGTATAGCCCGTGTAGATTTAATTTTTGTACTATTATGAACTAAAATTCCTTCTACAAAAAAAGATGGATGGCTTTCTATTTCAAGATTATAAACTGTCGTACCTTTTTCATGCACTTCTTCACATCTATTAAAACTTCCTTGTTCCAAAATCTTAACACTCTCCACCCTAACAACTTTAAACGTTTCTCTTTTCTTTTTCCTCGAGCTTGTCCAATTAACCCAGTATGAGAACCACCATCTACTTCTATCACTATCTTTTTCTTTACATTCGCTATATCTGCTTTTAAACAATATGGCAGAAATTTTTTCAAACCAGGCAGATTTGTTTTTATTGGATATTCCGAAACCCAGCCAATTCCTAAAGCTTTCAACAACATTTTTTGTGGTATAGGCAATTCTCTCCCGTTTCCACCCAACATTTTCGGCTCGTGCCCAATTTTCTTTAACAATTTTGATAATTTTATCCTTGAACTCTTCTTCATTTGTATACCGTCGTTCCATACTCCATATTTCTCTATTCTCAATTTCGCTGCGCAACTGTAACAGCACGTTTTTACATTGAAATATATTACCATTTTTTTGCTTAATAATGTTCCACAAAATTCGCAATTTCTTTTTACACCAATTTTTATCAATTTCATCGTACAAAATTTGTTGCAACATAGACCCTGCTTCTTGTGAGTTTTTCCACAAAGTTTGCACGTTTTCTTTTTCATATACCACATCTCCATATACTAAATCTTTTGCTTCTATCCACCCAGCATTTGTAAATATTGGATGATTTAAAGTACATTTAAATATTCTACCATTAGATAATTTTATTTGAATTATTTTATTTATCTGCCTACTCGATATTCTTTTAACTTTAGAAATTCCTAAAGCATTGTATACTTTATCTCCAACTCTAATATCTTCAATATTTTTGTCACCATAAATAGTCGACACTTTTGTACCAGCAACAAAACATTCATCAACGATTATCATATCAAAACCGATCTGCTGTAAAATCGTCGATATGTTTCTTACACCATCAAAATTGATAAGAAATATTGTTGGAGCGTATGATTCTGCTGAATACGCTGTTTCAGCATATAATGAATGCCTAAGACCAAGCTGCAACATTTGTATTTTCTTTTTTGGATATCCAAGCAAATGAACGTATTTGAAATTACTATGCTTACGTATTTCATCCGGCCACGTAGACATAATAGCTGTTTTTGAACTTACAACTAATATCTTACGCATTTTAGGAAGAATATCAATCAACTTAAGCGCGCACAGGGTTTTCCCAGTTCCATAATCCGCGAAAATGGCGCCAAATTTCAAATCTTTACAACGATCAACAATGTACTTTTGGTGCTTCATCAACTTTGTATATATCATTCTATTTTTCCATAAATATGATTTTATATAACCAGATTTTCATATATGCCCATACAAATACACATGTCCTATCGCACAAGCATCAACTACATTATGATCCATAATGAATTTCTTTTTCTTGACATCGTAAATGTTTTCTTCTGGATAAAGCTTTTGCAAACGACGAGCCACAACATCTTTTGGCAATTGCCCTTTCCATTGGTTAGGCTCATACGATATGACAGTATCAGTTATGTTATATATCATGCCAGCAATAAATGTAAGTTTGAGTATGGCACCAGATTCACGCGCCATATAGCCACCCACACCAAAATGCTGTGGAATTTCTGTCACTAGTTGAACGCTTGGATATCCAGGACGCGTATCGTATTTGAACATGACATCCGTTATTTGATCAATAATATCACGCGCTTTTGATAAATAGGATTCTTTACTGATTTTTCCAGGATGCAATAATATTTTTGCTACCAATTGCTTTGTCTTCTTTTTGAATATCGCACACCCAACACTATTAATTGATGGGTCAATAGCTACCACATATTCAATACTGTCAGACATTCTTAGTACCCCCTATTTTGACGATCATGATTCTCAGTGTTCTTCTTTTCATATATTCTTATGATCTCATCTGGAGTCAACCCCCAAATAATACATAGATTCATCCAATAATGGAGTATGTCGATAAGCTCTATATGCATATCATGCACACGATTTTTATCGTAAATCACGCGCGTCTTTTTATGAAGCTTCCAATTAGTCCACTCAAGAAGCTCCGATAATTCTGCATGCATCGCGAGAATATTCCATGATGATACACGCTCACGATCAGGCATATGTTCCGATAACATTAACTTATCGAGTGTAGTATCACCTACTTGAATGCGAGATTGGAGCAACAATTGTTTCTCTCTCAAGTGTTGTAGAAATATTTTCATCTTTCACCTCATTTCGTTTTGCACAGCTTCGGCATTGAAACCAAAATTTGCCATCAACCTCATGGACCCCAAGAAAACCAGTGTTATTTGTATCATTTGCTATTAATTGATCTAAACAAACTACAGAGCCGCATACAACACACCATGTAAATCGCATTATGCCCTCCTCATGAGCCCCATCGCATTATAGCATCACTCACAATTCCTTCCATTTTCTGTATATTGTATTTTTTTGACTCCATATTCTTAAAGAACTCATGACGCTGCCCTTCTACCAAAGCATTCAATTGCTTAGTAGAAGCATTCTCAATTTGACGCAAATTTCTTAACGTATCATACATCTTACCCAAACCTTTTACTTCATCTTGATGTGCAATAAGCAATGACCGTGTATTGATAGCCATATTAAACCGATTACGCCACCAACCACTCCCAGCGTGTGAGTACTTTGGTGATAAGATACCATAAGCTGTAACGCATTCTTTTTCCAATTCATGCTCAGAAATATAATTTTTCTTATGATAATAATCTACAGGCCACGTAATATTCCATCGCGTCAACTTATCTGAATAATCATAAAGCGCTGGACAAATCCACTTACGCTCTTTCTTACTCATATTAACGTCATTAATATTCGTAACAAATGGTGATGGGTCAATAAATTCCAAACCACCTTCCATTATAGGAGTTCCTTCAAGCAATAAGCTATGCTGCCCCCATTCAAACATTGGAGCAAGTAAATGGCTAGCATTAAGAATATTTTTCGCTAATTTCTCGATACGTACGCGTGTCGGTATTCTCATTAAATTTTTTCTTTCATCTACATTAAGCTTTTGGCGACCAAACGTAAAATCGCGAAATATGTTATAACTATCAAGCCTGCTAAAACATCCCTTTACTTGAAAGTCATCAACAAAGAAAAGATGTGGATAATTCGTAGCCCACAACGATTGGAATAAGAATATATTTGAAAGCGAATTTGGAGTAGCCAACCCAATAAGAACTATGTCGTATGCTTTCAAATCTTCCCCATACGTAATAGGGCGCCAATCAACTTTAACGCCTTCTATCTTTTTTAAGATATTGTAGAAGATAATTGGTGCTGTAAGATAATCCTGTTTGCTACGGCTCGATATTAAATTCGCCTGGCGTCTTGTCATTCCTGTCATGAGAATTTTCATTTGATTCCTCCAAGCGTATTTCATGCCACCATTTTCCATTCGACGCATTCTCCCCACGACTTATTAGATACCTTAGCTGATGCTATAATGGGTACTTTAAATGTCGTCTTATCAGACATTAAATTTGATAACATCGGTACGATGTATTCTTTTTTGTGTTTATTCGGTATCTCAAAAATCAATTCATCATGTACAGTCATAAGCAATTTAATATCTGGAACATTTTTCTTTATCCATTTCCACGCACGCAACATGCCTGCTTTCATCACATATGCCGCAGTACCTTGAATTAAAATGTTTACAGCTTTATATGAAAGTTCACGAGGTACTCGATATTCACGATACATGGTCAATAACGGCTTTCTTATAGTAACCTTCACTGACCCTGTACGATATAATTCACTTACTGTAGATTGCAAGAATTCTTTAACTGGATATTTTGAATAATACGTATGTAATATCTCATTCGCTTCCATCGTTGGAACACCTAACGAATGAGCAAGTTTGCTTTGCCCCATACCATAAATAATACCAAACTGCAAATTCTTTGCTGTACGTCGAAGCCCCTTAAATTGAATCTTAAGTCTATCTAACAATTTTTTCTTTCTGCCAGATTTTTTTAGCTTTTGAATCTTTTTGTGTATTACGCGCGCGTCAGGAAATAATGCTAATGTAGTAGAATCATGCGGGTCCATTCCCGCATTCAAATCACGAATGAGAATTTTGCAATCACTAAAATGTGCAAATAATCGCATCTCAATCTGATCATAATCTATCGCTGCTAAATAACAATCATCAGCTGGTATAAAAGCATTACGAATTATGCGTTGATCAATTTCTTCTTTATCCTCATCTCTACGAGGAATTGTTTGAATAAGTTCAGCACTGAAACGTCCACTCTTGGCACCTGTTTGATACAGACCAAAATGAGCACGATCATCAGTATCATTAGTATACCAATAATATAACGACCCATAATAAGTACCTACTTGTTTTGAAAGAAACATCCAACGAAGATAAGCATCAACAAAGACATTACCAATAAATGGCTTCAACACATTTTTATCTACAGCCATTTGCTGTGTCTTTTCAGATGTTACTTTTCCAGTATCAATATCAAGTGCTTTTAATACTTTTATGACGTGATGTTTGCTTCCTGGATTAAAAGGAATATTTCTTTCTGCAAAAAATGTTCCATTCTTACGCGCAACTATTTTATCCCATTTTATTTTTGGGTATCGTTTATAAATTTGTGTTTTATTAAAAGAAATACCATTCTTTCTTAGTATACCCTGTAGTTTATTTTCTACTTCTAGCATTTCTTTCGAATACGTGTCAAACATGCGCTTAACAAAACCACGATCAATACGCATGCCTGTACGCTGCATATCAACAATCACTGGAATAATATCTAATTCCAATTGATATACATCAGGATACCGTTGAATATCTTTTGCGAAAATTTTATCAAGCTTTACCGTATAATACGGGTCCTTGCACGCATATGCAGTCAACGTATCAAATGGAATCATATCATACGGTAAGTCTTCGCCTTTAGGCCATTTCCCTGGCCACGTCAATTCTTTCTTTACTTCCTTTATAACCTTTTTTAATTCTTTTTCTTCCAAACACGGTTCATCCAAATACTGGCCAGCAAGACGCTTTAATTTTTTTGATTTAAAATTCTCATTTACAATATTTGATTGCGTAAAAGTGTCATCTATATTTGTCATATCGACGCTATCAATACCTATATTTGCTAATGCTGTCAAATCAAATGGCGCATTATGAAAAACCAACCGCTTGCCAGATTCTGCGATTGCTTTTGCTTTTTTGTATTCCTTCTTTTTACGCAAATCAAATATACTACTAGTCAATGATTTGCTGTCAGTTATTGTCATGACAAATGGAATATTTTTTCCATCTTTCCACGTTGTCTCTGTATCTAGCCCAATTTTTCTCATCTCTTTGGCCGCTCTTTTTGGTTAATAAATGATTTATTCATTAGCATCAACTCATCTTGCTCCCACAACGAAAAATCGTATATTTCACAGAGTTCCACTAATGTCTCAGCTTCACTGAAAATTGTTTGCGCTTTCTTCTTCAAATCCTCATACGTATCGCGTATATGGAATTTATGAGAATATTCCACATCAGTACGCCAGTGATTTAGAATAGGTTTATCAATATCGTAGACATGAAGTGAGCCAATATGATAGACTATTTCACCTGGAAGAAGTTTGGTATATTTAATCCTTAATGAATTACAGACAACTTGCTGAAGCATTTGCCAATGAACCATATCAATACTGTAACCAGTGACAAAATCGCTACTACGAGATACCACGCGCAAATGCAAACGATCGCAATCGGCACTATCAGAACGTATGATAAATTGTAAAATAATGTTGCAAGGAATATCTTTTGATTTCCCATTTGGCAACCCATCCTTTGGATGAAATATTGCACACACGGCTTGTCGAGTATATTTATCATTTATCATTAATGATATAGCATTTTCAATCTGCCCTTGTAAACGAAAACCATACGCACCATTCAATACAAGGTTATCATCAGAATATTGAGACATACGATGATTAAAACGTGCTATCGAATGTAAATCATTTGATGCGGATATTATCCAAAGGAATTCAGCTAGTACAAATTTAACCGGTACCGTACGAGAAGACATATTTGAAAACCAATACACCTCCTGATTGTTGGTTGTTCGACATTCTACATTTATTATTTCATAACATATATTCAAACCACGACAAGCAACATTCACAGGATGTTTTGGCATCTCATTGATCAACTCGCAATACATGTCCGCAAAATTATTTTTGATGATCTGCATTATTACTCCATGTGTTTGGATTTGCTATACCACATTACAGTACATTATAACGCATTTCGCAACATATTAAAATCAAATAATGGTCAAATAACTATCATAGCACTTTCTGTAATTCTGCTAGAAATGTTTTTGGTTTATTGATACGAGCAAAATACGATGGGTGATACATAAATTTATGAGGTATATTCAATGCTTTTAGTGTAATATCTGCAATACGGCCTAATGCAATTATTGGACAAGCAAAACCACCTAATTCTAATAACCGCTGAACACATTCAAGCTTGAGTCGTTCATGCGTATCCGCAAATATTCCAAGATCGTGTTTCTTAGGCGAACAATGAATTACATTTGTTACGTACACCTCAGTAGGTAATAGATTTAGAACACGTAACGCGTTATGAAATATGTCACCACTACGATCGCCATAAAACGGCAATGAGTGTTTGTCTTCATGATAATTTCCAGGAGCTTCACCTACAAATACATATTTTGAAAATACCGATTGGTCACCAGAAGACGAACAAGGATATTCCCAAATTCCTTTATATCCTGAATCATTCACATGTTGCTTACCTAATTCACATTTTTTTCTAAATGAAACACACAAATATTTTGTACCGATCAAACGTGACCCAGTCCAAAAATGTTTATCAGGATTGAAACATGTAGCTGAAAACCCATCTGGGTTATCCATCACGTAATCCTTACGAAACAAAAATGCTCGGACATTGTCAAGCACATACTCATTTCTCTCATCAAGTGAATCATAATTATTACAATTCACAATTAATCGAGTCATACTTGTGATATCTCGAAGCCTGTGTGTCAAACCAATAAAAGCATTTGATACTTTTTCTGACATGTGCCTATGTTGGTATTCTTTTTCCTCATCATCTTTTTTTGGCAATTTGAAAATATCATACGTATTTTCATCTGCCCAAAACGATATAAATAAGAACCTCGTATTCAGACGATTAATGTCACTCACAACGCTTTCAAAATATGACCATGGGTCATACGTACGAAACATCTGACCATATACGAATTCACCAAACGGTGAGCGATCACACACATAAGTAGTATTATCCTTATTTCGCAATTCGCGTATGAATGCGTCCATTACTTTTCTTCCTTCAGCTTTTGTCTTATTCGGCCCCCAATGCTTTATAACAAATTCAGGCTTTTCGTTAAAATCATAGAGTTTAATGTCGTTTACCAATGTTGATTTTCCAATATTATCCGGTCCTTCAAGTATGATAACGTTATTCATAATTCCTTCTTTCTCTCAACAAGAATTGTATTGTATTGTATTGTATTGTATTGTATTGTATTTTTAAACCATCTATTCCATATCTCCTATTGATTTACCGAAGATCAACTTCGGCTTTATTTGAGCATCGTTCGCAATAGATACGATGCCTATCAAAGCCTTCTCGGGTAGTATTGTTATGGGGGCAAAGAACTTGACCATCTGGCTATCTACAGCAAAACCAACTATGGTCTCGGGTATAAGACCATGCGCTACGCATAGAGGCCAGATAGGAGGCATAGGCAAACCACTATCAGAATCAATAGCCGTATGGCGTCCCTCAAGCCAAGTGTCTTGCGTCTGGCGCATAATGCCATATCCCTTGTTATCCAGAACAAACATCTTCAATGGAATGTTCTTCTGCTTCACCGTAGTCAATTCTGTATGACACATTGCAAAACCACCATCACCGATAATACAAATAATCTCACGCTCCCCATGCGTGGCATAGTAAGCACCTATCGCCGCTGGAAGTGCATATCCCATCGGGCTATGGTTGAAGGCAGAGAACAACTGCTGGCCGGGTTTTGGCTGGAAGGCTTGCATCGTCCAAGTAAGCGTAGCGCCAGCATCCGTTACAATCACCGCATCGTTAGCACAGTACCTAGCCAACCGCTTCATGAAATAGTATGGATTAACCGCTCTTGTTTTCTCCTGGGCTTCCGGTATCACATACGTTTGATTCTCGCAAATACCACTAATATAGCCACGCCAAGCGGCAATGTTTTCAACTAACGCCGAGTAATCAAGAAAATTAAGAGCCAGCAATAAATCATTCAAATCAACGCAGACCTTGAGATTAATGATACGCCCGTTTTCCTTCTCAAGCTCAGCACAATCAATGTCAATCGCGACTATCTGAGCTTTGGGTGCAAAGGACCTAGGATTTCCTCCCGTCTGGTGAGTATCAAGCTTACACCCAAAGCTGATAATGAGGTCAGCATCTTGCACTATCTCATTCGCATGGATGGGCCCATTTATACCAAAGGTCCCTATACATGAATTATAAAATGAAGCCACTGTATCTTTCGTAGCCCAGGTGCAGACATATGGTATTTCAGACTTGTACAAAAAATCATTGGCCAGTTTTTGAGCTCTTCCTATTTTCACGCCACCGCCAACTATTACTAAAGGACATTGTGCTTTCATTAACATCTCATGAATAGCTTGAGCATAAGCCAGGACAGGAGAATTAACCTTAACCGGGTCTATTTCATGTGGCAAGAAATGACAAACATTTCCATCCCATCTCTGGAAATCATCTGGTACCTCAAGTAATACCGGACCTGGCCTACCAGTGATAGCCACTTCGCATAGCATATCAATTAATCTACCAATAGCTGATGGGTCATCCAATCGAAATGACAGCTTCGTAATTGACTTTACCATACCACATACGTCTATCTCCTGAAAACCCTGCTGACGAGCCTGGCCTTTATTTTGATGTCCTGTAGGGCAGCTGCCTACAATATAAAGTACCGGAATAGAATCAAAATAGGCACAAGCCATACCTTGTATTATGTTCACAAAACCAGGACCAGACGTCGCTATTGCCACACCAAATCCATGTATTCGCGCATACGCTTCAGCAGCTATAGACGCACTCTGCTCATGTTGCATCGGTATAAGCTCAATGTCACCTATCTCTTCTTCTCGTCGTGATATACTGTCCAGCAGATGAACCACGACGCCACCATTACCACAGAAGACATGGCCTACTTTCTTCGATAAGTACTCTGCTACGTAGTCGGTTAGTTTCATGGCGCCCTCCTTTGAATCATATCAATAATCTGAATAGCTATAAGACAAACGCCCCCCAATATAACTCCTATAACATTTATGATGAATTGGGTTTTTGTCACAAGGCCTCCATCGCCTTTGCCATTTTCTTCAAACCTTCCGCGATTACATTCGTATCAACCGCAAAGCATATACGGATATGTCCTACCCCGTTATTTCCGAATACCGAACCTGGCGTAACTACTACACCATGCTTGAGCAAATGCTCCGCAAAGACATCGCCTGAATATCCTCTAGGAGCAGGCACCCAAGCATAAAAGGCTCCGTCCGGATATTTACATGACAAGTCAACCTTCCATAAGCCTTCAATCATGTCATGACGCTTCTCAGCTAATGAATTGACCATATCTTTTATAATCCATTGTGACATACACAAAGCTTCGACACCCGCATATTGAACAGGCGTCGAGACACATGACTGTTCGGTTTCTAACAGAAGCTGGCATTTAGCCATCAACTCCTCAGGACCCGTCATTACACCCAGACGCCAACCTGTCATCGCGTATGACTTAGAAAATCCGTTTACAATGATAGTGCGCTCAGTACAGGCATCTTGTTTACTTGGTGAAGCAAAGGATTTTTCATATATCATGCGAGCGTATATCTCATCAGACAGAATCCACATACCATAATATTTCGCCCAGCCGTATATTGTTAACACATCATCATTTGATAATACTTCACCTGTAGGATTATTAGGACTATTTACAATAATCATCTTATTCTTATATAGCTTTTTACCTATATCAGCTACTGACGAATATGGAATAGCCTTCACACCAAGCATTCGACAGATGCTCCAATACGAGACGAAGCCGGGATCAGGTACCAACACACAATCTCCCGGATTACAGGTGCAAGCGATCGCCGCGTATATCTGCCAATTCGCACCAGGTGTAACTAGGAGCTGCTCCTTAGTAGGCCGAAAACCCCGTGACTTCTCAGTGACATCTTGTGCTATCTCAAGCAGTTCTGGAATACCCCGAGATGGCGCATAATGCGTCTTGTTGGCAATCAACGCTTCGAACACTCCCGCTTTCGCTTCCCATGGAGTATCAAAAGACGGGTCCCCTAATTCGAAATGCGTCATGGGGCTACCACTCTTCTCCATCTCCTTCGCTTGCGACATAATTTGAAACATCTTTTGTCCGCGCAGTCTCTGTGTCATTTCTGATAGCTTCATTCCAAAACCTCCGAAATAATTCCTGTTGTGGCTCAAGCGATAATGTCAACTCAGCCACTTGTTTATCGAATTCGGCCCCCGTGATTACATGATAATATCTTTGCCAGAAAAGCTTTCGACACCTCTCGCTGAAACTCGGAGGCCCCATAAATTTCTTTCCACATTCGCACATGACTACCCTCCAATTAACATAACATCATTATCAATAGTATATGGCGCAACAACTTCAGTTATAACTGAACAAGTAAGATGCCACCCATCTCTAACAGGTATTCCTAACACACGATATCCATCATCACTAATCATAAATAATGGTATTATATATAATTCTCTTATTTCAGTATCACTAGAAGTTTTACCTAATCGTGATTCATAAATAACTAATTTTGAATTTTCTATATCATAGGCGTCACGCCGTAATTTCACAAGATTAATTAGTTTTATCATTTCTTCTATCTCTCCTATACAAAGTTAATGTGATCCGGCGGATCAGTCAAGCTATTAAGAAATTCATTGCACTTATGTTGAATGCACAAGGCGCCACACATAGTCTTGGCATCGAACCTATCCGAGATTAGCTCGTTCATTACTTCCCAGTATCGCTTGCCATAGAACATATCTTTAAAACGAGTGTCAATGATATTACCGATATGATATTTCTTGTACTTCTCGCCAAAAAAGCATCCACAAGCTGAGAACATTCCAGACCCAGATAGTTGTGGAATAAATTGCACGGCATAACACTTGGAATAGCTACGTTTACCTCCACTTAATATCTTTGACCACTTAACAGCTACCTGATAAGTAGGTGTCGACATATTCTCAGCCTCTTTAAGCATAGCTATAAGTTCTGGATTATAATATTTATGATACTCCACATTCAATGAACCATTTTCATCATCACTGCAATGCTTGATTACGAGATAATCTACTTCTAAAGCTTTTCCTAATTCAGCTAGTGGAAGCACCTCGTTAAACATTTCAGGCATCATAACCATCTGCAATCCTATAGTTACGGGCAACTTGAAACTCTTCTTCAAATATGTCGCCATCGCAATGTTCTTTATTACCTGAGTAAAATGCTGTTTAGTTACGCCATGCCACTTAGCATATCCCACTGGGTTTCCAGAAGATATGTTGAATCGTAAATAAGTAAGACACGGCAAAATTTTTCCTAAGGCTTCTTCTGTCAATAAATATCCATTTGTTCCTAATGCCATGTCAAGCCCAATACCATGACCATACTGTATCGCCTCGACATAATGTGATGAACAAGTGCTTTCACCATCGCTCACCAAACTTACGGCTTTCACACCTATCTCTTTGCAATCATCCAGGAAATTTTTGATTACTTCCCAGGTCAAGGGCTTACGCTCATTCTCTTGTAGCTGAGAATAACAGTAGACACAACGATAAGTACAAGCCCTTGTCAAAGCAATATCAATCGTAATAGGTGGTATTCGGTTACCATGTTTCCACTCATTCAACCTCTCCAGATGATAAAGTAGCTTATGTCCATCAAGGTCTCTCATAATATTCTCCATGTAATTGGCCGGAAGCGACTCGGTTACATGAACCCTCGAACGAAACCGACCCTCACATCGCCTCCGATATAGTATTCCTAAAAGAACGAACAGCAGCTGCTTGGTGGATTTGGCTCTGGCATTACGTCAAAGTACCGACCATTGATTGCCATAATGTTGGCCTCATTACTTTTTTCAGATTCTACATTGGCCACGGTAGCCGTCACTGCAAAGTAGTTGGTACCTGTCACCACACAAGCCACAGATGATAAAGTAGTCCATGTAGTAGTCAGTCCAGAGATAAGTGTAGTCTTAGAGTAGGTGCCTGAGCTTGCACCACAGTAGACTTTGTTTGTGATTGTTCCCACAAGCGAACTACCATCGGTATTCGTGGTCGGATTTGACCAACCCATCTTTGTCTTCTCAGCTGCCCATGCAATGCTTCCCACCGTGAAGCCGATCAATACTACCGCGATGATTAAGTTCCTCATCTTCATTTGTAGTCTCCTCCTTTTTGACTTATGGAATATTCCTAAATGAAATTAACGTGCTTTCCTGGATTCACTAGCTCATTCAAATATCTGTTGCAATGGTCCATACGACAGCCAGGCCGACATTTGGAAACATCAATATTCTTGATCAGCGTAGCATAATTATCTTTAGCCCACATTTCAGCCAAGGTATTCTTGTAGATAGACCCGAGAACAAAATGACTATCGGGTATGTGGCCACTACAGCCATACATATCACCGTTGCTCGAAAGATACGACCAAAACGGCATAGCATAGCACTGATCATAATTCTTGTTCATAAGCGGGTCACGCTGTATTACCTTAAACGTGTCGGTTGACCACCCCTCATAATTGATATAGATAGGTGGAGACTTAGTTATTCCCACACTGCTCGGATGCTGTGAATACTGCTTGATCACAAAGTAGTCCACACCCAATTCTCGAGCTGCAATAATGGTAGGCTCGATATCACCAACGTTATCTTCTGTGAGAATCATCTGAACGCCGATATCACAGGAATGCTTCATGGAATCGCGTATGTCAACAGTTTGACAGATGTTCTTTATCACTGTTCCTAACATAGCCCTCCCTGCGCCACGATCAACAATGCCCGACATCTTAGTAAAGGTACTTGGCAAGATGCTATTGAGTGACACCTTAATCCAAGACATGACCGGAAGAATCTCATATGCCATCTCTTGGGTTAGAAGCGAGCCATTCGTAGTGACGGCCACGTCAATCCCTTGCGCCTTCGTATGAAAAGCCATTGCCATAAATTCTTTATGAATGAGAGGCTCCCCTTCGCCTGCAAACATTATGGACTTCACGCCAAGCTTTCCCATCTCTATAATGACTTGCTTCAAATCCATAAAGTCAAGACGCGTACCCCGAGTAAAAAAATCAAAAGCACAGAATGAGCAGCTATAGTTGCAAACGCTTGTAGGGCTAATCTCAACATAGATGGGATATATCTGTTCTCCCTGACGCCATTTGAGTACTCGTTCTGGATGAAGCATCAATTTATGACTGTCTACTTTCATCTTGTCCATGTTATCGACTCCTATGTTGAATCTTGAATTCCCTGAAGCCCATTTCTGTCAATCGATTTATTTCGTTTTTATTGTAAATACGCCGTGAGTTGAAGTCGCGTACCTCGATCATCATCTTCTTGACAACTTCTGCGTCCATTTCCTCGCCACGCCGAAAAGCATTCTCGCGATTCCATACTTCGAAGTTGTTGTATGCTACTCGTATCACCGAAGCGAGAATTGCACCTGACATAGGAATATTTAGTTTATCAATGCTTGTTCCTAGATGCTCACACTCCTTGACTGCAGCATCTTCACCAAACTGTATCTTCCTAATGAGAATCGTCATGCGATCAATCGCATCTCCCAAAGACATATCGATATTTGTTCTGTTCTTCATCTCTTCCTCCTATGGTTGTTTATTGAAAAAATATTTTATAGCCGGTATATTCACACTTACAACAATCGGTATTCGGTATTCTGGACCCCATTTACCTTCAAATCTTTCACGTTCTCCACTATACATATTAGAAGCCTTCCACCCAAGTTTAATCTGTATTACGCCAAAATCTCGATAATAGTAAAAATATCCTTCCACTGATTTCATGTATACTAGGTCTGCTCTATTTGTTACTACCAGCCAATGATACGCACACCATCGACATCCAAGAATGTAGTAACTCCACCCATACGCAGAATTACGGTATAACCATTTTGTACGGTCCCACCATAAGCTATTAGATTTAGGCCACTTGTCTTTCCAACCAGTATCGAGTGAGGCATCAAATGTCTGTGCCCACTTTAACCAGTTAGGCAACCATCCATCGTCATCTGCAAAAAGAGCAGCCCACCAATTCACAAACAGATTGAAGAATAACGTGCCTATAACATCAAATGGAGCTAATACTGCATAAAGCCATATTTTATTTTTCATCTTTCACTCCTTTCATTTCTGGTTTTGATTTCTACAGCACAATGACCAGAAATTTGAAAACGATTAAACTTTGTTTTGATATCACAAGGATTACAATGACCGAAATGATTACATACGCGATAGACGTCCTGCAATTCCAGGTCAGCACTGTTTATGGAATATATTGGCATCATCTCGCCATACAAGTCAGCATGACAACGATAGATACTTCCATCAGGACCTACGATTAATTCACTAGTTCGACACATCACATCTTGACAATATGCCGAACTCAATGCCGCCGGATATTCATAGGTGCCGTGTAGTTTTCCATCATGTTCGCCTAAAAACTCTTTGAGGCGAAAGTCAATATTCTCATTATAGCATCTACTCGCCATTCTGTCCATCTCATTTTTATAGAGCGGATGATTAACACCCCAGATTCCCACATAATATCCCGCATCCTGAAGAATCTTAGTACGATGAAAAATATCAACATCACTCATTGTTTCTGGATGATATGATATACGAATAGAAGCATATGGCGCATCACGCTTAAAAACAATCGGCTTCACCTGACGCATAAAGTTATCGATGTGGAACATACCATTTGTCAGCAGGTCCATCTTATGACCGCGATCATGAAGTTCATTTACCAGATAATAAAAATCTGGATGAAACGTAGGCTCACCGCCGCCCAAAGTAATCGGCACATCACCATGTTCAAGTCTATCCAAGGCCTTCGCCCACTCTTGGCCTGTTAGCATCTCACGTTTGCGATTAATACTAATACCACCATAGTCATTGATGCAATACGAACATGACAAATTACAAGCAAACGTCAAAAATACCGCGATGTAGTTATACCGCTCAGGCACTTTAACAGATTTCATCTTCCCTCCATCTACATATTGGACATATCCATTGTTCGGAGAATTCCTCATCAAATATCATAACGGTATTACACACTGAACAATGCTTGCTATCATCATTATCAAGTAGAATTGGCATTATCATGTCCTCATTATATTAGAAAATGGTTCCGCTTACTTTGAAGGTCACCAAAAACCGAAGTCAACATGGAGTACTAGCTACGAATTACTTCGCTTGGGGCCAGCTAGTATGACCCAGCAATAGCTATTTCGGTTTGGTAATGTGAGCACATACCGTTTCGCTATGCAAGCAGACATTTACACAGCCCGTATTCTGCTTATGTGGCATAGCATGACTGCAATCAGTAACAGTGCAATGCTCCGACACCGTACAGACTCGCCAACCAGAATCAAAGTCAAAACCAAACCACGCGAGAATGTTTTTGAACATTAGTGTGCTCCTCGTTTGAAGGACGAAGGAGGTATAGGCGCTGCAGATGCCTGGCCTGGGCCTACCACATTGATACCAGTGGTCGTACGGACATAGTCTTTGTAGTACGGCGAGTCATTCGCCAACTCCGCGACCACCGCTTCGTTTGGAATAGTAATAATGGTACCGACCTTCATGATCGCATTCGCCGCAGCTGTACCAGATATCTGACTACGGCTATCCTGGATAATTGTGGCAATTGGAATGAACTCATACGCATTCGCAATTTCCACAAGCACATCAATCGCTTCTTTGCCACTTGTTTCTTCTACTACTGTCTCGAATACAGCGTTGCCAATAAAAATCCTACCCATGTGCATTAAATATATTACTTTACCATCTGGCATCTTTGTGTCCTCCTATTGGTTTTGACTGATAGTGTAGTAAGGGACCTTGCGACCCATTACTCGTTTTGCCGTATAGATAATGCCGGCTTCATAGACAAACGGATCACCGCGCTCGATATGAGGCTTGAAGACATTGATCATATCACCTTTTGCTTTTCCTAGAACATACCCCTCAACGCTTCCATCAATGTTTCCTTTGTAGTAGCACATGACCCCTACTAAACCTATGACTACTAAGTTGAGAATCACGATCGCTGTAGTCATACCTAGCACTATACGTCTCAATACTCGTGGCATATAATACCTCCCTAAATTATAAAAAAGTTATCATTAATAAATCGAGATATCTGATTAAGTACTACAGTAATCTGCTCGACTGTAAGATTATTCTTGTCAGCTAACTCTGGAGATACCTTGAGCCAAATCGATTTTCCACCTAAGTCTTCCATAACTTTTTGCTCAAGGAAAATATCCAAATCACCTTGATCATTAACCGTATCTGCCACAATTCGATATTTACGTCCATCATGTGATAATAACATTAACACCTGACGCTTTATTATACTGCAAAGATTTTCCATAATATCACCTCCATATTAAGCGTATTTTTCCATTTATACGTTGATATGATTGCACTTTAGGTTTTTGCTTTGGCAATTCTTTTGTACTTAGCCAAATATAAAAAGCTATCATATCATTCTGATCAAACTCTGACGTGCGTTTATTTATTTGATTTGCAAACTGCACGATTCTTAATTCGTTTGAGTCCCACTTTGATGGTAATTTCTTCATTTTCCGGTCTCCATCCTTTAAATGTTCCAAAACGTGGCCTGTTCTTCATACCATGCTCCTGATACCGATACGTAAATATACGCCCAAGCTTGGATTTTGTTTTATGATTCCTATCACGCCATATTTCTTTACGCTCTTTTAACTTGAAGCTACCAACACGTACTTCTATATCAGTTTTTGTATCTTTACCAATGAGTGCACCCAACATACCCGCAGACACCATATTAACTTTGTGTGACGATCGCTTAATAGTACCTACTTCATTTCGGATAGGCTTATTCTGATTACTCTGCAACTCTTCAAATCCTGTAGTAATAGCTTCACTATCCGCAAAGCGCTTGTATTTGATCATCCAAAATTGTTTCAAAGTGCTGCGCCCATATTTGTATATGCCGTCTTTACTGCGTAAGATGACGCCTTCATATCCACGCTTCAAACAAGATTGTTCGAAGTGGAGCAATTCGCGTATATCGTGTATGAGCAGTGGTTGGGCAAAGCCCATAAAATATGCTTGATTATGGGTTAAAGTATACCCATATCTCCAACGCTCAATGAAAGTCATTTTTTCTTCACGCTTGTTCTGCGGCATATAATCAATAAGAAATGCTGTAAATTTTGGTCTGCCTTCTTTTGACATTACTCCAGATTGGGTATTATTAAAATAGTCTTGTACAGTGTGCTCAATAATGAGCTCTACGTCAATACCATCGTGACAGAAATTTTGTATGAGCGTTCGTA
>Ga0184615_10000393_pt1 | contig 24633 bp, 20 predicted proteins | sample PLM4_65_coex_FD_133134 | JGI IMG/M metagenome (GOLD analysis project Ga0184615, IMG submission 133134) | Groundwater sediment microbial communities from an aquifer in East River, Colorado, USA - PLM4_65_coex | ecosystem: Environmental > Terrestrial > Soil > Riparian zone | place: USA: East...
TCACCCCTGAACGCTTGTCGACCCGCTTGTCCTCCCGCGCCTCGAAGGCGATGCGCTCGATCACCTCGAGCACGAAGTCGGGCGTGTCGAGCGGGATCCCGCCCCGGCCGGTCCAGGCCTCCTGCGCCGTGATCTCCATGCCGAGCTGCACCGTCCGGGGATAGTGGGTAATGATCTCCGAGCCGATGCGGTCCTTGAGCGGCGTGATGATCTTGCCGCGCGCGGTGTAGTCCTCGGGGTTGGCGGTGAAGGCCAGGAGGACGTCGAGCGGCAGGCGGACCGGGTAGCCTTTGATCTGGACATCGCCTTCCTGCATGATGTTGAAGAGCCCCACTTGCACCTTGCCGCTCAGGTCGGGCAGCTCGTTGATCGCGAAGATCCCGCGGTTCGCCCGCGGCAGCAGGCCGAAGTGCATCGTCAGCTCGTCGGAGAGTAGATGGCCGCCGCGCGCCGCCTTGATAGGGTCCACGTCGCCGATGAGGTCGGCGATGGTGACGTCCGGGGTGGCGAGCTTTTCGACGTAGCGCTGGTCGCGCCGCAGCCAGGCGATCGGGGTCGCGTCTCCGCACTCCGCGAGCATGTCGCGCGCGTCCTTCGAGATCGGCGCGAACGGGTCGTCGTTCACCTCACTCCCGGCGACGACCGGGATGCGCTCGTCCAGGAAATTGGTCAGCTCGCGAAGGATCCGGCTCTTGGCCTGGCCGCGGAGGCCGAGGAGGATGAAGTGGTGCCGCGCGAGGAGCGCGTTCACGATGTGGGGGACGATGGTGTCCTCGAAGCCGACGATGCCCGGGAAGAGCGTCGCGCCCGACTCGATCCGAGTCATCAGGTTGGCGCGAATCTCGTCCCGCACCGTGCGCCCCCGAAGGGGAGGCTCGGCCCAGCGGCTGTTCTTGAGGTCACCGAAAGTGCGTGGCTCGGTCATGTCGGAGGTCGCTCGTCGGTGGGTCGGTGATTCGAAAGTCATTGCATCACAACGTGTTCTGTCCGTCGCACGAAGCGGGCCGGAAGGCCTGTGGCTTGACAAACCCGGTCTGCCATGTAGCTTCGCCCCCCGTGCAACCGGCGGCCGTGTCGCAGCTTACCCCGGAGATTGGCTGGTCCACTCATCCCGTCAAGGAGTAACTGATGAAGAAGCTGTTCTTGATGTCCGCGATCCTCGTGCTCGCGGCGTGTGGCGAGAAGCCGGCGGCGGATGCTCCGCCCGCCGAGACCACTGGTGAGATGGCGGCGCCCGCCGACACCAGCATGATGCAGTCCGACACCACGATGGCTCGGGACACCGCCAAGTAAGTTCCAACGGCTTTGTCGTCCGGTCGGGCCCCGGGTTTCACTCGGGGCCCGATCTCTTTCAGTCATCCAGCTCGTCTCCGCCGAAGGGCAGTGTGACTACCGTCGCGCCGCGTCCACCCGCGACGACCTCGGAGCCAGGCTCGACCTCGCGCCGCATCAGCGCGAGCCCGAGGGTGCGGCCATCCACGGTGAGCGTGGAGCGCACCGTGCCGACTTCCTTCTCGCGAGCGACGACCACCCGCCCGTTGGGCGTCCCTGGCTGCCGCCACGCGAGGCCGCGGAGCTCCCGATTGGTGTGACCGCGGAAGTGGAGCCGGGCTACAGTCTCCTGACCGGTGTAGCAGCCCTTGGTGTACGATACCCCGCCGATCTCATCGTAGCGGACTTCCTGCGGCAAAGTCTTCTCGTCTATCTCGACGCCCAGCGCCGGCCATCCCGCCAGGATCCGTGCCGCGTGGAGATCGCGCTCCTCGCCCGGGAGCGCACCCGCGATCAGGAGCCGCCGGACCGCCGCATCCACCGCATGTCCCGGGCCCGCGAGGAGCGCCGCGAACGGCGCCGCCTCGGTCGCGAGGGCCACGATGAGTGGACCCGTCCCGCTCTCGTGCTCGACCACGCGCCCGGCGGCTTCGGGCGCCCCAATACCGGACTGCACCAGCGTGTGAAAGCCGTGGGCGCCGAGCACCCAGGCGACGGCCGACTCGCCGGTCAGATCGGCCGCCTTGGCGAGCCGCGGCGGCAGGGCCCGCTGAAAGATTTCGTGCACCGCGTCCCGGCCCGAGGCCGGCGCGATCAGGGTGAGAGCGCCCGGCTGGCGGACTACCCAGGCGTCTACCACGATCATCCCTTTCGGCGTCAGCATGGCGCCGTAGGTCAGGCTTCCGTCGCCCGGGTGATCGAGGTCGTTGGTGAAGAGCCCCTGGAGGCAGGTGAGCGCGCCCGACCCCGTGACTCGGAAGACCGCGGGGTGGTCCACAACCACGGCCGCGCCCCGCCGCACCGTGTCGAGACGGTCTCGCTGGATCGTCAGGTCCAGGTCAGCCATGGGCCCAGGGCAGCTCGTCGGGCGCTCGGCCGACGAAATCGCGCCACACTATGTCGCCCCCGGCGAGACAATCCTCGGCGTGCGAGGTCGCGAGCATGGCGCAGCGCAGTCCCGCCGCGCGGGCGGCGGCGAGACCGGGAAGCGAATCCTCGATGACGACGCAGCGCGCGGCCGCGAGCCACAGCGCCTCCCGCGCCCGGTTGAACCCCTGCGGGTCGGGCTTGCACGCGCTCACGTCCTCCGCCGCGACGATCTCGGCGAAGTGCGGCGCGAGTCCGGCGAGCTCCAGCACCAGCGCGATCTCCCGCCGCAGGGCGCCCGAGACGATGGCGAGCTGGTGGCCGGCGAGCGCGGCGGCCTCCACGAAGTCCGCGGCGCCGGGGACCAGGCGCATCTCGGCGCGGACGGCGTGCTCGTAGTGGGCGTTCTTCGTCTCAATCGCCTCCAGCAGCCGTGACTCCTCCACCGTCTCACCGTCTCGGGCGAAGGTGAAGCGGAAGCACTCGCGGTCGTCGAAGCCGAGGTAGTCGCGGTAGTAGGTCTCGCGGTCCAACGGATAGCCGTACTCGGCCAGGGTGGCGATCAGCGCATCGCAGTGCTGCGGCTCGTCGTCGATGATGACGCCGTTGAAGTCGAAGAGGATCCCGGAGGCCATTGGTGAACAGATAGGGGGTAGGGTGGGAAGGGGGAAGGGAGGCTTGACAGGACCGTGTCACCCTGAGTGAAACGAAGGGGGCCATACCGGCATTGCTCCCTTCGCTGCGCTCAGGGTGACAATGCCTCCACCACGCGATCCATCCTCCGATAGCTCTCATCCAGCAGCTCCACCGGGTGCGCGACCGCGATGTCGAGCCCGGCGGTGATGAGGCCGGCGCCGATCTGCATCAGGCACCCGGGGTTCCCGGTGGCCACGACCTGGGGCCTCGGATCGGCGGCCGCGATCGCCTCGATCTTGGACGAGAGGACTGCCCGGGCCATTTCGGGTCGCAGCACCGCATAGATGCCCGCGCTGCCGCAGCAGCGGTCGGAGCCCGGAAGCAGGCGGAGCTGCAGCCCGGGGATCGCGCGGAGGACCGCCAGCGGTGCGTCGTGCACTCGCTGGGCGTGTTGGAGATGACAAGGCGCGTCGTAAGCGACATCCAGCTCGAGCGGCGCGCCCGGCCGCGGGCCCGCCGCGGCGAGCAGCTCGCTGACGTCGCGCACCTTCGCTCCGACCGCCGCGGCCTCCTCGTCGTCGTGCAGGAGGTGGCCGTAGTCCTTGAGCAGCGCCCCGCAGCCCGCGCTGTTGGTCACGACGTAGTCGGCCGATCCCGCCAGCGCGGCGACGTTCGTGCGCGCGAGCGCGGCTGCGGTCGCCCGGTCGCCGGCGTGCTCGTGCAGCGCGCCGCAGCAGCTCTGCCCCTCCACCTCGACCACGTCGTAGCCGTTGAACTCGAGGGTGCGTCGCGTCGCGTCGTTGACGTGGCGGAAGAGCGTATCCATGACGCAGCCGCGGAAGAGAGCGACGGTGGGGCGGGGGGCGGCGCGGGAACGGGCGGTGTCAGTGTCACCCGGAGCATTGTCACCCTGAGCGGAGCGAAGGGGGCCATGCCCGGGTTTCGGCCCCTTCGCTCCGCTCAGGGTGACAATGTCCTCCCCAACACCCCCCGACCAACGCCGCTCCCGGCTGGCCGCCAGCATGCCCATGCCGAACCCCAGTCGTCCGGGCCCGGACATCAGGCGCGGCAGTCCAGTCGCCCTGAACGCGCGGGCAGCAGTGAACAGCGGGCGCCAGAGAGCCTCGTAGCGGAACACGCCGAGCACCGCCCGGGCGAGCGGTGGAAGACCGCGCTCCTCAAAGAGCCGCTCCCGCGCCATCTCGAGCCCGCGGCCGTAGGCGACCCCGGACGGACAGACCGGCTCGCATCCCCGGCAGCCGAGGCACGCATCGAGGTGCTGCACCAGCGCGGCATCGTCGGAGCCGATCTCGTTCCGCTCCAGCGCGCGCATCAGCACGATGCGCCCGCGAGGACTGTCGGCCTCGTCGCCGGTCGCGAGATAGGTGGGGCAGGAGGGAAGGCAGAAGCCGCAGTGGACGCAGGGGCCCAGCGGGTCGGCGACTTCGGCGGAACGGCGGAACGGCGGAACGGGGGAAGGCTCGCTTGAAGGACTGACGCCAGTTGAATAGGCGTAGCCACGTCGTGCCGTCGTTCCGCCGTTCCGCCGTTCCGCCTTTTTCACTCCACCCCCTCCAGCGCCACGCTCAGCGAGTGCCCGGGATCGAAGCTGTCGCGCAGGCGGCCGACGAGCTGGCCCACCCCCTCCCGGTAGGCACCGAAGTGGCCCAGGGCGCGGCGCACCGGCCAGGGGGCTCGCTCGAGTGTCATCGGGATCTCTCGCGAGGCGGCGGCGCGCCGCACCGCGCGAAGGCGTCCCACCGGGGCGTCGCCGGTCCAGCGGATCATCCCGGCTCCCGCGCCGGCGCTCACCAGGCCCTCGTCCAGGTCGTGTGCCAGCAGATCGATCGTCTCGTCCACCCCGTCGCCCAGCACGCCGAGCCGGAGCGTGATCGGCCCGCCGAGGCTGCCGCGCGCGACCAGACTCCAGAATGCCGCGGTCCGGTCGGCCGGGAGCGGCTGCCAGACCAGATCACCCTGCGTGCTCAGCCCGCGCACGTCGGCCTGCACCGCCGCATCGGTCCCGGCGAATCGAGCGGCGAGCGTCCAGTCGGGCTCCGCCGCGAGGGCGGGGGAGAGGAGCTCGAGCGTGCCCGGGAGAAGCTGTGCGGCAATGAGATCCCGCGCCGCGGAGGTGAGCGCGTCGCGCGGCCCGCGGGCGATCACCGTGACGTCGGCGCGAGGCAGCGCGCGGAGGCGCAGATGGACTTCGGCGATGATCCCGAACCCGCCGAAGCCGCCGACCTGAAGCTTGGTGAGGTCGTAGCCGGCCACGTTCTTCACCACCCGCCCACCGGCGCGGACCAGGCGGCCGTCGCCGGTCGCCACCGTGCAGCCGAGCACGTGGTCGCGCACCGGGCCGAATCCGTGACGCAGCGGCCCCGCCGTGCCGGTGGCGACGACCGAGCCGAGACTCCGCTCCGGCCGCCCAGGCGGATCGATCGCCAGCCACATCCCCTCCTCGGCGAGCCGGCGGCGCAGCGCTTCGAGCGGCGTGCCCGCCTGCACCGTGGCCACGAGGTCGGCGGGACTCACCGACAGCACACGGTCGAGCGCGCGGGTGCTGACCGCGAGGTCGGCCGGGGCATCGGATGGAAGCCAGGTGCCGTTGCCCTCGACGCGGATCTTCCAGCCCTCGTCGTGCGCCAGCCGGCAGACCAGCGACAACGCGTCGGCGGAGTCAGGCGTGGCGCGCGGAAGGCCGGAGGCGTCACGCTCGACGCCACCGGTGCCGAGGAGCGCGCGGAGCCGGCCGAAGACGACGTCGCTCATCGGGCCGCCCGCGTCGCGCGTGTCGCGCGCCACTCACGGCAGGCGTGCACCGGGACGACCTTCCCGGGGTTCGCCCGCTCGTAGGGATCGAAGGCGCGGCGCACGGCGCGCATCGCGGCCAGCGTCTCGCCGTCGAAGATGAGCGGCATGTAGTCGATCTTGTCCGAGCCTACACCGTGCTCGCCGGTGATGCTGCCGCCCGCCGCCACACAGGCGGCCATGATCTCCCGGCAGGCGACCTGGACCCGGTCCGCGAGATCGGGGTCGCGGCGGTCGAAGCTGATGTTGGGGTGCAGGTTGCCGTCGCCGGCGTGAAAGACGTTGCTGATCGAGAGCCGGTGGCGGCCGCGGATCTCCTCGATCCGGTCCATGATGTCCGGTAGCGCGGAGCGGGGCACGACGGCGTCCTGCACCGCGAGGTCGGGCGCGATGCGGCCCATGGCACCGAACGCCTTCTTCCGGCCCTGCCAGAGCCGTGCCCGGTCGGCGGGGGTGGTGGCGCTCCGCACGTCGCGGGCGCCGCGCTCCCGGAGGATGGAGACGACGGTCGTCGCCTCCGCTTCGACCGCGTCGGCGCCGCCGTCGAGCTCGACCAGCAGCACCGCCGCGGCGTCGGTCGGGTAACCCGCGGCGTAGATGGACGCCTCCACCGCCTGCACGCACGCCTGGTCCATCATCTCGAGCGCCGCGGGAACGATCCCCGCTCCGATGATCGCCGACACCGCCTCGCTCGCCTGCCGCACCGAGAGGAAATCCGCGAGCATGGTGCGGACGCTCGAGGGGATCGGCTCGAGCCGGACGACGATCTCGGTTGCGATCCCGAACATCCCCTCGCTGCCCACGAAGAGCCCGACCAAGTCGGGCCCCCACGGCTCGCCCTGGCGCGAGCCCAGCCGGACGACGGTCGCGTCGGGCAGCACGACCTCGAGCTCGACGACGTGGTTCGTGGTCACCCCGTACTTGAGGCAGTGCGGCCCGCCGGCGTTCTCGGCGACGTTGCCGCCGATGGTGCAGGCCGCCTGGCTGGAAGGATCGGGGACGTAATGCAGGCCGTGGGGCGCGACTGCCTCGGAGAGGCGCGCGTTCACGACGCCGGGCTGAAGTGTGGCACGCCGCCGGACCGGGTCCACCTTGAGGATCCGGTTCATGCGGGTGAGCGCGATGAGCACCGCGTCGGGGTCCGCCACCGCGCCGCCAGAGAGGCCGGTGCCCGCGCCCCGCGCGACGAACGGCGTTCCGGTGAGATGCATGAGCCGCACGACCTCACGGACCTCCGCCGCGGACCCCGGCATCACCACCACGCCGGGATACGACTCTCGCGTCGGAAGGCCGTCCATCGCGTAGGTCGCCAGCTCGGCCCGGCGGTGCCGCACCCACCGCGGGCCGACGATACGGCCCAGCGCGTCCACCATCTCCGGCGTCATGGCTCGGTGATCACATCGGGCCGGGGGCCGCCCCGGCCGTTGGTGTGGGCGCGCCGGTGGATCCGAAGCGCGGACTCGACGGTCGCGGTGAGGATCGGGACCAGCATCAGGAGCGCCTCGACCCGGCGGGTGGTGGAGCGCTCGACCAGGAGCCGTTGCTTCACGCCCGGATCGCACTCGATCGCGGCGGAAACGTGAAACGAGAGCCCGAGCGAGTCGTCGGGGAGGCTCGGGTCCTCGGGCTCGACGTCGTTGAGCTGGCGAAGCAGCGTGTAATACCCGGTGAACACCTCGCGCAGCCGGGTCGTGGTCTCGCCCGGCGGCTCGCTTCCCGGCTCCTCGTCGAAAGTCTGCACCATCGCGACGAAGTAGGGCGCCGTGTCTTCCATCGCGCGGGTCAGGACGAAGCGCTCCACGCCGAGCACGATGACGTTGGAGCGGCCGTCGGGTAGCTCCTGGTTGACCCGGATCTCCGCGACGCAGCCGACGGTTCCCGGCTCGGGCATCCCGTCGTCCCCCCCCGCCGGCGTGATGCCGAAGCGCCGGTCACCCTCCAGGCAGTCGCCCAGCATCCGCCGATACCGCGGCTCGAAGATGTGCAGCGGAAGCGGCGTGCCGGGAAAGAGGACGACGGAGAGAGGAAAGATCGGAAGCCGGAAGGGCATGGACGGAATCTAGCGGAAGGGCGGAACGGCGGAACGGTGGAACGGCGGAAGGACGAAGGGCGCGTCATCCCTCGCTGCGCTCGGGATGACGTAAAGCGGCGCCTCGGGTGTTCTCCGAAGCGCCGCGCTCGTTACCCTCGTGTTCCGCCGTTCGCCCGAACTACGCCGCTCCCCAGAACCCCCTGAGCGCCCGCACGTCGGGGCTGTCGCGGAGCTTCTCGAAGGCGCGCTCGCGGATCTGCCGGATGCGCTCGCGGGTGACGCCGAGCAGCGCGCCGATCTTCTCGAGCGTGAGCGCCTCGGAGCCCTCCTCGAGGCCGTAGTAGAGCGAGAGAATCTTGCGTTCGCGGGGAGTGAGATGGCGCTGGAACAGCCGGTCGATGAACTCGCGCTGGAGGCGGGTGTCGGTCATCTCTTCGATCTCGACCTGGCCGTTGCCGGCCACCCGCTCGCCGAAGGTGCTGGCCCCCCGGTCCTGCCGCTCCACCGGGGCGTCGAGCGAGACCTCGGTGGAGGTCATCCGCCGCGCGGAGCGGATGTTGTCCACCGTGTCGTTGAGCGCGATCGCGACTTCCTCATCGGTCGGCTCGCGTCCCAGCTCCTGCGCCAGGAAGCTCTGCGCCCGCGCCATCCGGACCAGCGCGGAGTTCTGGTTGAGCGGGATCCGCACGCTCCGGGTCTGCTCGGCGAGCGCCTTGAGCACCGCCTGCCGCACCCACCAGACCGCGTAGGAGATGAACTTCACGCCGTGGTCGGGGTCGAATTTCCGGACCGCCTTGAGCAGCCCTTCGTTGCCGATCGCCACCAGCTCCGAGAGGTCCAGGCCGTGCCCCTGGTACTTCTTCACGTAGGAGATCACGAACCGGAGGTTGGCGGTGACCAGTCGCTCCGCGGCCACCTCGTCGCCCGCCAGGGCCCGGCGCGCCAGCCGCTTCTCCTCTTCGGGATCCGTGATCATCGGGAGCTTCTGAATGTCGAGGAGGTATTGGTCGAACGACCCGGACGGGCTGGACCGAAGCAATGCGCGGGCTTTCCCAGTACGGACGTGGGCCATAATCACCCTCGAAGAAGGTTGCAGGACGGCGACGATGGTGTGGGCGACCAGAAAAGCTGGAAAGGCTGACCAATATAGGATTTACGGAACTGCGGGTCAAGCAAAATACGATTTCCACATCACAAAACGTTTGTGGACAAACGGTTCGTGACTTTGTCCACTCACCCCCGGATTTTTCCACGGGCCGCGTAATGGCCTGCTAACCTAAGTGGTTGAGAGTTATGGTATTACGATATCACCCTAAGGGCGGCTCGTATTGCCGGCTCTCCTGCCTCGGTGGTCCAGTCGGGTCCCGGGCCCATCGCGCCCACTCCGCGCGGCAGTGCGAAGCGGATAGCGCGGCCGCGATTTTTCTTGTCGCGGCCCATGGCGGCGAGCAGACGATCGGGCGCGACCGGCTCACGCACGCGCGTGGGAAGGCCGAGCCGCTCGAGCAGCGCGACCACGCGCGCTCCGGCCTCCGGTGTCGCCAGCCCGAGTGCGGTCGCGAGCGCCGCCTCGGCGACGAGGCCGAGCCCGACCGCCTCGCCGTGCGGCACGCGATACTCCGTCGCCCGCTCGAGCGCGTGGGCGACGGTGTGCCCGGCGTTGAGGATCGCGCGCCGTCCTCCCTCCCGCTCGTCCTCGCTCACCACCTCGGCCTTGATCTCCACGCTTCGGCGCACGAGATGCCCGAGCGCGGCGGCGTCGCGCGCGATCATGCGCTCGGCCTCCCGCTCCATCCACTCGAAGTACTCCCGGTCCGCGATCAGCCCGTGCTTCACCGCTTCGGCGAGGCCGGCGCGGTATTCCCGATCCGGCAGCGTCGCGAGCGCGAGGGGATCGGCCACCACGGCGACGGGCGGATGAAAGGCGCCGATGAGGTTCTTCCCTTCGGCGGTGTCCACGCCGGTCTTGCCGCCGACCGACGCGTCGAGCATGGCGAGCAGTGTGGTGGGCACCTGCACGTACGGCACGCCGCGCATGTAGGTCGCGGCGACGAACCCCGCCAGGTCGCCCGCGACCCCGCCGCCGAGCGCCACGATCCCGCTGTCGCGGCCGAAGCCCAGGCGAAGCAGCTCGTCGGTGAGCCGGCTCCAGCTCTCCCGGGTCTTCGACCGTTCACCCGGCGGGAAGGTGAGCGTCTCCCCGTCCCACCGGCTTCCTCCCAGCCGGCCGGCGCGATAGAGCTGGTGCACCGCCTCGTCCGCTATCATCGCGACGCGGCGACCCGGCAGATGCTCGCCCACCAGCTCGCCGAGCCGGCCGAGTATGCCGGGCTCGACGTAGACCGGGTAGCTGCCGAGCGAGTGCCGAACGACGACGGAGCTCACCAGGTGATGTCCGGGGACCCCGCGCGGTGGTTCGCCAGGCGCGCGAGGGTGAAGAGGAGGTCGGAGAGGCGATTGACGTAGATCAGGATCTCCGGCGAAACCTCGTCCTCGCGGGCGAGGTGCACCACGCTTCGCTCCGCCCGCCGGCAGACCGCGCGGGCCACGTGGAGTGCCGCGGCCTTGGGGGTTCCACCCGGAAGCACGAAGGCGCGGAGCGGGGGCAGCTCCCGCTCCGCGTCGTCCATCACCCGCTCGAACGACTCCGCCCGCTCCGGGGGGAGCACGGCCTTCGCCATCGCCTTCGCCACCTTCTCGGGCTCCGGCGTGGCGAGCCGTCCGCCGATGGAGAAGAGATCCCGCTGTACCGCCTGGAGGAGATCGTCGAAGAGCTCGGCCGGAGCGGTGGCGCGCGCGAGCCCGATCGCCGAGTTGAGCTCGTCCACGTCGCCGTAGGCCGCGGTCCGAGGGTGGTCCTTCCTCACCCGCCCGCCGCCGAACAGGCTGGTCTCACCGCCGTCGCCGGTCCTGGTGTAGATCTTCACCCGCACACTCCTTCCACCTCGGCCGCCGCCACCACCACATTTCCCCTGGGCTGGATGATCCCCCACACGACGCGGCCGTCGCGGACGTTGACCTGTTCCATCCAGATGTTGTCGCGGCTGTAGGCGACGTCGCTGATCGGCTGAAGCCGTCGCCAGTAGACGGGGCGGCCCACCGGGCCGTAGGCGTCGAGCCGGCCGCCGGTGGACGAGAGCAACGTGGGCTGGAAGATCTCCTGGCGCCAGGCGCCGGCGCTGTCCCACGCCATCACCGCCGTGGCCACGAGCGTGTCGCGCCCGCCGACGACCCGCCGCTGCCGGAGGGAGACGGCATAGCGCACCCGGTTTCCACCGGCGCGGAACGGGATGACGTCGGCCGCGTCGATGTCGGCCAGCGTGTTGACCTCGATGCGTGCCGAGTGGAGCGGCCTCAGCTGGAGTCCGGGGTAGCGCGCGGCGAAGGTGGAATCGAGGTCGAGCGCGGTGCGCTCGATCAGCTCGTCTACCAGCGCCGGCGACGGCTCGGGCAATTGGGGGCGGCGGATCAGCCCGCGCTCGCGGCGGTCGGACTCGCCGGCGGAGAGGAAGGTGCCGAGCACGGGGCCGCGGAGCGGCGGGTCGTCGGCCGCCGGCTCGGTCTGCACGATCAGCTCGGCTCTCGCACCCCGTGCCCCACGCTCGATGCACCGGCTTCCCCGCAGCAGCACCTCCGACACGGTGACCTCGGTGTGGCCCAATGGAGAGCCGACCATCGCCAGGGCCGCGCGGGGCCCGCGTCCGGCCACGGTGCGTCGCCGTTCGCGGGGCGTGAGGGTGACGACCCTGGCGCGCCTCAGGTTGTGCCAGAGCCCGAACTCGTCCTGGAAGAGGTCGGGCCGAAAGCGGCGCGCCAGTGCCTCGATGAGGACGGTGTCGCTGGAGAGGAGATGTACCTCGCGGCTGGTGCCCTCGCCGACGAAGCTGCCGGCGAGGTAGCCGGCCGAATCCATGCGGACGTCGCTGGCGAGGGGTAGCGAGTCGAGCGGGGTGGGCGGCCGCTCGCGCGGGACGCTCTCGACCCCGCCTCCGGGGGCGCATGCGAGGACGGCGGCGGCGAGAAAGGCGGCAAGACCAGCGGGGATAAGGCGGTGCATGGCGGGCAATGTGAGGGCGCCGGGGCGGGTGGGGAAGGGCACTGGACCCGGTAAGTTATACTTATACGTTTGCCCCGAACGGGGGCCCACTTCAGCGGCGGGAGCGGCAGTGGCGGAACCGGAGATCAAGGACATCTCGATCGTCGGCGGAGGGCCCACCGGCCTCTTCGCCGCGTTCTATGCCGGCATGCGCGGGGCCTCCGCGCGGATCATCGACGCCCTTCCGGCGCTTGGCGGACAGCTCATGGCCCTCTATCCGGAGAAGTACATCTTCGACGTGGCGGGCTTCCCGAAGGTCCTGGCCAAGGATCTGGTCCGCGACATGGCCGCCCAGGGACTCCAATTCGGCGCCACCACGCATCTGGGCGAGATCGTCAGCGGCCTCCGCCGGGTCGAGGACGACGGCGCCGGGCATTTCGTGCTCGAGACGTCGGAGGGCGACTACCGCTCCCGCACCATCCTGATCGCCGCCGGAATCGGCGCCTTCGAGGCGCGCCGGCTCGGCATCGAGGGTGAGGAGCGCTTCGAGGAGAAGGGCCTCTACTTCAAGGTTCTCGATCCCCGCCAGTTCGAAGGGAAGAAGGTGCTGCTGGTCGGCGGCGGCGACTCCGCGTTCGACTGGGCGGTGAACCTCCAGGGCCTCGCCAGCTCCGTCATGCTCATCCACCGCCGCGACGGCTTCCGCGCCCACCAGGCGACGATCAACCAGGTGCAGGAGCTACAGCGCAGCGGCCGGTGCGAGCTGAGGACCTTCTGGGAGGTGAAGTCCCTCCACGGCAACGGCCGGGTCGAGGCGGTCACGATCCGGAACAGCAAGACGAAGGAGGAAGAGACCTTCGACGTGGACGCGGTGATCCCTCTCCTCGGCTTCCACTCCGACTTGGGGGCGATCAACGAGTGGGGTCTCGATACCGAGAAGGCCGACATCAAGGTGGACCAGGTGATGGCGACCAGCGTGCCCGGCATCTACGCCGCCGGCGACATCACCAGCTATCCCGGCAAGCTGAAGCTCATCGCCACGGGCGCCGCGGAGGCGTGCATCGCGGTGAACAACGCCGTGCACTACATCAACCCCAAGGCCAAGGTGAATCCCGGGCACTCGTCGAACCTCGCCATCTTCGGGCAGAGCGAGGACTGATTCTCACACCATCTTCGGCCTCAGGAAGAAGCGCAGCTCCCCCGCCGCCGGCTCCAGCCGCTCGAGCTCGATTCCCATCGCACCGCTCTTCGGAAGGTCGATCCTGACGCTGGTGGTGGAGCCTCCCAGCAGGAGCGACGCCAGCTCCTCCATCCATGGCGAGTGCCCCACCATCGCGACGATCGCCTCGGGCGGCTGATTGCCGACGTAGTCCTGGAGACGGATGAGATCGGCATCCTCGGCCAGTGGCTCGCAGGGCACCGGCGGCTGTCCCACCCGCCCGACTTCGACCAGGATCTCGGCGGTCTGCGCGGCACGGGTCCACGGGCTGGTGAGGACGAGACTCGGTGCCAGGTCGCGCTTGCGCAGATAGCGGCTGACGTCGCGCTGAACCTCGCGGCCTTTCTCGGTCAGCGGGCGATCGCGATCGTCGGGCCACTGTGCCGGGTCGCGCTCTCCGGCGTTGGCGTGGCGGTTGAGCAGGAGAAGCATGTGTCCTCCGAATGATTGATCCAAGAAGTGTCATCCTGAGCCAAGCGAAAGGGCGGCACCTGGCATGGCCCCCTTCGCTTCGCTCAGGGTGACAACACAGCACTTTGCCCTCCTACCCTCCGGCCAGCTGCCCGCCGTTCCGCCTACCGTCCCTTGCCCATTTCCAGCACCACGCTATCGATGGCTGCGAGCACCACCCGCGTCGGCTGCGCGTGATGGTTCACCTCGACCGAGAAGGTGAGCGGCTTGCCGTCGGGGCGCTCGATGTAGCCCGACAGCGTGTTCACGCCGGCGATGCTCCCGGTCTTCGCGCGCACCCGGCCGGCGAGCGGGGTCGCGACGAACCGGGTCTTGAGATTGCCGGTGCCGCCGGCCTGCGGCAGGCCCGCGGCGAAGGTCGCGAACCGCGGGTGCGCCCGGATGTAGCGCAACAGCCGGGTGAACGCCTGGGGCGATATCAGATTCTCGCTCGAGAGGCCGGAGCCGTCCGACAGGTGGAACTCGGTGGAGTCGATTCCCATCGAGTCGATGAGGAAGCGCCGCTCCACCGCGAGCCCCTCCTTCCACGAGCCGCCGCCGCCGAAGCGCTTCCCCAGCTGCTTCAGCAGCATCTCGGCGAAGAGGTTCTGGCTGGTGTTGAGGATCGGGAAGATCCAGTCGCGCACCGGGCGGGAGACCGTCTCCGCCAGCGGCGGACGGGAGCGGGCATTGGCGTAAATGGCGGAGTCGGTGGTCGAGCGGGTGGTGCCGGTGACCGCGATTCCCGCGGTGGCGAGCGCCTGCCTGAGCGCGCGGGCGGCGAAGAGGTTGGGGTCGGCTACCGCGAACGACTCGGTCCTGGGGGGCCGATCGAGGGCGACGGTCCCTTCGGCCCACACATGGGCGGTGCCGGGCTGGCGGAAGAAGCGGTCGCCGATGTCGGTCTCGCCGCCGGGCGCGACCGTCACGGTCCGATTCTCGAAGGCGACGTCGCCCAGGTCGGGCCACATGCTGATGAGCGCGGGCGCGCCCACCGCGACGCCCGGCTGCCACACGAAGTCGAGGCTGTTGTCGTTGAAGGCCAGCGCGGAGACCGGCGCGGCGTACCACCAGTTGAGATCGAACAGCTCCCAGCCGGGATGCAGCGCCGCCGCCTCGAAATAGCTGCCGTCGCCGATCAGATCGCCTTCCACCTGGCGAATGCCGCGCGCCTTGAGCGTGTCGGCCATCAGCTGGAGCCGGGCGAACGGGTCCCGGTCACACCCCCCCGCGATCAGCGTGTCGGTCGCGTAGCACCGGCGGCTGAACGCCGGGTCGCCCCGGCCATAGAGCACCAGATCTCCCCGCAGCACTCCAGCGACCACCGGTCCCGCCGCGTAGAGGCCGGTGCGAACGGTGAAGTCCGGCGGCAGCAGCGCGGACGCGACCGCGGTCACGACGAGCTTGGCGTTGCTGGCCGGGGTGAAGAGCCTGCGCTCGTTCCGCCCGTAGACCTGCTTGCCGTTGTGGTCCACGACGGAGACGCCCCAGAGGCTCTTGTCGAAGGGCGGAGCGTCGAGGCGTTTGTCGAGGCGCTTGGAGAGCGATTGGGCGGAGAGGGCGGAAGGGCGGAAGGGCGGAAGGGCGCAAAGGAGGAGCCCGAACACCAGCAGTGTCACCCTGAGCGGAGCGAAGGGGCAGAAGCCGGGCATGGCCCCCTTCGCTGCGCTCAGGGTGACATCTGCCCCGCCGCCCCGCTGCCCCGCCGCCTCGCCGCTCTCAGTCATACGCCACCCGCGGATCCACCTTCGCATACAGTATGTCCGTCACCAGGTTCACGATCACGAAGACCATGCTGAGGAAAAGAATGCTGCCCTGTACCGCTGGGAGGTCACGCTTGTCGATCGCGGTGAGCACCCCAAGGAGTGTGGGGACGAGGAGCGCCAGCCGGACGAGGAGAAAGCGCTTCACCGCGCCAGCCGTACCTGACTCCACCGCTGGCCGGTGAAGACCGCGGGGATCCGCCATCCATTGACCCAGGGTTTCGCGGCCCAGATGTCGGTGGGAAACCAGAGGAAGATCCACGGCGCGAGCTCCTGCACCCTGGCGTCGATCTCCCGGGAGAGTCGCTCCTTCTCCGCCTCGTCGGCGGTGGTGCGGGCCCGCACGATCATCGCGTCGAGCGCGGTGTCGGTGAGGAAGGCGTAGTTCCCTCCGGGGCCATGGTTGCTGGAGTGGAAGAGCGGATAGCTGAAGTTCTCCGGGTCGGGGTAGTCGGCGTACCAGTCACCGAGGTACAGGTCGGCCTCGCCGTTGCGCACGGTGGCTCGGACCGAAGGCGCGTCGCGCTCGACGATTTCACCTTGATGCCCACGGCGCCGAGGTCCTGCTGCACCGCCTGCGCGATCCGGGCGTGCTCGGACCGCTTGCCGCGCCAGAGCTGGATCGAGAAGCCCCGCTCGTATCCCGCGTCGCGGAGCAGCCGGCGCGCTCCGGCCGTGTCCCAGGCGTAGGGTGCGCGAGTCGAATCGTAACCGAGGATGCCCGGGGGAATCGAGCCGGCGGAGCGCACCCCGCGGCCCGCCATCACCGTCTTCAGGATCGTCTCGACGTCCACCGCCAGGTTGAGCGCGCGGCGCACCCGGACATCCTGCAGCGGTCCGCGCCGGGTGTTGATGGCGATGTACAGATCCCGAATCGCGGGCCGGCGCTGAAGCTCGTCCGGATTGGTCTGCTCCCAGCGCCGGGTCTCGCCGAACGGGATCTCGAGCACGCTGAGAAGGCCCGCCTCGTACTCGGCGGCCTGCGTGAGCGCCTCGGGGATGATGCGCACCCGCAGCGAGTCCTCCGCCGGCGGGCCGTTCCAGTACTCCTCGTTCCGGGCAAACAGCAACGCGTCGTCGTGCGACCAGGAGACGAACCGCCAGGGCCCGCTCCCCACCGGCCGCTCCAGGAAGCCGGCCGGCAGCGGAGCCGGCGCCACCGCGGCGACCGGCATCGCGAGGAACTTGGGGAAAAGGTGTTGAGCGGCTCTTCGAGGGTGAAGACGATGGTCGAATCGTCCGGCACGGCGATTCCCTCCACGCCCTTCGCCTCGCCCGCCGCATACGCGCGAGCACCCTTGATGGGAAGCAGGGGCCACTGCCGGCCGCCCTTCGAGTCCGGCGCCAGCGCGCGGAGCACCGAGGCCAGCACCTCCTTGGCGCCGATGGGCTTGCCGTCGTGGAACGTCGCACCCGATCTGAGGTGAAAGGTGTAGCGCCGGCCGCCCGGGTCCGGCTCCCAGCGGGTCGCGAGCCCGGGTTGCAGCTGGGCGTCCACGTCGAACTGGACGAGGTTGTCGTAGAGGATCGCGACCATCTCGCCCGACTGCACGTCGGTGGAGAGCGCGGGGTCGAGGGACGGCGGATCGGCGGTCAGGTAGTACTCGAGCCTGGTGGGCGCCGCGGGAGCGGAGCCGCAGGCGGCGAGGAAGGAGAGGAGAAGCGGGAAGAATCGGCGCATTGTGTCGTCCTGAGTGCAGCGAAGGAGGCAGCACCATGGTCATGCCCCCTTCGCTGCGCTCAGGGTGACAATACCCGCGCCACGCCGAGGCCCGCCGAACAGAGTTGCATTATATACGTAAGGTGAACAAACTACCGGGCTTACGGCATGGCGTCAATTCCACCTGGAGTCACGATGAGGGCAGCCGTCGCGGGCGTCTGCGCGTTGCTCTCGCCGCTACTCCTGGCGGCGACGCTCCAGGCCCAGGAGCCCGGGCGGGTGGTCCGCCGTCTCGCCTTCGAGGGCAACAAGGCGATCACTGACGAGGTCCTCGCCGCCGCCATCAGCACCACCAAGGCCAGCTGGTTCGCCCGCTCCTTCCTCGTGCGCTGGCTAGGCCTCGGCGAGAAGCGATATTTCAACGAGGAGGAGTTCCGGCGCGACGTGATCCGGCTCCACGTGCTGTACCGCCGGAGCGGATTCCCCAACGCGGGAGTCGATACCACCGTCCGGCGAGAGCCGGAGAACGTCTACGTCACCTTCCGCATCGAGGAAGGTGAGCCGATGCTGGTCACCAGTATCGACGTGACCGGACTCGACTCGCTTCCCGCCTGGCTCCGGCGCATTGCCCTGCTCGACCTGCCGCTCCAGGAAGGCGGCCCGTTCAACCGGTACCTCATGCAGGAGAGCGCCGACTCGATCGAGCGGCGGCTGCGCGACCGGGGATATCCCTCGGCGTCGGTCTTCTCCGGATTCGAGGCCGATCGGATGAAGCTGGCCGCCCGCGTCACGCTGGATGTGAACCCCAGCCGCCGGGCGGTGATCGGCGAGGTGGACGTGGTCGGCGTGCGCCGGATCGATACGTCGCTGGTGCGGGACCTCCTCGTGGCCCGCCCCGGCCGGCGCTACTCGCAGGACGAGCTGCTGCTGAGCCAGCAGAACCTCTACAAGTCCGATCTCTTCCGCTACGCCACGGTCAGCATCGACTCGGCGGACTTCCAGTCGGGGGCGGATACGGTGCCGCTACTGGTCCAGGTGAACGAGAGCCGCCGCCGGCGAATCCGCGGAAGCCTGGGCTACGCCACCGAGGACTGCTTCCGCGGCGGGCTCGCCTGGACCTCGCGGAATTTCCTGGGCAGCAACGGCCGACTCCTGGGCCTCACCAGCCGGGTCTCCAAGGTCGGGGTGGGCGATCCGACCGACTGGGGGCTCGCGGACGGGATCTGCCGCTCCTCGACCAACGACTCCATCGGCTCCTCGCTGCTGAACTACAACCTCGGCGCCACGATCCGGCGGCCGGCGTTCCTGACGGCCACGTCCAACCTCTCAGTGTCGGTGTACACCGAGCGGCGCTCCGAGTTCCGGGTCTTCCTCCGGCGCGAGACCGGCACGACCGTCACCCTGCGCCGGGAGCAGCTGCGCCGGCGGATCCCGCTCTCGCTGGCGTACAATCTCAACTACGGCCGCACCGAGGCGACGGAGGTGAGCTTCTGCGCCTCCTTCAACGCGTGCACGCCGGACGTGGTGGACCTGTTGCGCCAGAACCGGGTGCTCGCGACGCTCACCGGCACGGCGACCGTGCCGAGGGTGAACAACCTGCTCGACCCGTCCCGCGGCAGCATCAAGTCGCTGGAAGTCGCGGTCAGCTCCCGGTTCCTCGGCTCCGCGGCGTTCCAGCAGTTCACCCGGGTCGTGGCCGACGCGGCCTGGTATCGTCCGCTGGCCCGCGACGTGGTGCTGAGCTGGCATCTCCGGGGCGGCGCCATCTTTTCTCCGACGGTGGACGTGGCCACGGAGCGGGGGAGCTTCATCCCGCCGGAGCAGCGCTTCTACGCCGGCGGTCCCAACGACGTGCGCGGCTTCGAGCGGAACGAGCTGGGCCCGGTGGTCTACGTCGTCTCCAAAGGTGAAGTGGACAGCGCGGCCACAGGCAATCGAGACATCGATCCCGACGAGGTGCAGGTGTCGGCCACCGGCGGCAACACGCTCGCGATCGGCAACATCGAGCTCCGGGTCCCATCGCCGGTCTTCGGCTCGCGCCTCCGCCTCGCGGCCTTCGTGGATGTCGGCGGGGCGTGGCAGCGCGGAGACCGCGACCCGGTGATCCGGGTGACTCCCGGTGCCGGCATCCGGCTCAACACGCCGCTCGGTCCGGCCAGGTTGGACATCGCCTATAATCCGTACCGCCTCCAGGCGGGGCCGCTTTTTCAGTTCGACACGACCGGCGCGCTGGCCCCGGTGCCCGGACAGGAGCGGTACGTGCTCGACCGGGACGGCAAGTTCACCTTCCATTTCGCCGTGGGACAGCCGTTCTGATGCGGCGGCGTCTGGCGCGGTTCCTGTTCGTCACCGTCCTGGGATCGGTTGCCATGGTCCTGGGCGTCGTGACGTCCATGATCCTCACGCCGCCGGGACGCGATCTCCTCGCCCGTACCGTCTCCCGCATGCTCGACCGGGTGGTCCTGGGGCACGTCGAGGTCGGCTCGATCTCGGGCTCGTTCCTCTACGATCTCGTGCTCGAGGATCTGGTCGTCCGCGACACCAGCGGCGCGCTGCTCGCCGACCTGCCGCGGGTGCGCGTCGGCTACCGGCTGCCCAACCTGATTGCCGGCCAGGTGGTCCTGAGCTCGGTGCAGCTCGAGCGCCCGGTGATCCAGCTGATCAAGCACCGCAACGGCCGGATGAACTACGAGGAGGTGCTCCGGCTCGGCAAAGGGGCGCCCGGCGGCAAGTCCCCGCTGGTGGACTTCCACAACGTGCGGTTGAACGGGGGCACGCTCAGAATCGCGCTCCCGTGGAATCCCGACCGGTCGCTCCGGACCCAGGCCTCGAAGGACTCCGCGCTCCAGGCGGAGCGGGGAAGGCCTGGCCGGATCATCGAGGAGAGCCCCGAGGGACTGCGACGGGTGACCCTGCTCTCCGACCTGACCACCCGGCTCTCGCGGCTCCGGATCGCGACGCCGGACCGGAAGCCGTTCACCGTCGATCTCGACTCGCTCGCGACGCGGATCAACGATCCGGCGGTCACCCTGCGCGACGCGGCGGGGCGGGTGATCCTCCGCGGCGACAGCGCGATCTTCAGCCTGGCGCGGGGCGCACTCCCCACCACGCGGTTCTCCGGCGGCGGCGCGGTGACCTGGCCGCGGGACACGATCCTCTATGACTTCCAGATGATCTCGCCGCACGTGAGCCTGGAGGACCTGCGCTGGGTCTCGCCTGACTTCCCCTCGATGATCGGGAGCGGCGTACTGACCGCGCGCTCGGTGAGCGGAACCCGCAACGAATACGACATCCGCGAGCTTCAGCTCCGGTCGGGCCCGCAGCACGTGAGCGGCGAGCTGGTGGCGGTGACCGAGCGGGGCCGGGGCCTCGGTGTCCGCGACATGCGGCTCCAGCTCAGGGATCTCGACCTCGACGCGGTGCGGCCTTACCTCGACACCCTGCCGTTCTACGGCACGCTGACGGGAAGCGTCTCCGGCTCGGGCTTCCTCGACGCGCTCGACGTGCGGATCGACTGGGCGTTCGCCGACGCCAGGGTGCCGGGCAACCCGGTGACCACCATCGCCGGCGAAGGCGGCGTCGGCGCGCGCCGCGGAGAGGGGCTGATCTTCACCGGCTTCGAGGTCCGGAGCTCCGACGTGGACCTCCGCACCGTGCGTCTCATCGCCCCGGCGGTCATCCTCGAGGGACGTCTCGCCGCCAACGGCACGCTCGATGGCCCGCTCCGCAACGTCACCTTCCAAGGCACCGCGCGGCACCGCGACGGCGACCGGCCGCCGAGCGTGGCCGTCGGGCTGGTCCATCTCGATACCCGGTTCGACACCCTCGGACTCGCCACCGACGTGGCGCTGGAGCCGCTCTCCTTCGATGGGATCCGTCGCGCGTTCCCCTCGTTGAAGACCCGGGGCGAGGTGCGGGGCCGGTTCCAGAGCGCCGGTACGCTGTCGCGGCTGGAGGTGAACACCGAGCTCAGCGGTGAGATCGGAAACGTCCAGGCCGACGGCTTCGCGACACTGCTGCCGCCGCGCTGGGGCGCGGAACGGCTGCTGCTCCGATTCTCCCGGCTCGATCTCGGCGCGCTCACGGGGCGCGACTTCGCGAGCACGCTGGCCGGCGAGCTTCGAGTCAGCGGGAGCATCGACACCCTCCGCGCGCCCGAAGGCGAGATGGAGCTCGCGCTCACCCGGAGCCGGGTGCGCGAGTGGGTCATCGACAGCGTCTTCGCGCGCGGCCGGAGCCGGGACAGCATCATCCAGGTGGACACGGCGTACGCCGAATGGCAGGGCGCGGCGGCGGCCGGCGCGGGCAGCCTCGGCTGGGCCGCGCCGCACACCGGCCAGATGGAGTTCACGCTGGTGGCGGACAGTCTGATCGGCTTCGATTCGCTGCTGCTTGCCGTCACCGGGCAGAAGCGCGATACCTCACCCGAGATGTTGCCGCTCGGCGGCCAGGGCCGGGGCTCGGTCCGGCTCAGCGGCAGCCTGGACACCCTCGACGCCGCCGGCGACCTCACGATCGAGGGATTCGAGTTCCAGCAGGCCCGCTCGCCTCGGATCACGGGGGCGTTTGCCTGGACCGGAGGGAAGCGGCCGCAGCTCACCGCGGAGGCGGCCTCCGATTCGATCGTGGTGGGGGCGTGGACCTTCACCCGCAACGGCGTCGGCCTCTCCGGTTACGCCGATTCCCTGGGCTGGAGCGTGGGCAGCTCTTCGGGCACAGTGGCGCGGGTGGACGCGGCAGGGCGCTGGCGGCAGCGCGACAGCACCCACCTCGTCTGGTTCGACAGCCTCCGCGCCGCGCTGCCGTCGCACGCATACCGGCTGCTCGAGCCCGCCATCCTGTCGCTCGGCGGCCCCTCGCCGTCGGTGAGCCCCGTGAACCTCCAGGCGCTCGACGGCTCCGGCCTCCTGCGATTGGCGGGGACCGTCCCCTCGGACGCACCGGGCGCGATGGCGCTCGAGGTGGTCGGACTCGATCTGGGCGACCTCTACGGCCTGCTCCGGCGGGACACGACCGGCGTGGATGGCGAGCTGGGGATGAGTCTCGAGATCGGGGGCACGGCGCGCTCGCCGACCCTCCGCGGCACCGCCCGGCTCGGGGAGGGGCGCTTCGGCGATTTCCGCTCGCCCTTCGTGGAGGGCGTGCTGAACTATGCCGAGCGCCGGCTCGACGCCAATCTCAACCTGTGGCGTACCGGGGAGAACATCCTCGAAATCGAGGCCCACCTGCCCGTCGATCTCGGGTTCACCGGGGTGGAGCAACGGCGGGTGGATGGGCCGCTCCAGGTCCGGGCCCAGGCCGACAGTGTGGATCTCGGGATCATGGAGGCGCTGACCCCAGCGATCCGGCGAGTCCAGGGCCGGCTCGCGGTGGACGTCGAGGTCGAAGGGACGTGGGACGCCCCGCGGCTCGAGGGGAGCGTGGCGGTCCGGGACGGGAGCATGGACATTCCCGGACTCGGCGTGCGGTTCGGCTCGGTGGCGGGTGGCGCGGTGTTGCAGGGCGACTCCGTCCTGCTGCGAGACGTGCGGATCACCAGTGGCGGTGGTGACCTGGCGGTCGGCGGGGCCATCCGGCTGGAGAACCTGTCCCGGCCGCTCTTCTTCCTCGACCTCCGCGCCTCGCAGTTCCTGGCCATGGACGTCCGCAACTTTCTCACCCTCACCGGCACCGGGAATCTCTCGCTGCGGGGTCCGCTGCTCGGCGCGACGCTCACCGGCAACATGACGGCGAACAGCGGTGTGCTGTACTTCGCCGATCTGGTGAACAAGCGCGTCATCGATCTCTCCGATCCCACCATCGCCGACCTGGTGGACAGCACGCTGATCCGGGAGCAGGACCTCGGCGCGAAGTTCCAGAACCGGTTCCTGGATTCCCTCAGGATCGACGATCTCCGGATGGCGATCGGCTCCGACGTGTGGCTCCGCTCCGCCGAAGCCAACATCCAGCTCGACGGCGAAGCGAGGGTGAGCAAGGTGGCACGGGAGTACCAGCCCATCGGCACGCTGCAGGCGCCGCGAGGGAGCTACACCCTCAAGATCGGCCCCGTCACCCGCGACTTCACGGTGACGCGAGGCGAGGTGCGCTACATCGGGACCCTCGATGCCGTGCTCGACATCGAGGCGCGCCACACGGTGCGGTCGGTTCGCGGCGAAGAGATCCCGGTGATCGCGAGCATCGAGGGGACGCTCTACGCTCCGAAGCTCAGGCTCGAGAGCACCCTCCGGCCGCCGATCTCCGAGACCGATCTGGTTTCCTATCTGATCACCGGCTATCCGGCCAACGAGGCCACGGCGATCGGCGGCGCCAACGCTCTCGAGACCGGCCTGGCCTACCTCTCGAGCGCGCTCTCCAGCGAGCTCGAGCGCACGCTCATCCAGGACCTCGGCGTGCCGATCGACCTGATCGAGATCCGGCCGGGCATCGCAACGGCCGGGTCGGTCTCTCCGACGCAGCTCGCGGCCGGCTGGCAGCTCGGGCGCAAGACCTTCGTCACCTTCAACGCCGGCTTCTGCCCCGACTTCAGCCAGATCAGCGCGCGCAATCTCGGCGCGGGGCTCGAGTTCCGGTTCAGCAAGGAGTGGCGGCTCCAGAGCACGGTGGAGCCCATCATGCAGCGCTGCGGGAGCGGTGCGGTCATTCCGCTCGACTCCAGGAACCGGTACCAGATCGGCTTCGACATCCTGTGGGAGCGGGAGTTCTGAAATGGCCCGTGCGCTACTGATCACCAATCCCGCGGCGGCGAGAACCCAACCCAGGGCGGTGGAAGCCGTGATGCGCACGCTCCGTGGCGCGGGCTGGAGCGCCGAGGTGGCGGCGACCGTCGGGCCGGGTGACGCCCGCACGCTCGCCGAGTACGGCGTGAAGGACGGCGTGGACGTGGTGGCGGTGTTCGGCGGCGACGGCACCACGATGCAGGCGGCCGCCGCGCTCGTCGGCACCGACGTGGCGCTCGGCGTGATTCCGGGCGGGACCGGGAACCTGCTGGCCGGCAACCTCCGCATCCCCGCCTCGCCCGAGCGCGCCGCACGCGCGCTCGTGGCGGGCAAGCCGAGACCGTTCGACCTGGGCCGGATGGAGCGCCCCGGCGGGGCGCAGTACTTCGCCGTCGCCTGCGGGGCGGGCTACGACGCCCGGGTCATGGCCGCGACGCCCTCGGAGCACAAGCGGCGCTGGGGAATGGCCGCCTACGTGGCGACGACACTCCGGCTCATTACCGACATCCGCAGCACTACCCACCTCATCACCATAGACGGAGTGGAATACGACGCCGAGGCGGCCATGGTCCTGGTGGCCAACTGCGGGGAGGTCATCCCGCCGTTGATCCGGCTTCGCCCCGGGATCCGCCCCGACGACGGTCTCCTGGACGTCGTGGTCATGCGGGCGAACAGCTTCGGCCAGAGCGTCCGGGCCGTCTGGGACCTGCTTCGCGACGCCCCGACGGCGGAGGGACAGGAGACCTTCGTGGGCTACGCCCAGGGGCGGGAGATCCGGGTCGAGACCGACCCGGTCCAGCCGGTCCAGCTCGACGGCGAGCCCGGCGGGGAGACCCCCTTCACGGTCACCGTCGTCCCCGGGGCGATCAGGATCATGGTACCGTGAGGCATGGCGCGAAGGCTCTGACTGTTTAATTTTTAGGCGGGCTGGTGTCACCCTGAACGAAGTGAA
>Ga0184615_10000395_pt1 | contig 24440 bp, 25 predicted proteins | sample PLM4_65_coex_FD_133134 | JGI IMG/M metagenome (GOLD analysis project Ga0184615, IMG submission 133134) | Groundwater sediment microbial communities from an aquifer in East River, Colorado, USA - PLM4_65_coex | ecosystem: Environmental > Terrestrial > Soil > Riparian zone | place: USA: East...
CGGCGGGACGGTCGAGCACGACGCGGCTCTGGCCCATCGATTGGTCCGACAGTACGAGCGCCGGCACCTGCAGCGTCTCGGCGAGGTGCACGGCCCATTGCGTCGTAAGCAGGCAATCGGCCACGGAGTTCGGAGCGACGACGATATGCGGCGCATCCCCGTGCAGGCCGTAAAGGGCAATGTTTAGGTCCGACTGTTCGGATTTGGTCGGAATGCCGGTCGAGGGCCCGCCGCGCATGACGTCGACGACGACGATTGGAATCTCGGCGGCCACCGCTAGCCCCATTGCCTCGGTCATGAGTGAAAGGCCGGGGCCGGAGGTCGCCGTCAGCGAGGGCACGCCGCCATAAGAGGCGCCGATCGCCATGTTGATCGAGGCAAGCTCGTCTTCGGCCTGCACAAGCGTGCCGCCGAGGCGCGGCAGCGCGGAAGAAAGCCATTCGAGAATTTCCGTCGCTGGCGTGATTGGGTAGGCGGCGACGAAGCGGATGCCGCCGCGGACGGCGCCGAGCCCCGCGGCCTCGTTGCCGCTGATCGCCCAGCATCCATTGCTTCGCTTGGCCGCGAGCCGCGGCAGCGAAACCCCGGCCTCGGCCATCGCTGCGGCCCCGGCGTACATCGCGGTGCGGCTTGCTTTCAGCGCGTCGCCGCCCTTCTGCAGCGTGGCTTCGATGGCGTGGGCGAGGGCATCGGCGTCGAGCCCCGCCAGTGCGCCGAGCACGCCAAGTGCCACCATGTTGGGCCGCCCGCCCGCGATTTTCTTCGCAATGGCCTTCAGTGGAATCGGGACGATGCGTGCGCCTGCGCCGGCAAAGGCCTCGGGCACGGCACCTTCGCCGGGATCGCCGATCACCAGGCTGCGCGCGTCGATGGGAATCTCGGCGGCGAAGCGGTGCGCGTTCTGCCAATCGACCGCAAGCAGCACATCGAAGCGGTCGCCGTGCGATTCCACGGCCGCCGGCGCCAATCGCACCAGCGCTGCGGCTTCGCCGCCGCGGATTTGCGGGCCCGAAGAGCGGCTCATCAGGCCATAATGGCCGGCGCGCGCCGCGGCATCGAGCAGCATGTGGCCCGCGGTCATGACGCCAGCGCCGCCGGAGCCCACGATGGCGAAGGAGAGCGATTGGATCGCGGCGCTGGCCTGTGTCATGGCGTCTCGTCCCCGCGCTTCTTGCCTTTGCCCGCGGCAGCGCCTGCGACATCGCGGCACGCCAAACGGGTTTGACAATTAAATACGCATTGCAGTACCTAATTACAGAAATACCGGGCCGTCAAGTGAAACGGGTGCGGCACGAAGGCCCAGGAAGCCGAGGAGGAACGGCCTATGGCGATCGCAGCTCATCGCTGGCTCATGACCGCGGTCAAGGCGCCGCTGGTGCGCGCCTCGTTCGACGCGACGCCGAGCGCGCCTGGCGAAGTGACGGTGGAGATCGCGGGCTGCGGCGTCTGCCACACCGATCTCGGCTACTACTACGACGGCGTGCGCACCAATCACCCGCTGCCCTTGGCGCTGGGGCACGAGATCGCCGGTCGCGTCGTTGCGGCGGGCCCCGGCGCCGAGTCCTGGATCGACAAGGCCGTCGTCGTGCCCTCGGTCATGCCCTGCGGCGAATGCGAACATTGCAAGCGCGGCAAACCGATGATCTGCCGCAAGCAGCGCATGCCTGGAAACGACATCCATGGCGGCTTTGCCAGCCACGTGATCGTGCCCGCGCGCGGCCTCTGCCTGGTCGATGAAGGCCGCCTCGCCAAGGCCGGCCTCGAACTGGCCGAGCTCGCCGTCATCGCTGATGCCGTCACCACGCCATTTCAGGCGGCGACGCGCGCCGGCGTCTGGCCCGGCAGCCTCGCCATCGTCGTCGGCATCGGCGGCGTGGGTGGCTATGCCGCGCAGGTCGCCAAAGCGATGGGCGCCACGGTGGTGGCGATCGACGTCGACGACGCCAAGCTCGCGGCGATGGGCAAGGTGGCGGCGCTCACGCTCAATGCCCGCGGCCAAGATCAGAAAGCGCTGCGCGCGACCGTGCAGGCCTTCGCCAAGGCGAAGAACCTGCCGCAGACCGAGTGGTTCATTTTCGAATGCTCGGGCACGGCTGCCGGGCAGGCGACGGCGTTCGGCCTGCTTACTCACGGTGCCACGCTTTCGGTCGTCGGCTTCACCATGGATCGCGTCGAACTCCGTCTCTCGAACCTCATGGCGTTCGATGCACGGGCGCTCGGCAATTGGGGCTGCCCTCCGAAGCTCTATCCGGGCGCGCTCGACCTCGTGCTCGACCGCAAGATTGAACTTAAGCCGTTCGTCGAGATCCACCCCTTGACTCAAATCAACGACATTTTCGCGGCCGCGAGTCGTCATGAGTTGTCGCGCCGCGCCGTGCTCGTCCCCGCCTGATCCCCGAGGAGAACGCCGATGAACGCCGAAGCAGCGCTCCGCTCCGACCCAATCGAGCTCAAGGACCACGATCTCGTCGCAAACTACACGGCGCCGGGCGTGCGCTACGAGAAGAGGCCGGCCAAGCTGCCCAATGGCGCGCTCGTGCCCGGGCTCTACAATGCCTGGATCATTCTCGACAATCAAAGCCAGTTCAATTCCTACACCACCGCGATGGCCAAGGGCGTGATCCACGCCTTCCGCGCCGCCTCGAACGCGCGCGATATCAGTGCGGTCGTGTTCACCGGTGCCGGCGACAAGGCCTTCTGCACCGGCGGCAATACCAAGGAATACGCCGAGTACTACGCCGGCAATCCGCAGGAGTACCGGCAGTACATGCGGATCTTCAACGACATGGTCTCGTCGATCCTGGCCTGCGACAAGCCGGTGATCTGCCGCGTCAATGGCATGCGCATCGGCGGCGGCCAGGAGATCGGCATGGCGTGCGATTTCTCGGTCGCGCAGGACCTGGCACGCTTCGGCCAAGCCGGGCCCAAGCACGGCTCGGCGCCGATCGGCGGCGCCACCGACTTCCTCCCCGTCGTGGTCGGCGCCGAGCGCGCGATGATCGCGTGCGTGCTGTGCGATCCCTTCTCGGCGCACAAGGCCTTCAACTGGGGCATACTGACGGCGATCGTGCCGGCGCTCAAGGTGGACGGAAAATTCGTCCCCAATCCGCTGGTCGAAACGCAGTACGTCGTCGACGAATACGGGCGCCTCGCTTACGGCGAGCCCAAGACCGGTACGGCGCTCGCCGAGGGCAAGGCCCTGATGGCGCGCGGCACGGTGGATCTCGCGCTGCTCGACGCCAAGATCGACGAGTTGTGCGCGAAGCTGCTCCTTACCTTCCCGGATTGCACGACCAAGACCATCGAGGAGCTCCGGAAACCGAAGCTCGAGGCTTGGAACCGCAACAAGGAAGACTCCCGCGCCTGGCTCGCCCTCAACATGATGACCGAGGCGCGCGCCGGCTTCCGCGCCTTCAACGAAGGCGGCAAGGACGACCGCGAGATCGATTTCGTCGCCCTCCGCCAAGCCCTCGCCAAGGGCACTCCGTGGAGCGACCGGCTCACCGAGAGCGTGTTGCCGCGCAGCCGGGTCCGGTGATGAGCGGATCTCCCCTCAAGGTCTGGCTCGATCGCGGCGGGCGCCTGTTGCGCCTGCGCCTCGAGCGGCCCAAGGCCAATGTGCTCGACGCGGCGATGATCGGCGCGTTGGCCGCCGCGCTGCGGCAGCATCGCGAGCGATCCGATCTGGCGGCGGTTCTGCTCGACGCGGAGGGGCCCCACTTCTCGTTCGGCGCCAGCGTCGAAGAGCACCTCCCGGCCAAATGTGCCGCCATGCTGGCGGAATTCCACGCCCTGCTGCAGGCCATGCTAGATTTCCCGGCGCCGATTCTGATGGCCGTGCGCGGCCAGTGCCTGGGCGGCGGCCTCGAGCTGGCCTCGGCCGGCTCGCTCATCTTCGCCGCACCCGATGCCAAGCTCGGCCAACCTGAAATCACGCTGGGCGTGATTGCACCGGCCGCGTCCTGCTTGCTGCCCACGCGGATCGGCCCGGGCGCCGCGAGCGATCTCCTCCTGTCCGGGCGCAGCATCGAGGCTTCCGAGGCCGCCCGGCTCGGGCTGGTCGCGGTCGTGGCCGACGATCCCGAAGCGGCCGCGCTGGCGTGGTTCGAGCGGCACCTTGCGGACAAGAGCGCGCCGGCGATCCGCTTCGCCAACACGGCGGCGCAGGGCGAGCTCGCCGAGCTCTTCCGCCGCCGCATCGCGACGGTCGAGCGCCTCTATCTCGACGGCGTCATGGCCACGCGCGACGCGCTCGAGGGCTTGAGCGCCTTCCTCGAGAAGCGCGCCGCGAACTGGGAGCACCGCTGATGTCGGAATTGCGTGAAATCAACGAACGCTGCCTCGCCCTCTACGAGGATCTCAACTTCGGCTATGCGCGCGAGTGGAAGGCGGCCAAGCCGGGGCGCAAGGTCGTGGGCCACATGCCCTTTTATGTCCCGCGCGAAATCATACACGCGGCGGGAGCGCTGCCGCTCGGCATCTTCGGCGGCGGCGATCAGCTCGAAGTCATCCACGGCGACGCCTACTACCAGAGCTACATTTGCCGCATCCCGCGCTCGACCATCGAGCTGGCGGTGACGAATCGGCTCGATTTCGTCGATGGGATGCTGTTCCCCAGCATCTGCGACGTCATCCGCAACCTTTCGGGCATGTGGAAGGTCATGTTCCCGAAGGTCTATGCGAAATATTTCGACGTGCCGCAGAACTACCGCAACGACATCGGCGGCATCTTCTACATCAACGAGCTCAACGAGCTGCGCGAGGGCCTCGCCAAGGTGGCGGGCCGCCCGATCGCCGACGACGAGATCCGCGCCTCCATCGCCCTCTACAACGAGAACCGCCGCCTGGTGCGCGAGGTCTATGCCTTCCGCGCCGCGCAGCCCTGGAAGGCGCCGTCGGCCGACGTCTATCTCCTCATGCGCGCGGGAATGACGCTCGCGGTCGAGGAGCACAGCCGCATGCTGCGCGAATACCTTGCTGCCGCCGACAAGGCCGAGGCCCGCAAGCGCGACAATTGCCGCGTCGTCGTCACCGGTGTCTTCTGCGAGCAGCCGCCGCTCAACCTCATCAAGTCGATCGAGCTTTCCGGCTGTTACGTCGTCGACGACGATTTCATGCTGGTCAATCGCTGGGAGCAATCCGATGTGCCGGTGGAGGGCGATCCCCTCACCAATCTCGCTCACGCCTATCTCCACAATTCGGGCCACACCGCCGCCAAGTACGAAGACAAGGAAAAGCAGAAGGGCCTCTGGCTCGTCGACACGGTGAGGAAGAACCGCGCCGAGGGCGTCATCCTCGCCTGCCCGAGCTTCTGCGATCCCGCGCTTCTGGAGCGGCCGATGCTCCAGCGCGTCCTCGCCGATCACAATATCCCGTTCGTCGCATTCAAATACGCCGAGAACTCCGGGCAGATGCAGCCCATCCGCGAGCAAGCCGGCACCTTCGCCGATTCGATCAAGCTGTGGAGCGTCCAATGAACGTCCGCGCGCCCAAGGAAGTCATCAAAGAAGCGTCGATGGTGAAGCAGAAGGAGATGATCTCCGGCAACTACGCCAAGCTCGCGACCGCCAAGGAGCAGGGGCGCAAGGTGGTCTCCACCTTCGTGCCCGGGAATCTCAACGAGCTCATCATGTGCTTCGATCTCGTCAACAATTTGCCCGAGATCAACGCCATCCAGAACGGCATGCGCAAGAAGACCGGCGCCTACATCATGGAGGCGGAGAAGCGCGGCCATTCCGAGGACGTCTGCACCTACGTCAAGGCCGATCTCGGCATGATCGCCAAGGGCAATATCGGGCCCGACGGCCATCCGCTGCCCTCGCCCGATGCGCTGTTGCTCTCCTACACCGGCTGTTTCACCTTCATGAAGTGGTTCGAGCTGGTGCGCGAGCACTACAAGTGCGAGACGCTGATGCTCCACGTGCCCTACGAGGGCGACGGGCACGCTACCAAGAACATGCGCGACTACATCGTCAAGCAGCTCAAGGACGTCATCATCCCCGGCCTCGAGCGCGTCAGCGGCGTCAAGTTCGATATCGACCGCCTGCGCGAGATTCTCCGCGAATCGGCCAAGGCCGAGTCGAATTTCGTCTGGGTGCTGGAGAGCGCCAAGCACAAGCCCTCGCCGATCGACGCCTATTTCGGCGGCGTCTACTATGTCGGCCCGATCTTCACCGCCTTTCGCGGCACGCCCGACGCCACGGAATACTATCGCCTTCTCCGCGGCGAGATCGAGCAGCGCATCGCCAACGGCCAGGGCCCGATCACGCCCGAAGGCGAGATGAAGGAGGAGAAATACCGCCTCGTCGTCGAGGGCCCGCCGAATTGGACGAGCTTCCGCGATTTCTGGAAGATGTTCTACGACGAGGGCGCCGTGGTCGTCGCCAGCACCTACACCAAGGTGGGCGGCGTGTATGACCTCGGCTTCCGCCACGATCCCGATCATCCGCTCGAGTCGCTCGCTGAGTATTGCCTCGGCTGCTACACCAACCGGAACCTGCCTTCGCGCATCGATCTCATCGAGAAATATGTCAACGAGTTCGAAGCCGACGGCCTGCTGATCAATTCGATCAAGAGTTGCAACAGCTTCTCGGCGGGGCAGCTCCTGATCCTGCGCGAGATCGAGCGCCGCACCGGGCGGCCGGCGGCCTTCATCGAGACCGATCTCGTCGACCCTCGCTACTTCTCGCCGGCCAACGTCAAGAACCGGCTCGAAAGCTATCTGCAGATGATCGAGCAGAGGCGGCGGAGCGGAACGCCGCCGATCGCCGCCATGCCGTCCGCGGCAGCGGCACCTGTCGCGGCCGTTCGGTGAGTGGGGCTGGCATGCGCACTTTCATCGGCATCGATCTCGGCTCGACCACGACCAAGGCCGTGGTCATGGACGAAAACAGCGACATCCTCGGCCGCGGCATCACCAACTCGCGCTCGAACTACGACACGGCCACGCGCGTGGCCAAGCACGAGGCGCTGATCGACACGCGCTTCACGCTGTTCCGCCGGGGTCTCGGCGGCCTCACCTTCGGCGTCGGCCAGCTCGAGCAGTTCCTCGGCGAGTTGGAGCGCGCCTTCCGCCTCGAACAGTACTTGGAGCAGCTCGCCGACCTTGAGCGGGTCTGCGGCGAAAACGCGCGCGGCGAGCGCTTCCGCGACGTCCAAGACAAGGTCCGCGATGCCCTGGCCGAGGTCTTCGCCCAGCTCCGCCAAGACGCGCCGGAAATGTTCGCCCCGGGCGCCAAGCGCAAATCCGATTTCTTCCGCGACATCGCCGGTTCGCGCTACATGGCCATCGGCGAAGCGGTCGCGGCCCGCTACAAGTTCCCGTTCGACCTGCTGCTCAACATCTACGACCGCTCGATCATCGAGGTCGAGAACCGGCCGCCGGCAGAGGACGAGAGCGGCAAGCTGCTACGCGCCCTCGATCGCGCGATCGGCTTCACGCCCGCGCTCGCGGGCCAGGGCGCCGGCGTCGCCGAGGCGGTGCGCGCCTCGCTCGCGATCCCGCTCGAAGAAAGCTACGTCGTCGGCACCGGCTATGGCCGCGTCACCTTGCCGTTCTCGAAGGAGCACATCCGCTCCGAAATTCTCTGCCACGGCTTGGGCGCGCATCTCATGTATCCGGAGACCCGCACCGTGCTCGACATCGGCGGACAGGATACCAAGGCGATCCAGGTCGATCCCGCCGGCATCGTCGAGAACTTCCAGATGAACGACCGCTGCGCCGCGGGCTGCGGGCGCTATCTCGGTTACATCGCCGACGAGATGAATTTGGGCCTGCACGAGCTCGGACCCTTGGCGATGAAGGCCACGCGCACGGTGCGCATCAACTCCACATGCACGGTCTTCGCCGGCGCCGAGCTGCGCGACCGCTTGGCGCTCGGCGAAAAGCGCGAGGACATCATCGCCGGCCTCCACCGCGCCATCATCCTGCGCGCCATGTCGATCCTCTCGCGCTCGGGCGGCGTCAAGGACCAGTTCACCTTCACCGGCGGCGTCGCCAAGAACGAGGCGGCCGTGCGCGAGCTGCGCAAGCTGGTCGAGGAGAACTACGGCAAGGTCGCGATCAACATCAACCCCGACTCGATCTACACCGGCGCGCTTGGTGCGGCGGAGTTCGCCCGCCGCGCCGTCGCGCATTGAAGGAGCAGGCCATGGTGTTCACCGCTGGAATCGACGTCGGCACGGGCGCGGTCAAGACGGTTCTCTATGCCGTCGAAGGCACCGCCGCCCGCCTTCTCGCCAAGCGCTGCGACCGCGTGCGCCAGCGCGATCCCCTGAAGCTCGCCGCCGAGGCTTACGATCAGTCCTTGGCCGCAGCGGGCTTGAAGCGCGACGACATTGCCTACTGCGCCACCACCGGCGAGGGCGAGAGCCTCGGATTCCAGACCGGGCACTTCTATTCGATGACGACGCACGCCCGCGGCGCCATCCAGCTCGACCCCAACACGCGCGCGGTCCTCGATGTGGGCGCTCTCCACGGCCGCGCCATCCGCGTCGACGAGCGCGGCAAGGTCCTCGGCTACAAGATGACGAGCCAATGCGCCTCGGGCTCGGGCCAGTTCCTCGAGAACATCGCGCGCTATCTCGGCATCGCCCAGGACGAGATCGGCACCCTCTCGCAGCAGGGCGAAACCCCGGAAAAGGTGAGCGGCATCTGCGCAGTGCTGGCCGAGACGGATGTCATCAACATGGTCTCGCGCGGCATTTCCTCCGCCAACATCCTCAAAGGCATCCACATCTCGATGGCCGACCGCCTCGCCAAGCTGCTCAAATCGGCGGGGACCAAGGACGGCGTGGTGATGATGACCGGCGGCCTCGCCCTCGACACCGGCCTCGTCGCCGCCATGAGCGAAATCTGCGCCAAGGAGAAGATCACGGTCGAGATCAAGAGCAATCCCGACTCGATCTACGCCGGCGCCATCGGGGCCGCGCTTTGGGGCGCCTTCCGTCACGAAAAGCTCGCCCAGCTCGAACAACGCGCCGCCTGATCCGGAGTCCGTATCATGGCCCTTCACATAACCCAAGATTGCACCGCTTGCGATGCCTGCCGGCCGGTGTGCCCCAACGAGGCGATCGCGCTGGGCACTCCCATCCACGTCATCGATCCGCTGCGCTGCACCGAATGCGTGGGCGCGCATGACGAGCCGCAATGCAAGCTGGTGTGTCCGGCCAACTGCATCGAGGTCAATCCCGATTTCGTCGAAGACCGGGCGCAACTCGAGGAGAAGTACCGGCAGCTGCACGACTGATCAAATTTTGCGATCGACGACTGTGGGGATCCCGCGACGGCGGCGGCGCGAATTTGCGGCCGCGACAATCGAGACCACAGGAGGAACGCCATGACGACCCGAATTCCGACGACCCGCCGACGCTTTCTGTCGACGGCCGCTGGCGCCGGTGCGGCGGCATCGCTGCTGCCGGCGCCTTTCGTGCTTGCGCAGCCCTCGAAGGTGAAGGTGGGCATCCTGCTGCCCTACACCGGCACCTATGCCTCGCTCGGCCACAACATCACCGACGCGATGATCATGGCGATCGAGGAGGCGGGCGGCATGCTCGGCGGGCGGCCCGTCGAATACGTCAAAGTCGACTCCGAGGCCGACCCGGCCAAGGCGGCGAACAACACCAACAAGCTGATCGCCGGCGAGAAGGTCGATTTCCTGACCGGGCCAGTCCATTCGGGCGTGGCCATGGCGATGGTCAAGATCGCGCGCGAGGAAGGCACGATCACCATCGTCTCGAACGCCGGCGCCGCCGCAGTGACGCGCCAAATGTGCGCGCCCAACGTGTTCCGCACCTCGTTCTCGAACTGGCAGACCTGCTTCCCGATGGGCCCGGAGATGATGAAGCGCGGCCGCAAGAAGGCGGTGTCGATCACGTGGAACTACGCCGCCGGACACGAGATGATCGGCGCGTTCAAGGAGGGCTACGTACCAGCCGGCGGCCAGGTGATGAAGGAGATCCTGATCCCCTTCCCCAACATCGAGTTCCAGGCGCATCTCACGGAAATCGCCTCGCTCAAGCCCGACGCGGTGTTCGCGTTCTTCGCGGGCGGCGGCGCCGTCAAATTCGTCAAGGACTACGACGCGGCCGGACTCAAGAAAACAATCCCGCTCCACGGATCGGGCTTCCTCACCGACGGAACGCTTCATGCCCAAGGCGCTGCGGCCGAGGGCGTGCTGACGACGCTGCACTACGCGGAGTCGCTCGATACGCCGACGAACAAGCGGTTCAAGGAGGCATTCAAGAAGAGGACCGGCCGCACCGCCGACGTCTATGCCGTGCAGGGCTACGACACCGGGCAGCTTCTGGTGCACGCCATGAAGTCCGTCAAGGGCGACGTCCGAGCCAAGAAGGAGATTATGGCTGCGATGCGTGGCGCCAAGCTCGACAGCCCGCGCGGGACGATGAGCTTCTCCAAGGCGCAGAACCCCATCCAGGACATTTATCTGCGTGAAGTGCGCAAGGGAGACAACGTCGTCATCGGCGTCGCCCACAAGGCGCTCGCCGATCCCGGAACCGGCTGCGGCATGTCGTAACGATGCGCAGTGGCGGCGGCGGAAGGGGTTCCGCCGCCGCTTCCGCCGCGGAGCGCGGGAGGCGCCGATGGATGTCTCGACTTTTCTCGTGCAGAGCCTCAACAGCGTTCAGTACGGCTTCCTGCTGTTCCTGGTCGCGAGCGGGCTCACGCTGATCTTCGGCATCTTGGGCGTCATCAACCTGGCGCACGGGTCCTTCTTCATGATCGGCGCCTACCTCGCCCATTGGCTGGCGCTCAAGACGGGGAACCTCTTCGTCGCGATCGCGCTCGGCCTGCCCTTGAGCTTCCTTCTCGGCCTCGCGGTCGAGCGCCTCGCCATCGGCTTTCTCTACGCGCGCGATCACCTCTATCAGGTACTGCTCACCTACGGCCTGATCCTCATCTTCAACGAGCTGCAGCGCATTCTCTGGGGCAATGACGTGCACGGCGTGCCGACGCCTGCCGCCCTCTCCGCGTCGATCCCCCTGACCGAGGCGCAATCCTATCCGGTCTACCGCTTCTTCATCTCGCTCGCCTGCCTCGGCGTGGCGGCGGCGATGTACCTCGTCATCAACCGCACCAAGCTCGGCATGCTCATCCGCGCCGGCGCCAGCAACCGCGAGATGGTCGAGCTGCTCGGCTTCGGCGTGAAGCGCCTCTACGCCGTGGTGTTCGCGCTCGGCGCGGCGCTCACCGCCTTCGCCGGCATGCTGTCGGCGCCGGTCAACTCCGTCTATCCGGGCATGGGCGAGCACGTTCTCATCATCTCCTTCGTCGTGGTCGTGATCGGCGGTTTGGGCTCGATCCAGGGCGCGTTCGTCGGCGCCATGCTGATCGGCTTCGTCGACACCTTCGGCAAGGTGTTCCTGCCTGAAGCCGCCAGCCTTTCCGTCTATGCCTTCATGGCCGCGGTGCTGCTGTGGCGGCCGCAAGGCCTCTTCGGCGTCCGGCCGGCATAGGGGTCCGCCATGCGCCCGCTCTCGCGACCGCTCCTCGTCCTGCTCCTTGTGATCGTGGCGCTGCTTGTCGCGTTTCCCCAGCTCGCTGAGCGCTACTACGTGCAGCTCGCCACCAAGATGATGATCATGGGGATCTTCGCGATGAGCCTCGACCTGCTGGTGGGCTACACGCGCCTGGTCAGCCTCGGCCACGCCGCCTTCTTCGGCCTCGCCGGCTACGCGCTGGCCGTCCTGCAGCGCGATCTCGGGCTCGTCTCGCTGTGGACGACGCTGCCGCTCACCCTCGGCATCTGCGCGCTGGTCGCGCTGCTGGTGGGCGCCCTCGCGATTCGCACCTCCGGCATCTACTTCATCATGGTGACGCTGGCGATCGCGCAGATGCTCTATTACTTTGCCAACGACACGCGCGCGCTCGGCGGCTCGGACGGTATGTTCATCGGCGCCAAGCCCTCCGCCGAAGTGTTCGGCCTGGAGCTCTTCGATCTCAAGAACCGCGTCACCTTCTATTATTTCGCGCTCGGTGCCCTGGTCGCGAGCTTCTTCTTGGCGCGCATGGTGCTCGCCTCGCTGTTCGGCCGCGTGATCGACGCCATCCGCTGCAACGAGCCGCGCACGCGCGCGCTGGGCTTCACCACCTGGCGCTACAAGCTCGCCATGTTCGCCATCGCCGGCATGCTCGCGGGCTTGGCCGGCTACATCGGCGCGGCGCAGGACGGCATCGTCAACCCCGCCTACCTCTCCTGGCACCAATCGGGCCAGGCGCTCGTCATCGTGATCCTGGGCGGGATGGGAACGCTCTACGGCCCGGTCGTGGGCGCCTTCGTCCTGATCGCGCTGGAGGATGTGGCAGCCGGCATCACCGAGCATTGGCTGTTGTTCATCGGCGTGTTCGTGATCGCGGTCGTGCTGCTGCTGCCGCGCGGCATCGCCAGCCTGCCGATTGTCGAAATGCTCGGCCGCTTGCGCCGCGGCGGCACGCCGCCGCCGCGCCCGATCCCGGAGGCCGGCGATGACTGAGGCGCTGCTGGAAACGCGCGGCCTCTCCAAGCATTTCGGCGGACTCGCCGCCGTGAGCGACGTTTCGCTCGCGTTCGAAGCGGGCCGCGTCCATGCCGTGATCGGGCCCAACGGCGCGGGCAAGACCACGTTCCTCAACCTTCTCTCGGGCGAAATGCGCCCCAGCGCCGGCTCGGTCTGGTTCAAGGACCGCGCCATCACGGGCCTCACGCCCGACCGCGTTGCCCGCTTGGGGATCGGCCGCTCTTTTCAACGCACCAACGTCTTCACCGAGCTCACCTGCTTCGAAAATTGCTGGATCGCGGCGCAGTCGAGGCTGCCGAGTTCGCTGCGCTTCCTGCGGCCGGCAAACCGGCGCAGCGATCTCGCCGCTTCGGCCGCACGCAGCCTCGAGATGTGTGGATTGCTTGCGCGCCGCGATCACGCCGCCTCGGCGCTCAGCCACGGCGAGCGCCGCCAGCTCGAGATCGCCATGATCCTGGCGACCGAGCCCGAACTGCTGCTCTTCGACGAGCCGCTCGCCGGCATGGGATATCGCGAATCCCAGGACGTGATCGCGCTGCTGCGCCGTATCGCGGAGAAGCGCACCATCGTCCTCATCGAGCACGACATGGACGCGGTGTTCTCGATCGCGCATCGGATCACCGTGCTCGTCAACGGCTGCGTCCTCGAAACCGGATCGGTGTCGGAGATCCAGGGCAGCCGCGCCGTTCAGGCCGCCTATCTCGGTGCGGAGGACGAGCCGTGAGCCAGGATCGCGGCCCCATCCTCTCCGCCGAGGAGCTCCACGTCTATTACGGCGCGAGCCATGTGCTGCACGGGGTCAGCTTGACCATGGCGCCAGGCGAGGCGGTGAGCCTCATCGGCCGCAACGGCATGGGCAAGACGACGCTGTTGCGCGCCATCGTCGGACTCACGCCGCCGCGGCGCGGCACCGTCAAGTTCGGCGGCATCGACATGACCGGCGGCCCGACGCACCGGGTCGCGCGCGCCGGCGTGGCGATGGTGCCCGAGGGCCGCGGCATCTTTCCCAATCTCACCGTGCGCGAGCACCTCGTGATGTCCGCGCGCCGCGGGCCCGAGGGGCGCGCCGATTGGACGCTCGAGCGCATCCTGGCGCTCTTCCCGCGCCTGGCCGAGCGCAGCCGCAATCTCGGCCTCCGGCTTTCCGGCGGCGAGCAGCAGATGCTGTCCATCGGGCGGGCGTTGATGACCAATCCCTCGCTGTTGCTGCTCGACGAGGCCACCGAGGGGCTGGCCCCTCTGGTGCGCAAGGAGATCTGGTCGGTGATCCGCACCATCAAGGCCGCGGGCGTCGCCACTCTCATCGTCGACAAGGATATTCGCGCCCTGGCGGCGGTGAGCGACCGCAGCGTCGTCCTCGCGAAGGGCCGTGTCGTTTTCGAGGGAAGGACGACCGAACTCGCCGCGCGCCCGCAGCTTCTCAACCGCCATCTCGGCGTCGGTGCCGAAGCGCTCGAGACCGACGCCGCAGCCTGAAAGCCTCAGGCCAAGGCGTGCGCGAAGGCCAGCCGCTGCGCGGGCGCAAAGCCCCAGTGGTAGAAGAGCCCGAGCAGGTCGAATTGCTCGCGCGCCACCTCGGTTTCGATGCGGTCGATCGCCAGGCCGCGCAAATTTACGACGAGCTGAGAGAGCAGTGCGCTGGCCACGCCGGCGTGGCGGAATTCAGGGTCGACGCCGATCGTGTCGATCACGGCCACCGGCTCGGTGCGGCCGAACTCGCCGAACTCCACCTTGGCCATCACGAATCCGACGGGCATGCGATCGACCTCCGCCACCAGCGACACGCGCACGCCGGAGCGGTCCAGGGCCTCGACCATCTTGGCACGGATATAGGCATTGCGCTCGCGGCCGAGCGCGTGGCGGTCGATGCGCAACACCGCCGCGAAATCGTCGGCGTTCATCGATCGCACCGGAATGCGGTCGCGGGCGGGCGCGCTCGGGTCGGCGGCGGCGGGTCCGCCGTAGTCCACTTCGCGCGGCTCGGCCTGTATGCCGGCGGCGGCGAGCGCGCCGGCGTCGCCTTCGAGCGCCGCGCGGGGGCGCGTGAGATCGAAGCTGATCACCTGGCGCGGCGCGAGCTCGAAACCGGCGCTGTCGACGAACCCGAGCAGCGCGTGATTTCGCCAATCGGCCCGGGTCGTCTCGGACGCGATGCCTTTGTGGCGCATGATGGCCCGGGCCCGCTCGACGAGCGCCCGGCCGATGCCGTCCCGCCGCCGCTCGGGCACGACGCCGATGGTTTCGAGCGCGGCCGTGCGTCCGATCGCGCCGAATTCGCCCGCTTCGATGCGATAGAGGAGAAAACCGACGAGCTTGCCCTCGGCGTCCTCCGCCGAGAGCTGAACGTGCTGTTCCGGCGCGCGCAGCGCGGTCTCCAATCGTCGGACGAAATAGCTACGGCGCAGCCGGCCGCCGATGCGCGCGTCGAGGGCTGCAACCGCGTCGAGATCGTCGGGCCGCATCGCCCGCACCTTGTATTCGCAAGCCATGGCCGGTGCCAACTGAGGCGTCATCGTGGCGCTCCCCTTCGTATTTGCCTGCCCGCTCAGGCTGTCGCCAGGTAGCGGTTGAGCAGCTCCGCGTCCCGCTCGGCCTCGAGCATGTCCTCGAGGACGGGCAAGAGCGACATCTCCTCTTTCTGGATGTGCGCGACTTGGCGCTCGATCAGCTCTAGGATCATCTCGCGAAGCTCGGCCCAGCTGCGGGCGAGAATGCCGGCCGAGGAGGCGCGAAGCTGCGGAATCATGCGTTTGGCCAGGGCCAGGATCGCTTGGTGCTCTTCGGCGAGGAGCAAGGCGATGTCGCGGTCGCCTCCGCTGGCGAGGACAGGAAACAACTCCTTCTCCTCGAATTCGAAATGCCGCCCGATCTCGTTGCCGAGGTTGGAAGCGAGCTCGGCCAGGAGGCGCGCCCAAGCCGCGTCGCCGGGCGCCGGCGGGGCCTTGCTTTTCGCAAGTGCCGACTCGGCCCGCTCGAGCAGCCCGAGGGTCTCGAGATGCTCGCGGTGGATGTAGGCGGGAACTTGGCGGGCAAAGTCCATGGACGAGGCGCCGTTAAAATAGGTATGCAAGTACCAAAATACCGATTTTGGGGCGCAGGCGTCAATTCGGCAGAGCAGCCCGCGCGCAATTGCCGCTACCGGCCGAGCAGGGCGCGCCCGTCGGGCGTGATGCGTTCGGGGGTCCAGGGCGGGTCGAAGGTGATGCGCACTTCGACCGGAATGGAGCCCGCGACGGCGGCCAGCGCCCGCTCCGCCTCTTCGGCCAGGCGCGGCCCGACCGGGCAGGCCTCGGTGGTGAAGGTGATCGACGCCACGAGCCGCCCGTCCTCAAGGACAAGGTCGTAGACGAGGCCGAGGTCGACGATGTTGAGCCCCGCCTCGGGGTCCATCACGGATTTGAGCGCATCGCGCGCGTGGTCGACGATGTCGGACACGTATCTCTCGCTTCCGTCACGGGGCGCGCCGCATGCGCGCGACCGTTCCGATGAAGAACCAGGCGAAGGCCGCGGCGCCCGCTGCGCCCACCGCGCCGGACACCTGTACCACGAGCGACCAGTCGCCGGCGATGCCGACGATGAGTCCGGCCACGCCCGCGAAATGGCAGTAGCGATGAATCGCAAGCGGGCGCTCCGCCGTCAGGCTCGAAACCAGGGGCGGCGCGCGGTTGGGCCCGCTCGCATGCATCGAGGCGAGAAAGGGCACGATCCGCTGGAGCATGCCGAGGAGAAAGGTGAGCAGCCACCCGAGCAAGGCAAGCGCGCCGAATAACGCCGATCCGCGCCAAGGCCAGAGATCAATCGCCACGAGCGCTCCCGCGATCAGCGAAAGCGGCAGGCACGCCCAGGCGATCCGCACCATCAGGAATGAGGGGCCCAGCCGCTTGCGCATCCGCGCCTGCATCGCGGCGGCCATGAGCCGGAGGTGAAGCGCGATCGCGCCCAGTCCGGCGGCCGCACCCGCAGCCAGGATCGCCGGCTGGCCGAGCAGAGCGCCGGCAACGCCGAGCGAGACTCCTGCCACGGCGAGCGCGAAACTTACCAGCGCCGCGCGCGCGGAGGGCGCCGGCGCCAGCCCGAACATCGGCACGAGGACGTAGCTGAAGCCGAGCGCCAGCATGCCCATCAAGCCGTACACGGCCAGGATCGCGTGCGCGACGCCGATCCCGGCGCGGCCCGCCAGGATGCCATGGTGCTGATCGACGACGAGGAGGAACCCAAGCGCGGCCAATGCGAACAGGCAGGCGACGGCGGCCCATGCATGCACGACCACGCTCACCATGCCACGCGCGCGGGCGAGATTGTCGGCGAGCAGCACGCCGGCGAGCACCACGCCGGCCGCCGACAAGAAGGCCCCGAGCGCCGCCGGTATGTGAAGCGTCTCGGCCATGCCGAACGCGAACAACGCAACACCGGGAAACAAGAGCCACGCCACGAGCCGGGCAGGCCATTCGGCCCGCAAAGGCTGCTTGGTCGCCACCGGAAGTAGCTGGAACGCCGCGCCGAACGCCGTGGCCGCGAAGACGCCAAGGGTCAGCAGGTGGAGCACGGCGAGCACCCGGCCCGGGCCGATCACGAAATTCGGGATCTCCGGCGCTGCCCAGACGACGCCGAGCCAGAACGCGAAGTGAAAAAAGACAGCGCCGCCAAAGAAGCGAAACGGAATCGAGAACGGGAGAAGCCGGCTCTTGGCGCCTCCGAGGAAATTCGCCGGCGCGGGCTTGACCGGCCGGTTCATGCCGCCCGCGTGAGGCGCAACCGCACTTCCCCCGGCTCGCCGGCGACGATCTCGTGCCGCCAGCCGCGCTCGGCGAGCTCGGGGTAGAGGAAAACCGGCTCGCGCTCGTGATGGACGATCACGCTAGCGCTGCAATCGGGTTCTTCGAGCAGGCGCAGGATCGCGAGCATGGGCTCCGGTGGGTTTAGGCCGCGCACGTCGATATGGGCGGTGCCGGTTTCGCGCCAGACGCGCGGCGCGGTGGAAGCGGAGGGGGCCGCGGGGTGCGCTCCTGCTTGCGACTTCAGGAAATAGACCCGCCAATGGTCTGGCGCCAGGCATTCCGCGTGGTCGGAAAATCCCTTGCCCGCCAGCACGCGCCGGAGCGGGGCTGGATCGAACGGCGCGTCCAACACCAGTACGGCGCCCGGTGCAAACTTCGCCACCACGGACATGATCTTGGCGAACGGATCTTCCCCGGATGAAAGAAGCGGGCGAACGTCGAGGCTTACCGCAACAGCGCGGTCGAAGGTCTCGACCCAATTCGGGGCGGCGGGCGCAACAACCGCCTGAACCCCTGCGCCGCGCGGCGAAGCGTTGGGCGGCGTTTCGGCATGGGTACCATTGGCGACGTCGAGCAGCGCCTGGAGCGGCACGCCCGCGACGCGCGCCGCATCGGCGAAGCTCGCGAGCCGCGCCATCGTCCGGCGGAGAATGGGGTTCCGAAGCTTGCGGAAAACCGGATTAAATGCGACGAGGCGGTCGACTAGATCCGGATCCGCCGCGAGCGCGCGGGCAATCGTAGTTTCCGCGGTGACCTGTGGCGCGGACATGGCGCGGCTCCACATCAATCCGTTAGGCAGCTCTTGCAAATACGCATTATAGTACCATTATTGCCACAATGCCTGCGACGCATTCGCCTGCGGCGCCGGCGCGGGGCGGCGCGCCCTTGCCGCTGCGGCGCGAAGAAAATACGGTACGCCGATACCAATTTGAGGAAACGCTGACCCGATGAGCGGCAGGACCCAAGCGCGCCGCAACGCCGGCGCCCGGCGCGCCGACGCAATCCGCATCCGTCCGCTCATGCCGCGCGATCATCGCACGGTCGTGGCCCTCGACGCCGCCACCACCGGCATGGCCAAGCCGCAATATTGGCGCGGACTTTTCGCCGACTATGGGCGCCGGCGGAGTTCCCGATTCTTCCTTGTCGCGGTAGACGGGGCGAAGCTGGTCGGGTTCATCGTCGGCGAGATCCGGGCTTGGGAGTTCGGGTCGGTGCCCTGCGGCTGGGTACTGGCGATCGAGGTCGATGCCGACACGCGGCTGCGCCGCGTCGGGACGATGCTGGTCGAAGCGATCGTCGACTGCTTCAAGCGCGTCGGCGTGCGCAAGCTGCGCACGATGCTGGCCCGCGACGACCTGCTCAATCTTCGCTTCTTCCGCAGCCAAGGGATGATGGCCGGCCCCTTCATCCAGCTCGAGAAGGAACTCACCTAGAACCAAACACGGGATTCCGGCGGTTCATGAAGCTCCAAAAGGCGACGCAGTTCGCGCTCTACTCGGTCTTGGAACTGGCGCTCGATCCGGAACGCCAGTTGTCCGCCGGCGAGATCGCGGAGAAATACGGGATTTCCAACAATCATCTCGCCAAGGTCTTGCGCGATCTCGGGCGCGGGGGCCTGGTCGAATCCACCCGCGGGGTCGGGGGCGGATATCGCTTCGCCGGCAACGCCAAGCGCACGACGCTGCTCGACATCATCGAAATGTTCGAGGACATCGGCACCCAGGCCTCCGACGGCGCCGACCGGGGCGCGCGCACCGACATCGGGCGCAGCCTGCATCCGGTGCTGAACGAAATCGAGCAGATCGCGCGCGCCACGCTCGATTCGATCACGATCGAGACGCTGGTGAACCAGATCAAGCGCAACGCCGAGCGCGGCGCGGCGGCGGGCCGGACGCCCCCGCTGCGTCTCGTGGCGCGCGCCGCCAAATAGCCGCACCGGGCGGAACATTGGCGCCATTGACAGCCGCGGCAGTGCGGCGCCAAACTGGCAATAGAATACCATAATGCGCAAATAGGCCTTGGTCGCTTTGGGGATCGAGCGGCCGGGGACAACCCTGGAGGAACGACCATGCGATCCCCCTTGCTCCGAGCCCTCATCGGCGCCGCCGTCCTCTCTCTCGTTGCTGGCGCGGCGGCGGCCGAGCCGCCCACCATCAAGATCGGCAGCTTTCTCTCGGTGACCGGGCCGGCCGCCTTTCTCGGCGATCCCGAGGAGAAGACGCTGAAGCTCTACGTCGAGAAGCTCAACAAGGCGGGCGGCGTCATCGGCCGCAAGCTCGAGCTCGTCGTGTATGACGACGCCGGCGACAGCGACAAGGCGCGCACCTTCGCCAAGCGCCTCATTGACCAGGACAAGGTCGACGTCATCATCGGCGGCACCACGACGGGAACCACCATGGCGGCGGTTCCCCTAGCCGAGCAGGCGGGCATGCCCCTAATCTCGTTGGCTGGCGCCGTCGTCATCGTCGAGCCGGTGAAGAAGTGGGTGTTCAAGACGCCGCACACCGACCGCATGGCCTGCGAGAAGATCTTCGCCGACTTGAAAGCGCGCGGCGTTGCCAAGATCGGCATGATCGCGGGCGCCGGCGGCTTCGACCGGTCGATGCGCCAGGAATGCCTCAAGGTGGCGGACAAGTACGGCATCTCGATCGTCGCCGACGAAAGCTACGGCGCCAAGGACAGCGACATGACCGCCCAGCTCACCAAGATCAAGAACACGGCGGGCGTCCAGGCAGTGGTCAATCCCGGCTTCGGCCAAGGCCCTGCGATCGTGACCAAGAATTTCCGCCAGCTGGGCATGACCATGCCGCTCTACCAGTCGCACGGCGTAGCGTCGAAGGAGTTCATCAAGCTCGCTGGCGAGGCGTCAGAAGGGGTGCGCCTTCCGGCCGCGGCGCTGCTGGTCGCGGATATCCTCGCTGCCAACGATCCGCAGAAAGCGGTGGTGGCCGGTTACAAGAAGGAATACGAAGCGAAATACGGCTCGGACGTTTCGACCTTCGGCGGCCACGCCTATGATGGCCTTTTCCTCGCCGTCGAAGCCATCAAGCGAGCGAACAGCACCGACAAGGGCAAGGTCCGCGATGCACTCGAAGCGACCAAGGGCTACGTCGGAACGGCCGGCATCGTGAACATGTCGGCCACCGACCACATGGGCCTCGACCTCACCGCCTTCCGCATGCTCGAGGTCAAGAAGGGCAACTGGACGCTGGTGAAGTAGCGATAGGCGCGCCGTGGCGGCGCATGGGGCGCCGCCGCCCGCGCCGGCCGAGGAGCGGCGCGGTGGCGGAATTCCTGCAATTCCTCTTCTCCGGCCTCACCGTCGGAGCCACCTACGCGCTGGTGGCGCTCGGCTTTGCCATCATCTACAATGCCAGCGGTGTAATCAATTTCGCCCAGGGCGAATTCGTCATGGCGGGCGGCATGGCCTCCGCCTTCCTCGTCGCGGCCGGGGTTCCGCTGCCGCTCGCCGTCATCACCGCCGTCGCGGCCGGGGTCGCGATCGGCGTGGCGCTCGAGAAATTCGCCATCGAGCCGGCGCGCGGCGCGCCCGTCGTGACTCTCATCATCATCACCATCGGCGCCTCCATCGCGATCCGCGGCGTGGCGCAGCTGCTGCTCGGCAAGCAATTCCACACCGTGCCGCCCTTCACCGGCGATCATCCCATCGTCATCGGCGGGGCGACGATACTGCCCCAGTCGCTCTGGGTCTTGGGCGCATCCATCGCGGTCGTGATCGGCCTCAGCGCTTTCTTCAGCCGCAGCAAGCTCGGCAAGGCGATGCTCGCCACCGCCAACAACCGGCATGCTGCGCAGCTCGTCGGCATCAATGTGCGATTCATCCTGCTGCTGAGCTTCGGTCTCTCGGCGCTGCTCGGGGCCGTGGCGGGCGTGCTCATCTCGCCGATCACGCTCACCTCCTACGATGTCGGCATCATGGTCGGTCTCAAGGGCTTCGCCGCCGCCATGCTCGGCGGCCTCGGCAACGGCGTCGGCGCCATCGCCGGCGGGCTGCTGCTCGGCCTCGCCGAGGCGCTCGGCGCCGGCTACCTCTCCTCCGCCTACAAGGACGTCATCGCCTTCGTCATCATTCTGGCAGTGCTCGTGTTCATGCCGGGCGGCCTCTTCGGCAAGGTCAGCGCCGAGCGCGTCTGATGGGCCGCGCCCTCACATTGTTTCGTCACCGGCATGGCGGCCTCGCCGTTCTCGCGCTCGTCATCGCGCTCCTTCCGCTCTCGCTGCCGAATCGTTATTTCTACGACGTCGCCATACTCATGGGCCTCAACGCCATCGTCTGCGTCGGGCTCAATCTGCTGATCGGCTTCGCTGGACAGATCAGCCTCGGCCATGCCGGCTTCTTCGGCCTCGGGGCCTACGCATCGGCCATCCTCAGCACGAATTACGGCTGGCCCTCGGTGGTGGCCCTAATCGCCGCGGCCGCGCTGGTGGGCGTGCTCGCGCTTGCCCTCGGCCGGCCGATTCTGCGGCTAAAGGGCCACTACCTCGCCATGGCCACGCTCGGCCTCGGCATCATCATCGCTGTCGTCATCGCGACCGAAGAGCGCTTGACCGGCGGACCCGACGGGATGTCGGTGGCGCCCTTGGTCCTGTTCGGTGTCGCGCTGCAGGGCGAGCGCGTCTGGTACTGGCTCGTCGGCGCGCTGCTGCTGGGGACGGTCTGGCTCGCCTTCAATCTAATCGATTCGCCGCTCGGGCGCGCGCTTCGCGCGATCCACGGCTCGGAGGTGGCGGCCGAGGCGATGGGCATCGATATCGCCCGTGCCAAACTGCTGATCTTCGTCGTCTCGGCCATCCTCGCGGCGCTGGCCGGGAGCCTTACCGCGCACTACGCCGGCTTCATCACGCCCGGCAAGGTCGGCTTCCTCCATTCCATCGAGCTGGTGACGATGGTGGTGCTGGGCGGCATGGCCTCCACCTACGGCGCGGTCGCCGGCGCGGCCATCCTCACGGCGCTGCCGCAGCTGCTGACCGTGTTCAAGGATTACGAATCGCTCGTGTTCGGCGTCGTGCTGATGGCGACAATGATTTTCATGCCGCGGGGCCTGGTGCCGACGCTGGCCCGCCTCATGGGACGGCGCACGTGAGCGAGCTTCGCCTCGAGCAAGTGAGCAAGACCTTCGGCGGCGTCGCCGCCGTCGCCGATGTGAGCTTCGCGGTGGCGCCGCGGCAGATCTTTGCGCTGATCGGGCCGAATGGCGCAGGCAAGACCACGCTGTTCAACCTCATCAGCGGCGTCTATCGCCCCTCGTCGGGCCGCGTATTTTTCGCCGACCGGGATGTGACCGGCCAGCCGCCGCACGCGCTGGCGCGCTTCGGCCTCGCGCGCACCTTTCAGACGCCGCAAGTGTTCCTCAACATGAGCGCCGTCGAAAACGTCATGGTCGGCGCCCACCGCCACCTGAAATCGGGCTTGCTGCCGGCGATCACGCGGCTCGGCGGCTTGCGCGCGGCCGAGAAGGCATGCCGCGCCGAAGCGGCGGCGCTGATGGAGCGGCTCGGCCTCGGGCGCTATCGCGACGCCGAGGCCGGGGCGCTGCCCTATGGCGCGCTGAAGCGTCTCGAAGTGGCGCGCGCCATGGCCGGCCGGCCGCGCCTCCTCCTGCTCGATGAGCCGGCCGCCGGCCTCAACGCCGCCGAGGCCGAGGAGATGGTCGGTGTCCTGCGCACCATCGCCGAGTCCGGCGTCACGGTGGTTCTCATCGAGCACAACATGCACATGGTGATGGGGCTCTCGGAGCGCGTGCTGGTCCTCGTGTCCGGCCGCGTGCTCGTCGAAGGCGCGCCCGCCGAGGTCCAGCGCCACCCCGAGGTCATTGCCGCCTATCTCGGCGCCGAGGCAGCACCCCAGCCGGAGCTCCGCTGTGCTTGAGATCCGCGCCCTTGCCAGCCACTACGGGCGCGTGCAGGCGCTGCACGGCGTCAGCCTTTCGATCCAGGCGCGCGAGACCGTGGCGCTGGTGGGCGCCAACGGCGCCGGCAAGACGACGCTGCTCAACACGATCTCGGGCGTGCACCGCGCGAGCGCTGGCGCGGTCTTCTTCGACGGCGCCGACATCACGTTCATGCCGGCGCATCGGCGCGTGCGCCTCGGCATCGCCCAGGTGCCCGAGGGGCGCCAAGTCTTCACCGTGCTGTCGGTCGAGGACAATCTGCGGCTCGGCGCCTATGTCTCGTCGCATGCCGTCGCCGCGCGCGGGATCGAGCGCGTCTTCGCGATGTTCCCGGTGCTCAAGGAGCGGCGCGATTCGCCGGCCGGGACGCTCTCGGGCGGCCAGCAGCAGATGCTTGCGATCGGCCGCGCCCTCATGGCCGCGCCGCGCCTGCTTCTGCTCGACGAGCCGAGCATGGGGTTGGCCCCCGTCGTCGCCGCGGAAATTTTCGCCGCCATCGCCGCATTGAAGCGGTCCGGCACCACGATGCTGGTCGTGGAGCAGAACGCCCACGCGGCGCTCGCCGTCGCCGACCGCGGCTGCGTCCTCGAGACAGGCCGCATCGTCCACGACGGACCGGCGAACGCGCTTCGCTACAAGGACGAGCTCCGCCGCGCCTACTTGGCCGCGTAAGCCTGTCAAATCGCGCTTGAGATGGGTGGGAGGCGCGCTAGAACGTGGCTCTCATTCGCGAGCGGCGCAGCCGCGACCAGCTCATCGGCATCGCAAGGGACTGCGGTTATGCAGATGGAGTCGGTTCCGCCGGTTCGTTCAAGAAATCGGAACTGGTCAGCAGCCTGCTGCGCCACTTCGCCAGCGCCCATGCAGCCTCCAGTGCAGCGCAATGCGCGGGAGTGGCTGCCGGAGGCCGGCGAAGGCGCGACCGTTGCAGGGTCAGTCGGCGAAGTCGCCGCACAGGTCGATGTGTTCTGTTCCTGCCGGGTGACACCGCAACAATCGCTCGACACGTTCCTCGGTGCAGCCGGAGTCGAGGGTCACGGCCGAGCCGGCCTGCTCTGCATCGATTTCGCGACCGTCGATTGCGAGATCGCTCGCACCATCGGTGACACTCTAGTACCTCTGCACAGTGATTATGACTCTATGGTTGGGTATGGGTATGCGCGGGCGAGCTTCGTCCTGGCTCGCTCGGTTGTGAACATCCATTTGACGCGAGCGCCTTCTGCATTGCGCTGGC
>Ga0184615_10000396_pt1 | contig 24425 bp, 25 predicted proteins | sample PLM4_65_coex_FD_133134 | JGI IMG/M metagenome (GOLD analysis project Ga0184615, IMG submission 133134) | Groundwater sediment microbial communities from an aquifer in East River, Colorado, USA - PLM4_65_coex | ecosystem: Environmental > Terrestrial > Soil > Riparian zone | place: USA: East...
GAACGCCCGCTGTACAAGTACCTCGCGGGCAAGAAGGTCAGCGCGCCGGGCGCGAAGCAGTACATCGTCGAGCAGCTCCGGTTCCGCTACCAGTCGAACTTCCAGTGGTTCAACGGCTCGCAGGTGGTGACCTACAACCGCCGGCAGTCGATTGAGCAGGCGAATTACGCCTGGCGCTCGGCTCACGACGGCTTCTCACTCGACGAAGATCGCCTGATCCAGAACGGCATCAGCGTCGACGACGACGGCCCGGGCGGGAACGCCAGCGACGCCGAACGCATCCAGCTCACGAATCTGCTCAAGGAGCAGACCGAGATCCTGAAGCTGGGCTTCCAGGAGAAGTTCTCGCACGCGCAGCACTTGGACGGCACGCAGTCGGCCGACGCCATCACCGGCGTCGACGCGCTGATCAGCCTGACGCCCACCACGGGCACGGTCGGCGGTATCGACCGCGCGCTCGCGACGAACGTGTACTGGAGGAACTTTGCCCAAACGGGCCTGACCACCACGACCACGACCGGCAACATCCTCGACTACATGGAGATCGCGTGGCGCGCGTGCGTGCGCAACGGCGGCAAGCCGGACTTCATCGAGGCGGGGGACGACTTCATCGACGGTTTCCGCAACTTCATGTTCAAGAGCTTCGGGCGCCTGGATTTCGAGGGCGTGTCGGAGCGGACCATCGAAGGCGGGACGAAGATGCTGGCGTTCCACGGCGTCACGATCATGTGGAACCCGGAGTTCGACGACCTCGATTCCCTGTATGCGCCGGCGACGACCTGGTCGAAGCGCTGCTACATGATCAACGGCAGGCATTTGAAGCTGCGGCCGATCGAGGGGCAGGACATGATTACCCGCAAACCCCCGCGCGCGTACGACAAGTACGAGTACTACTGGGGCCTGACCTGGCGGGGCGCGGAGACCATGAACCGGTCGAACGCGCACGCGGTGGTTTCCATCGCGTAGCTGTTTCCCGCGTGAAGAACGAGAGCCACGGACCTGCCCACAAGGCGGGCCGTGGCTTTTCATTGAGGAGATAGGCGATGGACTCCGTCAGCTTCATTCAGCAAGCCCAGCAGGCCGCGACTGCAATCTCGGAAGCCGCACCGACCACGATCGCGACGATCGAGAACCTTGCGCGTCGGCTGCTGTGCTTTCACTTCACTCCGGCGGTGCGCGCGGTTACGGAGTTCAGGGTCTACGGCCGCGCCCATGAGGACGCACCACTTCAGGACTTCACGCCGGCGGACTGGGCGACCCTGCCAACCGGTGGGCGGATCCGCGAGACCTCCGTCAACACGACCGCGACGGGCGTGGTGGTCGATGGCGACCTCGACACGGTGGCCACCACCGAGAACGGCTACATCATGATGGACATCGACGGGTTGGTCGAGATCGTGGTGAAGGCGAAGGGCACGACCGACGGCACCGGCACGGTGGCTTCGTTCTGGTCGCTGCAGTGAAGGAGGCGATCATGAGACTACTTCTCGCAGTTCTTACGGCGCTCGCGCTTGCAGCGCCCACGCAGGGCCTTGCCCAAGGCAGCATCCGCCCAAGCGGCGGCGCTGCCATCTACTCAGGTACGGCCTTCCCGTCATCGCCTACGCTCGGGACGCTTTTCACCATCTTGGACGACTCCGCAGCTGGTGCGTGCGACTCGGCCGCTGGCACTGCGCAGACGTTATGCCGCTGGAACGGCTCCGCATGGTTGCCGCTGGGCGATGGCCAAGCAGCTGGTGGCACGGTGGCGGTGGCGGACATCGACACTTCGGCCGAACTGCGTGGCATCCTCACGGACGAGACCGGGACGGGAGCTCTTTACTTCCAGAACGGCGCGCTGGGCACACCGACGAGCGGCACGCTCACGAACGCCACCGGGCTCCCGGTAGGAACTGGCATCGCCGGGTTGGGCACCGGGGTGGCCACCGCGCTCGCGGTGAACGTCGGCAGCGCAGGCGCCCCCGTGGTGCTAGGCGGCGCGGGGGGCACCCCGTCGAGCATTACCCTCACGAACGCGGGCGGCACCGCGGCCTCGCTCACCGCAGGCGCGGCTACGGCCCTCGCTGCCGACCCAACCGACTGCGCCGCAAACAACTTCGCCATCACCATTGCTGCCAGCGGCAACCTGACGTGCGCCCAGCCGAGCATCAGCGCGGGCGTGTCCGGCCTCGCCGCGAACGTGGCGACTTTCCTGGGCACGCCCTCGAGCGCGAACCTCGCCGCCGCCCTCACAAACGAGACCGGCTCCGGCGCCATCGCCTTCGGTACGGCACCGACACTGGACTCCCCGGTTATCACCACCAAGTTCAATGCGCCGAGCGTTACCGCCTTCCCGGGAGCGCCCTCGACGAACGACATCGTGATCGTCACCGACGACTCGGTGGCTGGTGCATGCGACAGCGCGGCGGGCAGCGCCCGCAGCTGGTGCCAGTGGAACGGCTCCGCCTGGGTCTCCATCGGGGACGGCACGGCGGGCGGTGGGGGCACGGCGGTCACGGCGGCCTCGACCTTTGCGACGGACAACCTGTTGATCCGCTCGGACGGCACTTCGCGCGGCGTGCAGAACAGCGGCATCAGCATCAACGACACCGACGACGTGAGCGGCGTCAATGACATGGCGGTGGGCGGCAACGTCACCGTCACCGGCACCGTGACGGCATCGAACCTGGTGGTCTCCGGCACGCTCACCGACGAGATGCTGTGCGATTTCGAGGCGACCGGCAACGTCATCCAGTGCACCACCGACCCGGCGAGTTTCCAGCCCGCCGACGCCGACCTGACGACCTGGGCGGGCATCACACCCGGGACCAACGTCGGCACCTTCATCGCCACGCCCTCGAGCGCCAACCTGGCGGCGGCCGTCACTGGCGAGACCGGAAGCGGCGCCCTGGTCTTTGGCACCTCCCCGGCCCTGACGACACCGAACCTTGGTACGCCGAGCGCGGTGGTACTGACGGCCGGCACCGGCCTGCCGGTGAGCACGGGGCTGGCGGGCGCCGGTACGGGCGTGGCCACCGCGCTCGCGCAGAACGTCACCGGGACCGGCGGCATCGCGCTCGCCACCGCGCCGACCGTGGATTCCCCGGTGTTCACCACCAAACTGCGCATCCCGCGCGTGACGGCCTTCCCCGGCAGCCCGGGGGCTGGCGACGTGGTGATCGTCACCGACGACAGCACGGCGGGCGCGTGCGACAGCGCGGCGGGGAGCATCACGAGCTTCTGCCAGTGGGATGGCGCCGCCTGGGTGAAGTTGGGCGATGGCACCAGCGCTGGCGGCGCGCTCTCCTCCGGCGACATCGACACCAGCGCCGAGATCCGAGCAATCGTGGGCGACGAGAGCGGCACCGGGGCGCTGCTGTTCGCGGGCGGCGATATTGGCGCGGCCGTCGCCACCACGCCAGCCGCAAACGACAACGATACCTCGGTCGCCACCACGGCCTACGTACAGACCGAGCTCACCGCCTACGCCTCGGACACGGCGACGTTCACCGGCAAGACGCTGGACGCCGAGGGCACCGGCAACGTCATCACGCTGCCGCTCTACAAGGACTTCCCGATGGCGGGCTGCAACAACGCGACGGCAACATCGTTTTGGGACCTGCCCACCGCGAGCCCGGCTGTCCCGGCCTGCCGCACCGGCACCAATACGCAGAAGGGGACGCTCGACTTCGCGGATGCCGTGAGCCTCACAGCGCAGTCCTTCTTCCGCTTGCCGCCTGGGTGGACCGGGGCCATCGACGCGACGGTGACGTGGATCTCCACCACGACCACCGGCGACGTGGTTTGGCAGCTCGCCATCGCCTGCGCGAGCGACGGGGAGGCGGACGACCCGGCCTTCACCGACGACGTATTCACCGCCGATACAACCAAGGGCACGGCGAACCTGCTGAACGACACCGCGAGCAACACCATCACGACCACCGGCACCTGCGCGGCGGGGGACATCGCGCACATCAGGATCAAGCGCGACGCCGCGCACGCGAGCGACAACATGGCGGGCACCGCGCGGCTGGTGAACCTGCAGCTCACCTACCGCGTGGCGCACTGATGCGCGCGCTGCTGATGTCGCTATTCGGCTACGTCCGGGTTCCACCGGAAGCTGTGGCGCTGTGCCGCGCGATCAAGGCTCGCGTGACCGATTCGCAGGCGCTGCGCGGGCTGGACGCGCTGGAGCAATTTTTGAGGAGCGGGAGGCTGTACTTGAGCTTCGTGGCCATCGCGCTCGCCTGCGCGGTAGGGCTCAACGCCGAGGCGCGCGACCGGCGCGTGCCCATCGCTGCGGCCGGCGGTGGCGGCGGGGGCATCGCTGCCGTCAGCGGGCAGCAGACCGGCAACAACGCCAACAATGCAGCTTCCGTTGAGGAGGCGTTTACCTCGGATGTCACTGCCGGAAACCTAGTCGTCGTCGTCGGGCTTCAGTATCGAGCTACCGACGCCACCTTTGTCACAGGTAGCACAACTAAACTTTCCGGGACAGCGACGCTAGGCACCATTCAGCTTGATTCTGTGGTGAACCTAGAAATTGATGCCAACACGTTTATGAATGTCGGCATCTGGTCAGCCATCGTTACCGGCAGCGGTTCCCTCACGATGCAAGTCGCCAGCCCGTTCTCCGGCGCGTACATGCTGATCGGCGTGGGCGAGTTCACCGGCACCTGGAGCGCCAGCCGCTTCGAGGACGAGAGCACCGGGGGTACGGCCACGGACGGCGTGACGGCGGTAAGTTCCGGCAACTGCGTCTCGGCGGGCGGGGCGCTGTTCGTGGGCGGAACCTCGATTTCCTTCTCCAGCGGACCCAGCATCGCGGAGGACGGCGCTTGGACGCTTATCTACGAGAACGAAGTCGTGACCGATCACAACGGCTCAACCATTTTCCGCATCGTCGTGGGCGGCACCACCGACCCCGCGGAGTGGACTATCGCCTCTACCAACACCGGCTGGTCTGCAGCCTGCGCGGTCTACAAGGAGGGCTGAGGCTAAATGTCCGACTGGACCGACCGCATCGCAGGCTCGCTGCTCGCCACGCGCCTTGACAGCCAGGCGTTGGTGGATCTCTACAAGTTCGACCCCGACGGCCGCGTTTCCTTCGATGCCACGCTGGCGCCGCCCGGGGCGGCTGGCTCGTTCAAGATTTCCGTGCCGAGCGACGGCGGCACGGAGCAGGCTTCAGCCGCAATCCCCTTCGGGCAAAGTTTCGGCGCCGGTTCGGTGTTTTGGGTCTCCTACCGCGTCTACGCGCCGCCGGAATTCTGCTATCAGGAGTGGCCGACGAACGACGGCCAACCCTCGGGGCACAAGCTCTCGATCACCAGCCACGGCCCGGCGACCAACTGGCCCTGGGAAGTGGTGGTGCAGTGCACGCACAACCGCAACACGGTTCAGATGTACCACCAGGACGGCAGTTCGTTCCCGCCGTTCGAGGACGCCGCTGCAACGGCTTGCTCCGGCAGTGACTTCAAACAGCAGCCGAAAGTAGACAACGGCGCCGGCCAACTCTCCGGCACCGATCCCGAGACCGGCGCGGCGTGGACGGCGTGCCAGCAGGATCGCGCGCGCTACGGCAGCCTCTACTCGGCGCAGACCGCCGCAACCGGCGACTTTGCGATGGGCCTCGGCGACCCCATCGACGGCGGCTTCCGTCAGGTCCCGAACGAGTGGCTGACCATCACGGTGCGCGTTCAGGTGGGGAACTTCGGCAGCGCGAACAGCCGGGTGACTGGCTGGTGCGCGCGCCCCGATCAGCCCTACGTAAAGATCGTCGATACGCTAAACACTGTGCTCGGTGCCAGCGGACCGTTCGACTACCACCACCTGCTGGGGTACTGCACCAGACGCATTGCCGGCGGGCGCAAGATCAGCGCGCGCACCGGCAACATTACCGGCGTCACGCTCTACACCTGCGGCCTGGATACGCCGCTCGGGGATGGCGTGCTGGAGTACAACGCCACGACGCAGCGCTTTCGCTACCACGGCGCCGGCGAAGCCTTCGGCACGGCGCGCGGATTCAGCTCGGCGAACGGCAAGCTGCTGCTGAACCTGCTCTCCGCCAGCAACGGCAACATCGTGGCGGAGGTAAACCCGGCGGCCCTTCCTGGTAGCGGTACGACGACCGACGACGTGACCATCGCGGACGGGCGGCCGGACACGCACCTGAACTATGCCGACTTCATCCTATCGACCAAGCCGATCAACGCCCCAGGGGGATTCGCCGTGACCGCTCTCGGACAAGCCGCGCTGGACCTGGCCGCTGGCGCATGGGCGCAGTTCGTGGTGCCCAATCAGGACGCCATACTCGCCGACGACGGGTCCAGCGGCAGCTGTATCACCTTTGCAAATTCGTTTCCGTGGAATCCGATCAGCCAGTGCGTCGAGATGCTGACTTCGGATCACCACGGCGAGACGCCGAACATGCGGCACATCCGCTACAACGACCTGGACGATGCGTTCGCCAACGTGCAGGGCATGGGTGCGGTGCCCGGGATCGGGCACGGCTACGACCACAACGCCCTTAACCCGACCACGGGGGATTTTTACCACCGCCTCTACGGCGGCGACATCAACATCTACCGCAAGGCGCTCGGCGCGGGGAGCTTCTCGAGCCTCACGAGCTTGTCGGCTTCCGCCCAGGTCGCTATCGGGGCTTGCTGGTGGAGGGGCTCGTTCACGGGCGGCGGCGCGCAGGGCTCGCTCGTGGTGTTCAACAGCGGCAACTCCAACAACGCCGCGAACGATGGGCAGATCGTCGCCTACAACCCGTTGACCGGCACTTGGTTCTACAACCAGGTCGGCAAGGCGCCGTTCTACGGCAGCGGCTCCACGTACCACAGCGTCATCGAGTACAGCTTCGTGAAGAACGTGGCCGTCTACGGTGGCGGCAATGTCGCCCCAGACCGCCTCTGGCGCATCAGCTCGGACGGCTCCTCGGTCGCCATGCCGAACACGCCCTCCGGCAAGATCGTGGGCATCGAGCGCGGGGTGCTGGTCGATGATCCGGTCTCCGGCAACTTCCTGCTGCTCAGTGCCGGGCAGTTGTGGGAGCTGAACCCAGATGGTTCAGGAACGTGGACGCAAAAGACCTCACCCCCGGGCGCGGTCGGCGTGCCGGGTGCGCAATGGGTTGTCGCCGCGGCGATCCCCGATTACGACGTGATCATGTTCATCACGCAGGAGAACCAGACCGGCGGGAATGTTTACCTCTACAAGCCAGATAGCGCGGCGTCTCCGCCGGCGCCGCCGGCGTACCTGCCGATCCGCCTTTCGCAGGATACCATCGGCCTCGCCGCAGTTGGCGGGTTGATCGCGTCAAGCCAGAAGATCGACAAGCGCGAGTTTCTGCGCCGCCTCAGCGTGGCAGGGCTACTGTGAGTGCCAGCATCTCCAAGCTCAACAACTTCTTCGCCGTGGTGGCGAACGATGAGCAGTTCGTAGTACCCATCAACAACCTCAAGCGGAGGTAGGTATGGCAAGGAAAGCTGATGAGAGTAAAAAGATGTCAAAGGTTGCGCAGCAGATACCACAAACACCAGCGGCGAGCGCACAGACTGGCGCGCACCTGGACGCGCCATCAGCGGCGCTGCACCCGAACGCTGGCATGTCCTCTGGTGCCGTGAAGTCAGACTCCAAGGTGCAATCTTGAGCCGCCGCGTGTTCGCCATCATCGGCCGCGGGATGACCGACAAAACCGCGGTGTGCGTGTTCCCCTGGGAGCTCGCCATCCTGCAGCTCGTCCATCAGCAGGAGGTGGTCGAGGTGCCGATCGACGACATGTGCAAGATGAAGGACGGCGTCGTCAAGATCGAGAAGCAGAAGCAAAAACACTCCAAGGTGCTGCCGCCGGACCTGCGCTCGCAGTACGAGATCATGGCCTACGTCGACCCGGAGGAGGATCCGGCGAACGACCCGACCGGCGAGTACGAGCGCATGGTCAACAAGTTCGGCATGGACAAGGAGCTGCCCATCCCGTGCGTGGCGCGGGTGTACGGCGAGTTCACCTCGGGGGCTTTCACCGCGGCGCTGAAGGAGCACGCGCACGATCGGCAGCCGAAGCCGGCGCACCTGAAGGCGACCGACGAGGGCCTGGGCAAGGCGCCAGACCAGATGTCGGTGAAGGAGCTGCGCGATGCACTGACCGAGCGCGAGGTGCCTTGGAAGGTTACCCAGACCAAGGCCCAGCTGATCGAGAAGCTCGAAGGGGTGCTGGTCACCTAAGACGATGGCGCGCCAGTACAAGACGCTCGGGGAGTTGCGCAGCGACATGCGCGCGATGTTGGGGGCGGCGAGTGCCGGTGCAGCTGCCGGCCCGAACTCGACCCTCGTCGACACGCACCTGCGCAACGCTCAGACGCTCTTGTACTGGTCCCATGACTGGGCGCACCTACGCAAGTACGAGGTGAAGACCCTCGGGCTGCACGCCCACCTGATCGACTACCCGGCGAGCGGCAACGGCGCGAACCCGGACCGCGTGCGCTACGTGAGCGTGCTGCGCGGCGGGGTGTGGTCTTCGCCTCTGAAGAAGGGCATTACGCCATCGATGTACACGTACCAGCAGAACTTCTCCTGTCCGCAGCGCTGGGAGCCGTACGCGCAGATGGAATTCTCGCCGGCGGCTGACCAGGAGTACTCGGTGCGCATCTTCTACATCGAGAACCTCGCGCGCTTCACGCAGGACGGGGACCGGGCGACGGTGGACGACACCGCGATCAGCCTCGTGACAACTGCGACGCTGAAGGCGCATTACCGGCAGCCCGATGCGGCGCTGTCGAAGGAAGCGGCCGACTCGCTGGTCATGAAGCTCAAGGCGAAGAGCTGGGGGCAGGACGTGTTTCGCCCGAACGATTGGGCAGATTCCGAGCCGCTGGTGCGGCCCCAAACGGTGTAACCGGTGTCGTTCCTTTCCTTTGATGACTTCTCCGGCGGGCTGGACGTGCGGCCGGCGGCGGCGCTCGCCAAGCCGAACATCCTGCGCGTGCTGACGAACGGCTACGTGACCACGGGCAAGTCGATCAAGAAGCGCCCATGCCTAGAAAATGTCGCCACGCTCGAGTCCGGCACCGTGGGACTCAAGGCCTTCGGCGGCAAGCTGAACACCTTCTTCGGCCAGGGCGTAGCGGTGACGCATGCTGATACGCGCTTTGTGGCGCGCCGTGCGCCTCACATCTCTACCGGGGCACCGCCCACCAAGATCCACTACTGCGACCAGTACAACGCATTGATGTACGTCGTCGCGGAGTACGGGGACGCCACCTTTCGGCACCACTACCTAGACGATCCCGGGGTATGGGTGGACATCACCGTGCACACATTGGGGGATTACCGTCGCCCTACGACTGCGAACGGCTTCCGGTACAAGGCAAGCGCCGGGACGACCGGCGGCGTGGAGCCGGTGTGGCCCCTTTCTATCGGCGGCACGGTGGTGGACGGCACGGTGACCTGGACCTGCGAGAGCTTCAGCGTCACGGATGCCAACTGTCCGCACACGAAGCAGGTGACCAAGCAGGCGCAGAAGATTTTCGCTGTCGGCTTGAGCGATAACACGACGGTGCGCTACTGCAAGACCGGGGACCCCAGGAACTGGACCGCCGCGAGCGATGCCGGCTTCCTGCCTGCGGGCCTGTACGCAAAGGGCTCGGACCAAGTCACCGCGATCGGGCCGTTTCAGAAGTCCGGCCTGTGGGTCGCCTTCAGCGATAACTCGCAGGTCTGGGCGGTGGACCCGAACCCGGCGAACAACTCGCTGCTGGACAATATCGAGGGCATCGGCACGTTCTTTCACCGTGCCGCTAGCCCGGTATCGCGCGACCTGTTCTTCCTCGCGCAGAACGGCTTCCGGTCGGTCAGCCTCATCAGCCTCACGGACAACCTGCAGGACAACGACGTGGGCAGCGCAATCGACACGCTGGTGAAGGCCTCGGTGTCCGCGAGCGACGATCCGTTGTCGATGTACTACCCGAAGCTCGGGCAGTTCTGGTCGATCAACGGCGACATCGCTTGGGCCTACAGCTTCAGCCGCACCTCCAAGATCAGCGCCTGGAGCAAGTACACCTTCCCATTCGCCATCGACGACGCGACCGTGCTGAACCAGGAGCTCTACGTGCGCACGGGCAACGACGTCTACAGGGTGAGCGACACGGTCTTCAAGGACGGCGTGAGCACCCCGCCACTTGTCGACGTGCTGATGTTCTACCAGGACGGCAAGCGCCCTGGCGTGCTCAAGCAGTTCATGGGCATGGACATAATCGGCGTCGGCCAGTGGACGATCAGCCACCTCTTCGACGCCGGCAACCAGACGCTAGAGAGCCAAGCCTACGAGTACCCGGCGGTGACCGAGTCGGGGGACATGCATCCGGTTGAGCTTCTCTCGACGCGCATCGCCCCGCACCTGACGCACCAGAAGGACGAAGCGGCGGAATTGTCGATGCTCATGTTTCTCTACGAAAATCTCGGCGCCCTATGATCGCGCCGCTCACCCTCGACATGGCGCTCGAACTCTCGGCGAGCCTCTGCGCGCAGGATCTGGAGGAAGCGTTGCACGCCTACCCTAGCCTCGAGCGCTGGGCGAAGTCGCGCTGCGAACTGCCAGGCACGGCCTGGGGACTGGTGATCGATGGACAGGTGATCGCCGCTGGCGGCGTGGTCAGCAAGGACGGGGAGACCGGCACGCTGTGGCTCGCTGGCCGGGAGGGCTGGGCAATGCCCTACGTGATCCACGCGGTGCGCATCTGGCGCGAGGTGATGGCCTCGGGCCTATACAAGCGATTCGAGTGCGAGTGCGCGGTGGGTCGGGAGGCGGCGATCCAGTTCGCCGAGCGCATGGGCTTCAGGCGCCTGCGCGAGGAGAACGGCTTCTTCTACTACGGGGTAGCGCTTAGATGACTACTTTTGCGCGGTCGGCGATTGTTGTTCTGCTCGGTGCGAGTTGCCCATCTCACGTTGCCCGGCTCGTAATGGCCGTCATTGTTCTTGCGGTCTATGGACAGGCCCTCGCGAGGCCGCTTGCCTACGCCAGCGAGGAAGTTCTCGAACTTCAGCCAGCGCTCGCAGACGGTGATGCCGCGGCCGCCATAGTTCGCCCAACTCGGGTGCTTCGGATTCGTGCAGCGCTGGATCATGGCGTCCCAGACGTAGTAAATCGGAGTGCCAACCATGCCGTGAGTGCGTGCCCGTCTGGCTCTGCTTTCGCGCATCAAGCATCCACACGACTTAGCCGAACCGGTGCGGAGGTTTTGGCCCATGACAACAACCTCGCCCCCGCAATCGCATCGGCATCGCCACGTCTTCTGCCGAGAGCGATTCTCAGCGCGGTCAACAACCGTAAGTCGCCCGAAGCGCTGGCCGGAGTGGTCAATGAGCATGTGGGTATTGTATCAAAGGAGATGCAGCCATGAGTTCAGGCGGCGGCGGCGACGGCGGCGCGGGCAGGCGCCAGGAAGAAGAAGAACGGCGCAAGTCTGCCTTGCGGGCGAGGATCAACGCGCTCTATGGCGTGCCGACCAACGACGAGCCACAGGCGACAGCCCAGTGGTTTCAAAAAAGTATTCGAGACGAATTCGTGCCAGTCGACCCGTCACAGGTGGAAGCGGCCAAGAAGGCGATGGAGGCGGAGAACACCAAGCTGTCCGATGCGACACGTGGCTACTACACCGATGAACTGGGAGACCAATACGCGAAGGCCGAGCGCAACACGCGCTTCAAGCTCGCGCGCAAGGGCCTCCTCGGTGGCAGCGAGGACGTTTACCAGCAGGGCGACGTCAGGGAGGACCGTGACCTCGGTGCGACGCGCGTGGACGAGTCGGTGCGCCGCGCCATTGCTTCCCTGACCGGCCAGCGCGAACAGGAGCGGCTGAACGCGATCAACCTGGTGAATGCCGGAGCCGGTGACAGCGCGGTGAGCGCGGCGCAGGCTGGCTTGCGCAATTCCTTCGAGAACGTGGCGAGCCAGCAGAAGGCAGACATATTCGGCGATCTTTTCACCGGTGGCGCTGACGCCGTGACTGCCGACAACCTGCAAGCCCAGCAGGCCGCGCAACTCGGGCGATACCGCGACCGCCTGTCCACCTTCTTCCCGAATCGCTCCTCTTCGAGCGGCCGGGTCACCGCGAGCTGATAGCCATGGACCCACTACTCGTACTCGTCGTCTCGGCGATCCTCAAGTACCAGAACGACCGGGCTGCCCTGAAGCGCCAGGAGCGGTTCGCTGGCGCGATGGAGGCCTTCCAGCGCAAGCGCTCCGACGAGGCGATGGGCGCGACCGAGCAACTGGTGGCGAAGCAAACGCCGGAAGCTCGTGGGACGGAGCTAGCCGCCCTCACCGGCGAGCGCGAGCAATCGCTGCGGGATACGGTAGGTGCGGCGCAGGCGTTCGACGCGCCTGCCATCGCTGGCAAGGTCTCGGGCGACTACCGCGCCGCACAGGAGCAGGAGGCGACGAGCATCGCCGAGCGCACGCGCCGGGCCATCGAGCAGCTGGCCGCAATGGGCGCGCCTGGTGAGCAGCAGCAGAAGCACCAGCTGCGCTTCGGCCGCGCCGCTGGCGTGGTGGATGCCTCGAACACCGCGAGCGATGCGGTCGGGCGCCGGTACGCGACCGACATCAGCAACGTGCGCCCGAACCCGTTCATCGACCTTCTGAGCCAGGTAGGCATGGGCTACGGGCTCGGTTCGATGGGCGGCGCTGCGGTTGCCCCGGAAGCTGCTGCTGGTACAGGGATCACGGCGAACGCTGCAGGCGAAGGTCTGAGCATGGGGGCGACTGGCCAAGGACTGCGCGCGGGTAGCGTCGTGGGGATGCGCACGAAGCTGCTCAACGACATCAACAACGCCTACGGCCTTTGGGGCGTCCCGGCGAGAGGTGCCTGATGCCTACCTTTAGGACCAAACCGTCGAGCAGCCTCACCGAAGCGGTGCGCAGGATGGTGGCGAGCGGCCGTACCGGGCTCAGCCCGCTGGATGAGATGAAGGCCGATCAGGCAGCGGCAGACACGGCGCACAAGATGAGTCTCGTCGAGAAGGTGCGTGCGGAGGTGGAGCAGGAAAAGGCCGCGCAGCAGCAGCGCGCCAATCCTGCGATGCGCACCGAGTTCGCCGCGCATTCCGCGGGCATCAACCTGCCGGAGGCAACGCAGCTCGCTCGCCACATCAGGGGAGAGGTGGATCCGAACCCGCAAGGCCAGTCCGACTTGGCCGACAACGTATACGGCGACGTGCCAGTCTCGAAGCCGGCGAACCTGCCCGCGGGCGGAGAACGGCTGTTTCGCAATGCACTCGCCGCCGCGCAGGCAAACCTGCTTGGCACCGGGAAGACCAACGCCGCGCAACTCACCGAGGCCTCTGGGAACGTCCAGACGCAGGAGCTGGTGCAGCGCGTGCAGGACGCTGTTGCCAGCGGTAACTTCAACCTCGCCTCTGCGATGAGCCAAGGGGCGAAGCCCGGCACGGCCATCAAGCTGCACGAGAACATCGGCACCACGGGGGCGACCTTCGCGCCGGCTACCGGAACCGTCAACGCCGACCCAGCGGCCCAACCGGCCAACGCGCTGCTGCGCGCGACGCTCGAATCGGATGCAGCGAAAGCTTTAAAGGACAGAGCGGCTGCTCAGGAAAGTAAAGGCGGCGGCAAGCCACCGGCGGGCTACCGCTGGAAGCCTGACGGCTCGCTTGAAGCGGTCCCCGGCGGACCGGCGGACCTGAAGCTGCAAGGCCAGTTCAATCAGGACACGGCGACGCTCAACAATTCGACCAACTCGATGGACCGGCTCGCCATGGCAGCGAACGAGGCGCTGCAAAGCCCAGGGCTCGGCGGAATTACTGGCCTTCGTGGAGCGATTCCGAACATTCCCGGCACCGCTGCAGCCGATGCTCAGGCGAAGTTGAACACCTTGAAGAGCCAGGTCGCATTCGGCGTGTTGCAGGAGATGCGGAACAACTCGAAGACGGGCGGGGCGCTCGGGCAGGTATCGGATGCCGAAGGCAAGCGCCTGGAGGCGAATCTCGCGGCCCTAGAAAACGCGCAATCAGTCGAGCAGATGAAGGACAGCCTCGCGAAGATCATCGATTACGCGGGCGGGGCAAAGGACCGCATCAGGCTGGCCTACAACCTGAAGCACAGCGGGAAGGGACAGGAAGCGCCTAGCGGCGACGCGCTGGGCAAGCCAAAACCGGAGGGCGCTAAGGTTATCGGTGGCAAGACCTACGTGAAGATCAACGGGCAGTGGTTCGCGCAATGACGCCTGTCACCGATCCGGCGCTGCTCAAGCAACTGGAATCCGGCGAAGCCATTCCAGCCGGTCTCAAGCCGGTGACGGACCAGGCGATCCTCGCGCAGCTTGAAGAGCAGCCCGCGTCGCGCTCGCTGCCCGCGCAGGCCGCGCGCGCGGTCGGCCGCACGGTGCGCGCTGGCGTCCAGGGGGTCACGGCGCTGCCGAACATGCTGGGGGATGCCCTTGGCCTGCGTTCCTCGGAGTCCGTCCGCAACCTCCTGACGAAGTTCGGTCTCCCTGTGGCCGAGAACGCTACCGAGCGGGTTGCCGAGGACGTTGCAGGAGGCATGGCAGGGGCCGGGGGGATGGTAGGGCTCGGCCGAGGCATGGCAGGCGCTGGCAATGCATTGGTGCAGCGCATAGGGGAGGTTTTGGCCACTGCTCCAGGCCTTCAAGTTGCCTCCGGGGCTACCGGGCCAGGGGCAGCGAGCGTCACGCGGGAAGCAGGGGGCGGGCCAGGGGCGCAGATGGCCGCGGGCGTCGCTGGGGCATTCGCGCCTTCGGCAGGGACTGCTCTCGCTGAGGGGGCTCGGCTAGCTTTTCGCGGTGGTGAGGCTGGTCGCCAGCGCCTGGCGCAGAACGTCGAGACCTTCGAGAAAGCGGGGGCCGGTACGCCGACCGTGGGTCAGGGCACCGAGGGGCGCGCGAACCGAGCCGTCGAATCGTTGCTCGCCAAGCTCCCAGGGTCGTCTGGTCGTATGGCGGCAAAAGCGCAGGCAGAGGTGGCCGGGCTCGGCAGCAAGGTGGATGACATGGCCGCGAGCCTAGCAGCGCGCTCCGGTGCCGCGCCCGCCGGGCGGCAAATCGCGTCGGGGATTGACGACTTCGTAACGAGCTTCAAGGCCTCGTCCTCGAAGCTTTACGACAAGGTGGACCAGTACATCGCGCCTGACACGAAGGTGCCTGCCGCGAACACGCTGGCTAAGCTGAAGGAACTCACGAAGCCCATCCCGGGCGCGACGAAGACCTCGGCGCTCATTCAAACGCCCAAGCTCGCGGCAGTTGAAGCGGCGCTCGCCAAGGATGCAGGCGCCACGCCAGCACAACCCATCCTGAGCAGGCTGCTCGGGCCGGATGGCAAGCAGATCGTGACGGGAGAGACGCTCGCGCAGCCCGGCGGTCTTCCGTACCAGGCGATGAAGGAGTTGCGCAGCGCGATTGGCGCGAAGCTGGCTAACCCCTCGCTTGTGGACGACGTGCCAACTGGGCAGTGGAAGCAGCTTTACGGGGCGTTGACGAGGGACATGGGAGCCGCGGCGCGCGCCGCTGGGCCGAAGGCCGAGGCCGCGATGGTGCGCGCATCGAACCACTACCGCTCGGGCCTGAAGCGCATCGAGGAGGTGCTGCAGCCTGTACTCGCGAAGGGCGACCCCGAGGACATCTTCAAGGCGGCCATTGCCGGCACGAAGGAAGGGGCGACGACGCTGAAGGGCGTCATGAAGGGCCTGCCGATGGAAAGCCGCAAGGTCGTCACCGCGACGGTCTTGAGGCGGCTCGGCGAGGCGTTGCCCGGGAAGCAAGGCGCCGCTGGCGATACCTTCAGCGCGGAGACGTTCCTCACGAACTGGAACCGGCTGCATCCGGCGGCCACGAGCACGCTCTTCGCGCCGATGCCGGATGGCATGCGCGCGGACCTGAACCGGATCGCCCAGGTCGCCGCCAACATGCGCGAGGGCTCGAAGGTCTTCGCCAATCCGAGCGGCACGGCGCAGGGTGTCGCGTCTCAGGTCCCGCTCTTCGTCCTGATCGGTACTGGGAGCGTGGGTGCTGCTGTCGGTCAACCGGTAGCAGCGAACCTCGCGGCGAGGCTCATGGTCAACCCGACCGTGGTGAGGTGGCTTGCGAAGACGACGAGGACGCCGATGGAGCAGTTGCCGGTGCAGCTGAATCAACTCTTCCAGCAGAGCATGTATATGACAGGCGAGGAAAGGAAGGACGTGCGCGAGTACGTCAGCGCCGTAAGGCGAGAAGCAAGAGCAGCGCGAGCACAAGAACTACCGGCGACATCAACGCAAGCGGCGGCGCAGTGAAGAGCGCCCAAATCGTAAAGCCGAGCCAAGCGAGCACTAGGAGAAGAGTGCCCAATATCATCGCCAGCACCTTGAAATCTTCCCAGCCGCTGGATACCGGCGGCGGCAGCGCGCTGCGCAGTTTGTCCTCGTCGATCTCGAACGTCTTGGGCGGTGGCAGGTTCGGCATGCGCTCCATGATCTTCGGGCGGCGCTGGCCGAGGGGCTTGCTCCAGTCGTATGTACCGGACACGGCGCAAGCCTACGCCCGATAGCCCACCACGCGCAACCAGGAGGCCAACGTGCCGATCTACAAAGTCAAGCCGGAGCCGAACCACTCGATGGCGATCGAGCCATCGCCGAAGAAGAAGGAGAAGACCTATCCGACGGTGAACATCCCGGTCTCCCCGGAGATCATCGCGGCGCTGGAGGTGGGCGGGCAGGTGGTGGTCGAGCTAAAAGGCAAGGTGGCCGGACTCGAATCAAGGCAGTCATCCGACAACGACCCGTGGGGCAACCGCAACGAGCTGCGCATGGAGCTGCGCGTGGTCGAGGCCTACCCTGGAGAGGACGCGGAAGAGCAGGAAGAGAAAGAGCCGGACATGAAAGACGCGATCGACAAGGGGCTGGGCTACGCCAAGTGAACGCATACCTGATCCCGGGCACGTCACCGTCTCTGCGCAGGAGCGCTTACGACGACCTGTTGCCCGGAGGAGCGCCAGCCGCCTCCGTGCAGCCCGCTGAGGACGCCAGGCATGACGGCGACGCGGCGGTGACGTTGCCTTGGGTCTCGCTGCTTTATCAGGCGGCGAAGAAATCCTATGCTCGGCCTGGAGAAGCGCGATGACCCAGCCCACGGCATACGTAGTCAGCACGGATTTAAGCGACGAGGAAGCGAACGGCGTCGCTGGTCGTTCGACCGTGCGCACCGCTGCGCTCGATGCAGAGCTTTCGGCCATCCAGGTCACGATCAGCCAGGTCAGGGCGAACATGGCCGCCCTGCAGCGCGACGACCTGAAGCTGATCGACAGGGCGGTCGAGTTGCACACGATCTCGGCCGAGGTGCTCACCCTGATGGGGAGCGCGGGTTTCACGATCCACGATCCGATCGGCTGGCTCACCGCCACGGCCTACCCGGCGCGCGACATCGTGACGCAGGGCACCGGCACCTACGTTTCGGTGGTCGCGCACGCCTCAGGCGACTTCGCCACGGACCTCGCGGCCGGGAAGTGGGTGCTGATCTTCGACACAACGAGCTACGTGGCGAACGCCATCGCCTTAACGCCGACCGGGGATGTGGCGGCGACGAACGTGCAGGCTGGCATCGCCGAGCTCGCGAGCGAGAAGTCGAGGAAGGACGCGAACCTTTCCGACTTGGCGAGCGCAGCAACTGCGCGCGCGAACCTCGATGTGCCTTCGATCGGCGAGATTCAAAAGCAGTCTAAGAACTCGTGCGTGGCGACTGGCACGGTCGACGCCATCCTCGGCGTATTCACGCCGGCCATCACGTCCCTCGCCAACCAGACGATGATCACCGTCGAGGCGACCGGCGCGAACGCGACCGCGACTCCTACCCTCAAGGTCGACGGCATGGTCGACAAGCAAATCTGCCGCATCGATGGGTCCAACCTCTTCATCGGCGACATCCCGGCCGCGAACGCGAAGATGATCCTCATGTACAGCGGCACGCTGGACCAGTGGATGCTCTTGAATCCGGCCTACGCGGCACCGAGGCCTGGAGCTGTGGCCACCGTGCTCACCTCGAATGGGCCAGGTGTGGTGCCGAGCTATCAGGCAATCCCGGCGGATGCGAACCGCATCGGCCGCATGGAGGTATGGCCAGGGCACACGATCCCAACCAACGCCTTCGATTGCGACGGCACCGCCTACTCGCGCACCACCTACGCGGCGCTCGCCGAGAAGTTGATGAAGAGCGAGACGGTGACGATGACGATCTCGAGCCCGTGCGTGATCACTTGGGTGGACCACGGCTTGCAGAATCACATGCCGTTCAAGGCGGTCACAACCGGGGATCTGCCGACAGGTCTGGTCGCTGGGCGCACCTACTGGATCATCAACAAGGCTACGAACACTTTCCAGCTTGCTGCAGTGCCGAACGGCACCGCGATCAACACGAGCGGCACGCAAAGCGGCGTGCACACCGGCATCAACGCGCCGCATGGAGATGGCGACGGCAGCACGACCTTCAACGTACCGAACGTGATCGACCGGGTGCCGGTCGGCTACGGAGCTTCGACGACTGCTGAATCATTGGGACCGGCCGCTGTCTCCCCGGGCAGCGACGCGATCGCCATTGTGGACAATGTGGCCACGTGGATCACCGGGATGGCCGTCGTGTTCACCACCACTGGCGGAGCGCCGACGGGACTCACCGCTGGCAACACGTACTACGTGGTGAGGACCGCGCAGAACGAGATCAAGCTGGCGAGTTCGCTGGCGAACGCGCAGAACGGCACCGTGATCGACATCACCAGCCAGGGCACTGGGGTGCACACGATCACGCACACGCGCCCGGTGCGCGGCCTGGGCGAGGCGGGCGGCGAGGACGGCCACGCGATGAGCCTCACGGAATTGCTGGCGCATCCGCACGCGCAAGATGCCAGGACAGAAATAAACGATGGCGGAATTTTCAGTGTTGACAACACAACAAATTCCGGCCAACAAACCAACCTTGGGGGGACTACCGGATCAAAGGGCGGCAATGCGGTGATGAACAATATGCAGCCGTTCATCGGTGAGCGCTGGATCATCTACCACTCCTGAGGACCCATGAAATACACCGTCGTCGAAGAGCAAGGGGATGGCCGGAGCTACTGTGTCATCGAGATGGACGACGGCAGAACCTTCGGTCAGATGGTTGATCTGCGCTGGGTGGCCGGCGAGGCAGAGGCTGATGCGCTGGCGCTTGGAGCCGTGAGCACTGCCACGGCAATCGCGAAGGCGATAGAGACGCGCAAGAACGCGCCCCAGGTGAATCGCGTCGGCGTTGAGCGGGTGCTGCTAACGTCCGCGCTAGTGCAATGAGCCCCGATCTCACAACCGCAGCTTTCAGGTTTGGTAGGCCTCACCCTGCTCGGGGGATTCGGCTGGCTGATCCGCTGGCATGGTGGCACACGCATAAGCGGCTCGCTATGACGCGGTCAATGCCGACCTATACGCGGTATCCACACTCGGATTCTAGTGGGCGCGGAGGAACTGATGGACATCATCGCCCTGCTTAAAGCCGGAGAGCAGAACAGCGGCCTCGTCGGATGGATCTCCGGAGTCGTCCTTGCTGTGTTCGCTTGGCTGGGCAACAGGTTCTACAGGGCGATCAGCCATCGCATCACGATGGCCCACGAGTCAGCGCGTGCCGCCGCAAAACTAGCTGCCGAGGGCGAGGATCGGCGCAGGGACGACGTCAAGGAAATCTACAAGTCGCTAAACGGGCATATCGAGCGCGACATCGACATGCACGACAAGGTGCTCGGGGCGCTCGGCGAGCAGACGAGCACCTTGCACGGCATTCACACCTCACTGCTCACCGAGATGAGCAAGCGTCCGACGCGCGAAGAGGTCGATAAACGGCTACAAGAATTGCAAGTGGGGATGAAGCGGCGATGATCTCGTCAGAGGACTACTTCACGAAGCCAAGGCCGCGCGAGCACGAGACGAACGCGGCCGACCTTATCCGCCGGCGCAACGCGCTACGCGCCGAGTGGATGGTTGCGAGTGGCAAGGACTGCCCAGTCGATCAGGACACCGGGAGCGAGATCTCCGGGGTGGAGCGCGGCGACGGCGACGGGGGCTACCGCACACCAAGCAGCCGCACGGGCGCCGCCGTATCCAGTCACCGGCACGGCCAGGGCATCGACGACTACGACCCTGGCGACGAACTCGACGCCTGGCTCGACACCTTCGAGGACGGCAATGGGGGCAACAGCATGCTCGAGAAGCACCAGCTCTACCGCGAGCACCCATCGGCCACCAAAGGCTGGTGCCACCTCACCACGCGCGCGCCGGGATCCGGCAAGCGCACATTCTTTCCGTAGAGCAAGGAGGTTTCAATGGACGCAAAGGCGGTAGTTGTAGGGTCGTTGAAGTCGAAGACGCAGTGGGTGGCGATGCTCCTCATCGCGCTGGGTGTGCTGCAGGATCAGTCCCAGGTGCTCACGCAGTTCCTCGGCCCGGACGTGATGGGTAAGGTGCTCGCTGGCGGTGGGGTGCTGATGGCATTACTGCGCGCAATCACCACGAGCTCGCTGACCGACAAGGCCGGGCTCGAAGTGATGTCTCCGTCCGACAATCAGAGCGGCTTAGCAACGGTTCGGATGCTGCTGGTCCTCGCCTGCTTGAGCCTCGGCTTCGCGCTCGGCGGCTGCGGCTCAATACCGCGGGCGCCTCAGGGCATCTTGGAGCAGATCGAGGCGGCAGAGCTCTCACTGCAGCAGTTGAGCGAGTCGATCACCAATCTGACCTGCACGCAGTACGTGGCCAGGAAGTGCGTCGAGCCCGGCAAGACGTTCGACGCCGATACCGGCATCGCGCATCGCGACAAGGTGCAGCAGGCGCGCGCCGCTCTCAGGAGCACGCTGACGCTCGGCGGCGGACAGATCGGGGAGTGCCTCGGCGAGAAGCGCACGCAGCAAGCCTGCCTCGCAGCGGTGAAGCTGGTGCTGATCGAGATGGAGCGCAAAGTCCTGCAAGCCCAAGGAGGCAAGCCATGAGCGTCGTAATCGGAGCCGTAAAATTGTTCGAGGGCCTCAACCTGGCCATCGAGTTGATCACCGCCGGCAGCACTGTGATGAACAAGTTGGTCGAGTTGCAGACGAAGCGCGCCGCCGAGGGCAGGGAAGTCACCAACGAGGATGTCGCCGGCCTGATGACCCAGGGCGACGTGAATGACGCGATCGAGCGCGCCAGGCTCGCCGTGGCCAAGGCCGCGCAGGACGCTTCCGGGACAGCGCAGTTGCCAACTGCGTAAGGAAAAGCCGTGGCGCTGCAGTCACGCTGAACCTCCTCCTCCTGGCGCGGCCTGCGGGCCACGTCCGCCGGGGCCAGACCTGATCAGACCGACAACGGCATGGAGGGCGCGCATATGAGATAGCCACTCCACGAAACCAGCATCGGACATCTGTAGAAAAGACGCCCGGATCACGCAAGGGGTCCGGGCGTTTTGCTTTTACGGCTTGACTGGATGGCGTACCTGGACGCTACTTGTTGCCATCCTCCAGCTCTGCCACCCGGAGCCGCAGCTCGTCCAGGTCCCGCCTCAGGGCCTCTGGCGCCATGGAGTTGTGGTAAAGCTGCCGGCATGGAGTGCAGCAAAAACGCTGCCAGCGCCGTTTTGGCGCGAACATCGTGGGGCAGGCTAGGCACTTGGTTTCAGTGGCTCCTGCCTTATCCAAATGCGTTTGAGCAATGCCCATGGCTAGGTGGTCTTCGCGCGGGTGGGCGAAGCGCAAGCACGTAGCAGCCAGAATACTTGATCGTGATCTTCCCTTCCTTGAGAAGAACCTCAATGTCGGCAAAGTTCAGCGTTGGAGACTGTCCATCGCTATGGCTGACGTAGAACAGTCCGCTGCCCTTCCTTCCTCCTGCGGCAGCGCCCTCGTATAGGTCACGCCTCGGCTGCTCGGCGAGCATTTGCAACGCCCGTTCCCTCGCTTGTGCGCTCATCCCTGCCCCTTGTCGCTCTCTGGCGCAGGCGCAGCGGGAAGCTGGCCATCTAGAATGGATACCTGCGGCGCTGCATTGTTCTGTCCCTCCGGCTGCGCGAGGAGGGCGTCTCGTTCGGAGCACCATTGGCACTGTTCTGCTTCCCACTGGTCGTCATAAATCTGGTGCGGAATGGAACCAGAGCCATCACAAGCTGGACAGGCGGCAAGTCGCAGCAGCCTGCGCTCGGGGGATTCGCTGTTGGAGGACTTGGGCGAAGTCATTTGCGCCCTAAGATTCTGGCTGCTTCAGACGGATTATCCTGCTTTAGAAGTTCGCCTTCCTTCAGCCCGAGGCGAGCCCTCGCTGACGTGATCCTTTCGTTAGTCGTCGGCAAGCCACCGATAAATTTCAGTTTGCAAATTGAGCAGATTGGTTCGCCAGTAACTGCTGCGAACAAATCGTTCTTCAGTAGCGTTCCGCATATTGGACAATTCATTTCCCGTTCTCCTCGTTGCCATCCGGAGAAGGCGCGGCGGCAGTCTGTCTCCCAGGCTTCGCGAGAAGGGCGCGAGCTTGTTTGATGTCCCAAGGCTCGTCGGCAATAGATTGGCTGCGCGCCCTCTGCTCTGCGTCCCACGATTCGACTAGTTTACGCGCCACTTTCTTCTCGTTGTTCGGCGAAGCGGCATCGGCTGACAGGGTGGTGGCTTCAATTTCTCCGTCGTAGTCGTGTGCCCATCCGTGATAGCCGATGGATTCGAGGCGACCTTGCAGGTACTTGTAGCCGCGCGCAGCATCAATCGCTGCGTCCGCCTTCTCGTTTTCTTCCTTGGTTGCCGTGAAGCCAGCCATCTCCGCATCTGCGCGTTCGATGTCCTCGACGGCGAAGATCATCCTGGCCTTACGCCACCGCGCCGCATCACGCTCGCAATCAGTCTGGAAATCCTTGATCAACGTGCGAAGTGTTCGCATCAAGTCCTCCGGCACCTTCGCCGTCCCGCTGGGCGCGGGCGACGAGAGCGCGAAGCGCAGCCCCCAATATCCAGTCCCTCGCGGTATCCATTGGCCGAAGTTGATGCTTGTCCCGGGAGGGCTTTCAACCTCCACGAAGCGCCCGGATTTGTGACCAGGCGGCCCATCAAAAACAATGTCAATGATCCGCTGCGGCGCAATGAAGTCTCGCGGAGCTTCTCTCACCAACGATGCCTCTGCGCGTTCCTTGTTAGCGCGTTCAGTGTTCGTGATCTCGATTTGGCTCGCGAGCGCAACCTGCAGATCCTCGATGGTCTGAGCAATTCGGTAGAGGTACTCATCTGGCCGGCCATACTCCCCACGATTACTATGACAAAGGAAGTCCTTCGCCGATTCCGCGCCAGACGCCTGTAGGAGCTTCTGCCAATCAGATGGCGGTATGCCAGTAAGTTTCAGATATTCGTTCAAGCGTTCACGCACGGGCTTCCCTATAGCCGCCATCGGCTCGCTCCGCTGTGTCGCAGGCCGCAACGATTGCAGCCTTGCGATCACGCCCTGCAAACGGTTGCGCGGCTCCAACGATTCATCGGTGGCGTGAGCAATGATCTCGTACACGTTCGACGCTGTAGGCTGCGGCGCTTCCGGTAGGGTGGCGGTGTAAGACAAGCCGACTTCAAGAGCTGCACGAATCGCCTCTTTGCGGTCGCGCGTACCTTCCATCTTGTTCACGAAAGCGCAGTAGGCTTCAGTCAGCATTTGGTCGGTGATGGTCACTTTATTTCCCCTATTCTGTGCCAGCCCTTATCCTCGTTCCACGCAATGCCTGTTTGCGGCTCTCCGAGAAAGCGTAGAAGTGCGGCTGCTTTCTTTTCTCTGTAGCCAGCAGGACAACGTCCGAATAGTTTGGCCCCGCATTCCAGTTCATCAATCATTGAGTAATAATCCGCGCACTTCTCCGCCACCGCCCGAGCGTGAGCGGCAGGCGCAGGCAGGGTGGCGGCGAGGGCGTTAGCGGCGCGCTCGATGATGCACCCCTTGGAATGAGCACCACGCTGATCGCACAGAATGCAATAACCAGTGCCCGGCTCGGAGGTTTCGCCGAATGTGCTGCCGCGCAATTCCTCCGCCACCGCCAGAGCGTGAGTTGGCTGCTCTGCCTCACTGGAGCCGGTCATGGTTTCCTCCCATACTCGATCACATAGCCGAGTTCGGCGATCACTCTATGGCCGGTCCTGCGCGCGTGCGCAGCCGCCAGCTTTTGCGCTGTCAAATAATTTTCCCAATGTTTTCCGCACACCGTGCAATCTGCAATGACATGAATCAGTGACTTGCGGTGCAGTGGGGTACTGGACGACGGTTTCATTCTGGTTTCTCCCCAGGACAGTTCTTCCACTTCTTTGCCTTCCACGCGGCGCCACGCTTTACCCCTAGTTGCCCGAGGGCATAGCGCCGACCCTCGCATCCACACCTCTCGCATCGCATCATGTCGAAGCTACCGCGATGGTCTGACTTGGTGCCCCAGTTCAGC
>Ga0184615_10000397_pt1 | contig 24393 bp, 21 predicted proteins | sample PLM4_65_coex_FD_133134 | JGI IMG/M metagenome (GOLD analysis project Ga0184615, IMG submission 133134) | Groundwater sediment microbial communities from an aquifer in East River, Colorado, USA - PLM4_65_coex | ecosystem: Environmental > Terrestrial > Soil > Riparian zone | place: USA: East...
GCCCGGACGGAGCCGAGCACCGATGACGGATCTACGCTCGCAGGCGGCTATCCCGGGGACACGATTGCGATTTTGCGCCGGGCCGAAGACCGGTCAGTACGCGCCCCGAAGCACGTGCCCCGGCTCGGCCTCGGTATGCACCACAGATAAGAAACGCTTTGCCAGTCGATCGAGCTCGCTCTCCCCGGGCTGGTTGGTCTCGACGGTCACCCGGGTGTAATGCCCCCCTTCGGCCTCGACCAATACGGAAAGTTGTCCCAGCGCACCGGAAAACCTGCGGCGACGCGGCGCTTCCTCGACCGGCGCGAGCGAACCGGTGAAGAATGCCGCGGCACGCTGGATCACTGCGTCGGGGGGGAGCGAGGTGCGGTGGAAGTACTTCATTGCCTGGTGGTCAGGGGCCAGTGGTCAGTGATCAGTGGGTTCGTCCCCTGATCACTGATCTCTGACCACTGCTCCCTATTCCTTCCCGTATTCGTAGTACTCAACCCCGAGGTGGGTGATCTGCTCCTCACCCATCAGATAGCGCAGGGTGTTCTTGAGTTTGGTGTGCTGAATGAAGAGGTCGTGTTCCGGGTACAGGCCCGGCCCCACCTGCGGACTCTTGAAGTAGAAGGAAAGCCATTCCTGCACTCCGGAGAATCCCGCCCGCTGGGCCAGATCGAAGAAGAGCGTCAGATCGAGCACGAGTGGCGCCGCCAGGATCGAGTCCCGGCAGAGGAAATCCACCTTGATCTGCATCGGGTACCCGCACCACCCGAAGATGTCGATGTTGTCCCACCCCTCCTTGTTGTCGCCGCGGGGGGGGTAGTAGTTGATGCGCACCTTGTGGTACAGCTCGCCGTAGAGCTCGGGATACATCTTGGGCTGCAGGATGTATTCGAGCACCCCCAGCTTCGACTCCTCCTTGGTCTTGAAGCTCTCCGGATCGTCGAGAACCTCCCCATCCCGGTTGCCGAGGATGTTCGTCGAATACCAGCCGGCCACGCCGAGCATCCGCGCCTTGAACATCGGCGAGAGCACGGTCTTGAGCATGGTCTGGCCGGTTTTGAAGTCTTTCCCTCCGATCGCCACTTTCTTGTCGAGCGCGAGCTGTTCCAGCGCCGGGAAATCGAGCGTCAGGTTGGGCGCCCCGTTCGCGAAGGGGACCCCTTCCATGAGGGCGGCCCAGGCGTACAGCATCGAGGGCGCAATCGTCACGTCGTTCGCGTCCATTGCTTTCTCGAACGCGGCGAGCGTCTGATGGGTCGCGCCGGGCTGAATGTAGATCTCGGTCGAGGCGCACCAGACGATCACGAGCCGGTCACAACCACGGGACGCCCTGAATTCCCGGATGTCCTTTCGAAGCGCTTCGGCCCAATCACGCTTGGACTTCCCCGGCTTCACGTTCGTGCCCGAGAGACGCTTGACGTAATACTGATCGAACACCGCGGGGATGGGCTTGATGGTCTGCAGGAAATCCCGGATCGGCTCGACGTGCTCGTGCTTGTCGAGCACGCCGCATTTGAGGCACGACTCGTAGGCGTTATCCGGAATCGGATCCCAGGCGCCGAAAACCAGATCGTCCAGGCCGGCCAGTGGCACGAATTCCCGGATCAGGGGCGTCCGGTTCTCGGTGCGCTTGCCGAGGCGGATGGTCGCGAGCTGAGTCAGCGAGCCGATCGGGCGCGCCTTGCCCCGGCGGGCCAGCTCCACCCCGGCGATGAAGGTGGAAGCCACCGCCCCAAGGCCCACGCAGAGCACCCCGAGCTTGCCCTTGGCGGGAGCGATGGTGCGGGGAGTCGTCTCGGCCATTGCGTCAAGATCCTTTCCGTCGAGTTCTGGTGTGAAGGCGACGCCGCTCAGGCGGTGTCCCGTGTTACCCGGTAGACGTACACGAAGCGCTGCACGACGGTGACGGTGGAGAGCACGGCGAGCACCGCGACGATGACCTGCAGCACGATGCCGCGGGGACCGGCCCCGACCAGCACCGATGGCACCCCGATCGCGAGCAGGCGCTCCGCCCGCTGCACGATCCCCACCTTGCAGTCGATTCCCAGTCCCTCCGCCCGCGCGCGCGCGTACGACACCAGCAGCGAGCTCAGCACCGCGACCATGCAAAGCACCGCCGTCTCGATCCGCCATGCAACGTCGGGTGCATGGAGCAGATATGCGGCGATGCCGATAAAGGTCGCGCCGTCGCCCACCCGGTCGAGTGTCGAGTCGTAAAAGGCACCGAACTTCGACACCATACCGCCCTGCCGCGCCACCTGCCCATCGAAGGTGTCCACGACTCCCGAGGCGAGCAGGAGCGCTCCACCGGAGCGGATCCAGCCGAACGCGAATGCAGCGGCGGAGATCACCACGAGGAGCGCGCCGACGGTTGTGAGGGTGTTGGGCCGGACATGCGCCCGAAGCAGCCACTCCGAGATCGGACTGGTGGCCGCGTAAAACCCCCGCTCGAGCGACTTGGTGACCAGCTTCATCCGGCTCCCCGCGCCGCCACGGAGCGGCGAAGCGTCAAGTGCTGCAATGAGTTAAGCGGGGCAAAGATAGCGGCAAGCGGGGCTTCGTGGTAGGTAAGCGGTGAGAGGTGAGCAGTGAGCGGAGAAGGGCCTTCCCTCTCACCGCTCACCTCTCACCTCTCACCCCAACGAACCCCTATTGAACGAAATACCGGAGCCCCACCTGCATCCGCCACCGCGACGCCAGCCCGGGGTCATCGATGAAGGTCTTGGAGGGCCCGACGAAATTGAACTGGGGTACCCCATTCGCGTCGAAGGGCGTGACCGGGTCCAGTTGTAGAGGCGAGGTTGCCGCAGGACTGGCCACCTTGCGGACCCCCCAGCTCGAATTGAGCAGGTTGGCAAAGTTGAGCATATCGACGCTGAGCTGGAAGGTGTGGCGGCGGGCGCCCGAGCCGAACGCGAGATCCTGGAGAATGCGAAGGTCGATGTTGCTGTACCAGGGATTGATCTCGCCGAATCGCTCGGCGATCTGGCCCCGGTGCGAGCTCAAGTACTTGTCCTGCGCGATGAACGCCTCCAGCGCGGCGGATTGCGCGGCAACCGGCACGGCCGGCTGGTTCGGCGTGGCCGGTATCTCCACCAGTTTGATGTCGCTGGCATTGCGAGGGATGTAGATCAGGTCGTTGCCGCCCTGGCCGTCGCCGTTCACGTCACCGGCATAAATGAAGGAGTAGCGGTTTCCTCCCGCTCCCGAGAAACGGTTGCCCTGGCCGATCTCGAGGAACATGCCGACCGAGGTTTTGAACCGCTCCGACCAGGTGTGGGCCCAGGTCGCCGTTCCCACGATGCGGTGCCGTTGGCCGAACTCGGACCAGCTCAGCTCGGGATTATTGGGATCACCCTGCACCGGCTGGTTCTGCCAGAGCACGCTGGCGATTTCAGTGGACTTGAGGTTGTTCTTGGCGTCGGTAAAGCTGTACCCCAGCGTGGTATTGAGCGCCGATCCGAATTCCTTGCGGAGTTGGGCGGTCACGTTGAACGAGTGGCCCTGGTTCTTGTTGTCGATGACGAAAATCGACCCGCCGCCGAGATTGTTGAGCTCGTTGTTCCCGGCGCCGCCGAAGTAGGGACGCCCGTCGGGCAGGGTGCGGACCGGGGCCCGCAGATTGGCGTTCCGCATGAACACGCTGTTCATGTCCTTGCCGTAGATCACCTCGAGCGTTCCCAGCATGCTGCCGGGAAGCTGCTGGTCAATCGCCAGATCGGTGGTCCAGCTCTGGGGGAACTTGAAATCCGGATCCATCGCGTTGAGGTCGAACGACTGGGCCAGCGTGGTGTTCGGGTGGGTGGGAACCTGGGGCCCGGTCGGGAAGAGCGCCGGATTGGCCCCGGGGTTGGAGATCACATTGCCGACCCAGACGAAGGGCACCCGGCCGGTGAAAATGCCCGTGCCCCCGCGGATCTGAGTCTTGCGGTTTCCCACGGCGTTCCAGTTGAATCCGATGCGCGGTGAGAGAAGCACCTTGGTGCCCGGCAGCTTGCTCTGGTCCACCACTTCCGGCTGCCGGTTCTCATCGAGGGCGTCCAGATCGCGGGAATACTGATTGTCCACCGGATCGGTGAAGTACATCGGCATGTCGGCGCGCACGCCGAAGGTGAGGTTGAGCCGCGCGGACGCCGGCAACTCGTCCTGGGCGTACAGCGAGAATTGCCCCACGGAGATGTTTTCGCCCTTGTACGGTCCGGTGCCGATGTAGGAGTTCAAGTCGACCTGGTTGGGACCCGGCTCCGTCGCCGCGAAGAACTCGGCCACCGTCGGGAAGGTGGTCCCGCGGAGGAAGGTCGGCAGGAAGTACGGCAATTGAAAGAGTCCGTGCCGGAAAATGTTGAAGGAATTGAAGAACTTGAACTGCTCGAAATTGGCGCCCAGTGTGATCGCGTGTTTGCCGCGGAAGACGGTGAAATTGTTGGTCAGCTGGTAGACGTCCTGGTCCAGGATGTTGTTGATCGAGAACGGCTCCTCGCCGGCGGTGGTGTAGGTGATTCCGCCTTCCCCGATTTCAACGGTCGGGAAGTCCTCGCTGAACGGCGTTCGAAAATCACGGAATCGGTTGTAGCTGGCGAAGAACCGGTTGGCGAACCCGGTGGAACGGCTGTTCAGCTCGAGGGCGAAGGAGTTGAGCTTGTTGTTGATGGCATAGCCCGACTTGTAGAACGGCAGGCTCTGCGAATTGGGCCCCCGCCCGGTGTTGTTGACGCTGAGGACGAACGGGTGCGGCCCCTGATCGCGCTTCGCGTTCAGGTAGTTGTACCGGAAGGTGAAATTGTTGTTCTCGTTGATGTTCCAGTCCAGCTTGGCGATCACCTTGTTGTTGTCGGTCTCGTGGATGTACCCCTGGTACGGCCCTGGATCGTAGTCGTACTGATCGATCAGCCGCTGCCGTATGGAATCTATCGTGGACACCCGAACCCGCGAGATGCCGAGACCGCTCGAACCCCCGGTCGACGCCACGAAATTGCTCCCCGGATCGTCGGTCCGCTCCAGCTCCGCGTTGATGTAGAAAAACAGCGTGTTTCGCTTGATCGGGCCGCTGAAGGCAAACCCGGATTGCAGGTATTTGAGGGTCGGATTGGCAACGATCTTCTGTTTTCGGACGCTGTTGCCCTCCAGGTTGTCATTGCGATAGAAGGAATAGAGCGAGGCGCGGAACGCATTGGTTCCGCTCTTGGTGACCGTGTTGATGTTGGCGCCGGTGAATCCACCCTCCCGCACGTCGAACGGGGCGATGGACACCTGGACCTGCTCGACCGCGTCGTAGGGCACCGGCTCGGCGTTCGACTGTCCGCCCGGGGCGGGGTCGTCGAGACCGTACGGATTGTTGAAGTAGGAGCCATCCAGCGACACGTTGTTGTAGAGCCAGTTGCGCCCCGCAAAACTGAAGTTCCCGTCGCTGCGCGGGTCGAGCCGGGTGAGGTCCCTGGTGCTCCGCTTGATCGACGGGAGCAGCGTCACCTTGAGCGGATCGATGAACGTGGCGGCGCCGCTTCGACCGGCGTTGAGCACCTCATCCCGGCCGGCCAGGACGGCGAGCTCCTCGAGCCGCACCGCCTGCCGCACCATCAGGAAGTCCAGCCGAAAAGCCTGCCCCAGGCTGAGGAAGACGTTTTCCTCGACTTTCGGGGCAAACCCGATTGACGTCGCCGTCACCCGATAGGGCCCGCCGATGCGCATGTTGGGAATGCTGTACGCCCCTCCGGCCCGGGACGCGGCACGGTACTGAGTGCCGCTGGGCAGATGGACGGCCACGATAATCGCCGAGGTGGGCGGCGGCCCATCGGTCGAGGATACCAGCCCGCTCATCGCGGAGGTGGTGACTCCCTGACCCGAGAGCGTGTGGGGAGCTGCGACTAGAACGGCGAGGAAAAGCAGTCGGCCGGGAAATCTCATCGCAATCCTCCTTGGAGGTCAGGGGAAAGGAGAGCGCACCAAGAGTACGGTACGAAAGCCGCCAGTCAAGAGTTACCGATAGAGCAGGACCCCTTCCCGGTGCCGCCGCCAGGCTTGCAGCGGTGGTTCCCACCCTTCGACGATCGTGAATGGGTCTCTCCCGGCGACCACCGCCTCGCGGAGCGCCGGCCCTCCCGCGAGCCGGTCGAATCCCGCAGGGCGGAACCGGAGACTGTCCGGATGGATTCGGTTGATCGTGCTGAGCAGGACCACCGCGGTGAGGGTAGGGTCGTACTTCGCGGGGTCGGTCAGGACGAGCCGGATTCCCCTGAGCGGCACCCCTGGGTATTTGGCGTCTCCCGGACGCTCGGGGGTAAAGAGCACGCCGAGGAACTGCACCCCCGGGAGGCGATCGGTCGGGAGCGCCGCCAGCACCCGCGAGACGTCGAGCCACGGCGCCCCGATCTGGCTGAAGGCAAGATCGGTTCCCCGCCCGACCGAGAGCGCCGTGCCTTCGAAGAGGCAGGTACCGGGGTAGTGAAAGAGACTTTCGAGGCTGTGCAGGTTCGGGGAGGGCGGGATGAACGGAAGGCCGGTGACATCCAGGGTCTCGTCGCGCTGCCATCCGGTCACCGGGACAATGCGCAGGTCGGCGCCGAGACCGAGCTCCAGGTTGGCGAGCCGCGCGGCTTCGCCGAGGGTAAGCCCGTGGCGCATCGGCATCGGGAGCGCCCCGACGGCTGACCGGTAGGCGGTGTCGAGGATGTTGCCCTGTACCGCTCCCCCGATCGGATTGGGACGGTCGAGCACCACCACCGTCATCCCCCGCCGCGCGGCGGCGCGCATGACATGGATCGTGGTGCTGAGGTAGGTATAGTAGCGGGCGCCGACGTCGGGAAGATCGACCAGCATCACGTCGAGTCCGGTGAGCATCGAGTCGGTCGGAGCGGACGTGCGGCCATACAGGCTATAGATTGGAAGGCCAGTTGCGCTGTCGACCGAAGATGGAACCAGCTCGCCCGGATCGGCGGCACCGCGGAAACCGTGCTCTGGGCTGAACAGCGCCACCAGCCTGAGCCCCGCGCGGAGAATCCGGTCCACGTCGCTGACGCCGGCCGCATCGACGCCGGCGTGATTGGAGACGAGTCCCACCGCCCGTCCGCGGACCAGATGCGCACTGTCGCCCAGTACACCCTCGATGCCGGGCTGCACCGGAGCGCGAGGGGCGACCGGGGGAGCAGGCCGCACTGTCCCTGGAGTCGGCGCGGCCGCCGTGCAGCCTGCCAGCAGGCTTGCGAGCCCCACGACTCCCACTTTTACCGCGAGTTGACCGTGCCCGTATACCGTCACGCTGTTCTCTGCCTCCTGATGGGCTTCGCGTTGACCCCGGCGCGAGGCGCCGCGCAGACCCCGCGCCCCGCGCCCCGCCGGCCCGCTCCGCTTTCCGCCTCCGAGCGGACCCGTGTAACACGCCTGATGCGAACCCTCCCGCTCCGGGAGCGAATCGCCCAACTGATCATGCCCTGGATTCCGGGAACGTACGCCGCGTTCGACGATCGGTCGCTGGAGAAGGTTCGCGGGTGGGTGGACACACTGCAAGTGGGCGGGATCATCGTGTCGGTAGGCTCCCCCTTCGATATTGCCGCCCAGATCAATTTTTTCCAGCGGCACTCGAAGTTGCCGCTGCTGATCGCCTCGGATCTCGAAGGGGGGACCAGCATCCGTTTCAACGGAGGGACGCCCTTTCCCACCAACATGGGCGTCGGGGCGAGCGGAAGGGAGCTGGACGCGTACGCCATGGGCAGGGTCACCGCGCTCGAGGGACGGGCGGCGGGAATTCACCTCACGTTTTCGCCGGTGGCCGACGTCAACAACAACGCCGCCAACCCGATCATCAATACCCGGTCGTTCGGGGGGAATGCGGTCGCGGTCGGACGTCTGGTGGCCGCGACGGTTCGGGGGATTCAGGATGCGGGGATGCTCGCCACCGCGAAGCACTTTCCGGGGCATGGCGACACCGACACGGATTCGCACATCGCACTTCCGGTCATCCGCTCCGACTGGCGCCGGCTCGATTCCCTCGAGCTGATTCCTTTCCGCTCCGCCATTGCGGCCGGGGTGAAAGTGGTGATGTCGGCTCATATCGCGATGCCGGGTCTCTCCTCGGGCGCCACGGTGCCTGCGACCCTCGCTCCCGAGATCCTCACCGGGATACTCAGGGATTCGCTGCGATTCGACGGCCTGGTCGTGACCGACGCGCTCAACATGGGCGCGCTCATCAACACCTATGGACCCGGCGAATCGGCGGTGAAGGCGTTCGTGGCCGGCAGTGACCTGCTGCTGATGCCCACAGATCCGCGCACGGCCATCGATGCGATGGTGGAGGCAGTCGGGGCCGGCCGGATATCGCGCCCCCGGCTCGACGCCTCGCTTCGTCGGATGTTGGAGACCAAGGCGCGGCTGGGGCTGTTCCGCCGGCGCACGGTCAATCTCGACAGCCTCGGCTACACGGTGGGCCGTCGTGCCCACCGGGACACGGCGTTCGCGGTTTCGTCCAGGGCACTGGTGCTGGTGCGGGACACCCTCGGGATACTCGACACTCTTCGCGCCGGTCCACGCCCGCTGGCGGTCGTCACCTACGCGGACGCCAACACAACCCAGATCGGGGGCACCCTCCTGTCCGAGCTCACCCGGCGAGGATATCGCGTTTCGACGTTCCGGCTTTCGGCGGCCAGCGGGCCCGCGAGCTACGACTCGGCCGCGGCGCTCGTCACGGCGTCTGGCATGGCGCTCTTCGCGCCTTCGATCAGGGTCGCCGCGTGGCGGGGCGCGATCGGATTACCCGAACCGCTGGTGCGAATCATCGAAGCCTCCAGCCGCGAACGCCCCACGATTCTGGTTTCGTTCGGCACGCCGTACCTGCTCAGCCAGGTCCCGCGGGTCCCCGCCTATCTGATCGCCTGGACCGCCAATCCGCTCACCGAGGAGGCCGTGGCGGCAGCCCTGACCGGGGCGGCGATCTCCGGTCGGTTGCCGATCGAGCTTCCGCCGGGATACCCGATCGGTTGGGGCGTGCAGAAGGCGCCAAGGTGACGATTCGCCGCGGATTCTCCTGCGTGGTGCTCTCGGCCGCCGCGTGCGCGCATGGGCCGGTGGACCCGCCGTCGCCACGGAAGATCGAATCGCTCGCCCAGCTCAACCCTCTGGCGGCACTGCTCGATTCCGCGATCGGCGCACGGGCGGCGACGGGGGGCGTGGTCGCGGTCTCATGGCGCGGATCGCGATTCCTTTACGGAGCGGGCAAGCTCGCACTCGACGATCCCCGGCGTCCCGACGGACACTCGGTCTACGATCTTGCCTCGCTCACCAAAGTCATCGCCACCACGACGCTGGCGATGCAGGCGGCGGAAGAAGGCCGACTCGATCTCGATCGGCCGGTGCAGCACTATCTCCCCGCATTCCGCGGCCCGGGAAAGGAGCGGGTGACGGTACGCCACTTGCTCACCCATTCGAGCGGCCTCCGCGCCGACAGCCCACTCTGGCGGCAGACGCCGAACGCCGATTCGGCGCTTCGATTCGTGAACTCTCTGCCGCTCGACACGGTGCCAGGCGCGCGCATGGTGTATTCCGACATGGGGGCCATCGTGCTCGGCGAGGTGGTCGAGCGCGTCCTCGGCGGGCGGCTCGACCGGCTGGCTCGAGACCGAATTTTCGCACCGCTCGGGATGCCTTCCACCCGCTTCCGGCCACCCTCGTCCTGGATTCCCCGAATCGCCGCGACCGAATACGACACCACCTGGCGCCGGCGCATCGTGCGAGGCGAGGTGCACGACGAGAAGGCGGCGTGGCTCGGAGGTGTGGCGGGACACGCCGGCCTCTTCGGCAGTGCGCTGGACGTGCTCGCCTTTGGAGAATGGTTGCTCGCGCGTGTCGCGACGAGTTCCGGACGGGCGAAGGAGTTCGTGCAGCGGCAGCAGGTCGTTCCCGGTTCGACCCGCGCCCTCGGGTGGGACACCCCCGCCCCGGGGAACAGCGCGGGAACTCTCCTTGATCCCGGAAGCTTCGGACACACCGGTTTCACCGGGACATCCATCTGGATCGACCCGGGCAAAGGGCTCGTAGTCGTCCTGCTCACGAATCGCGTCAACCCGACGCGGAACAATCCGCGCATCGGACCCCTCCGGATCGCGGTCGCCGACGCCGTTGTACGGCTCCTGGCACTGGAAATGCGACGTTGACCCTGCGGCGGACACCTCCTAGCTTTCCTCTGGTACGCCAAGGAGATGCGCAATGAGCACGGTCGACCAGCAGGCCAGCATCACGGGAATCCAGGTCACCCTCACGCCAAAGGCGGTCGATGAGGTGCTGAAGTTCATGGCGGCCGAGCAGGTCGAGCCTGAGGTCGCCGGTCTGCGGGTCAGCGTGCTTCCCGGCGGCTGCTCCGGCTTCAAGTACAGCCTCAACATCGAGGAGCGTCCGCTCGACGACGACCATGTCCTGGCTATGGACCGGATCCGTGTCTTCGTCGACGGGTTCAGCCTGCAGTACCTGAACGGGGTGACGGTGGACTACGTCACCTCGATGCAGGGCTCCGGATTCACGTTCTCCAATCCCAACGCGACGGGTGGATGCGGTTGCGGCACGAGTTTTACCGCCTGATCGAGATCACGCCAGCGAAGAGCGAGTAGCGAAGAGCGAAGAGGAGCCCCCTCTTCGCTCTTCGCTCTTCGCGACTCCCTCATCGGGAAACCCGGATGACCACGTTAGATCTCGCAGTCATCCTGGTTTACTTCGTGCTGACGCTTGGCGTGGGGCTCTGGGTCACCAGGTCCCAGCACACGGCGGGCGATTATTTTCTCGGCGCCCGGAACCTCCCCGCCTGGGCCATCCTCCTCTCCATCGTCGCGACCGAAACCTCCGCGCTCACCGTCATTTCGATCCCCGGGGTCGGCGCCCGCGGTGACCTCACGTTTCTCCAGCTCACCTTCGGATACCTCATCGGCAGAATCTTCGTCGCACGGTGGCTCCTCCCCGGATATTTCGCCGGCCAACAGGAAACCGCGTATGCCAGGCTGGAATCTCGATTCGGACCGGGAACCCGGCGGCTCATCTCCGCCGCTTTTCTCCTCACGCGGTTCCTCGGCGACAGCGTGCGGATTTTCGCCGGCGCGATCCCGCTGGCGCTGGTGACCGGCTGGAGTCTTCCCGGATCGATTCTCGCCATGGGCCTGGTGACACTGGCCTACACATATTTGGGCGGACTGAAGGCCGTGGTCTGGGCGGACGTCATTCAGCTCGTGGTGTACCTGTCGGGTGGTGTCGCCGCGCTCTGGATTGCCTCCGAATTGGCGGGGGGATTCGGACAGACGCTGGCCCTGGCAGGCCAGGCCGGCAAACTCCGGATGCTCAATCCCGTACTCTCGTTCAGCACGACGTATACCTTGTTGGGAGGCGTCCTCGGCGGTGCCCTCCTCTCCGCCGCGTCGCACGGGACCGACCATCTCATCGTACAGCGACTCCTCGCGACTCGCTCGCTGAAGGATGCCCAGTGGGCTCTGATTGGCTCCGGCGTCGTAGTCATCGCGCAGTTCCTGCTTTTCCTCCTGGTCGGCATCGCGATCTGGTCCGCTGGGCTCGCCCCCGATTCCCTGGCCGGCGATCAGGTCTTCCCGCGCTTCATCGTGGAACATCTCCCCGCCGGCCTGGGCGGCCTCGTGGTGGCGGGGATTCTCGCCGCCGCAATGAGCACGATCAGCTCGTCCATCAATGCGCTCGCGTCGTCGATGACCCACGATTTCTACGCCTCGATCACCGGGCGCCGGGATCCGGACCATCTGCTCAAGGTCGGGCGGATCTTCTCCGCGGTGTGGGGATTGGGCCTCGTGGGCGGGGCGCTCGGCTTTTACGGGTACGCCACCGGAACCGACACGCCGGTGGTGGTGCTCGCGCTCTCCATCGCCTCGGTGACGTACGGCGCCCTGCTGGGCACCTACATCCTCGCCGGCCGGTGGCCGCGCGCCCGGGGGAGCGACGTCATCACCGCAACGATCGTCACGATCAGCGTAATGCTCGTGGTCGTCTTCGCCAGGCGGCTCGGGCTCACGACGCTCGGAAGCCTCGCGTGGCCCTGGTATGTTCCGCTTGGCACGGCGATTACCCTGCTGGTCGGCGTGGGGCGGAGCCTGCTGCACTCGACTGAGGATTCCAGACGGTGAGTGTTCTGATCGGCGTCGATGCTGGCGGGACCAAGACTGCCGTCATAGTGGTGGACGGCGAGCGGGAGCTCGCCCGGTCGGTCGGCGCGCCGGGCGCCGTGCGCGCGGGCCGCGCGCTGGTGGCGGGGAGCCGAATCACTATCACAGTCCGTCGCGCGCTGACCGACGCGGGACTCCTGCACGGCGATGTCCTGGTGGTCGGCGCGGCGGGGGTGGGAAGGGAGCCCGAACGCGGCGAGCTGCGCGAGATCCTCCGAGGGGAGCGGCTCGCGGAGCGGGTTATCGTCACCGGGGATCTCGACATCGCGCTCGAAGCGGCCTTCGGAGAGGGGCCGGGAGTGGTGCTGGTCTCGGGAACCGGAAGCGTCGCGGTGGGCCGCACGCCGGATGGTAGGCCGCATCGCGCCGGCGGGCTCGGTTGGCAGATGGGGGATGAAGGGAGCGGCTACGCGATCGGGCGGGCAGCGCTCCTGGCGGTGGGCCGGGCACACGATGGCCGGGGGCCGGCAACCGGCCTCACCGAGACCATCGCCGCCGCTTCGGGCAAGGACTTCGACGCGCTGGTTCGCTGGAGCACCAGTGCCGAGCCGGGCGAAGTCGCCGCCCTCGCGCCCGCAGCGCTGGACGCCGCGGCACGGGGCGACGCGGTGGCGCGTGCGATAGTGGAGAGCGCGGCGGACGATCTCACCGGCCTGGTGCGGTCGCTGGTCGAAGAATTCCCCGGCAAGGCAAGCGTCCGGGTTGCCCTGGTGGGAGGGAATCTCGAGCCGGATCGCGCGCTCCGGCCCCTGGTGCTGGCGCGTCTCGGGAAAGTCGCCCGCGTGACGCCCGTCCAGGCGCCGCTCGAGCCGGTGCTTGGCGCGCTGGCGATCGCACGGCGGGCGGGATAGGGGTCAGGGCGGTCACCGACGCTGCTCGCTTCGACCCTACCGGTCCGAAACTGGAACTTCTCGATCGGTCTTCCGACTCGGCGGTGACAAAGTGGCAGGATTCGGAAGTTGGCAGTGGCGGACCCCCGAACTACCTGTCGCAAACGCTGATCATCGATTTCCCACGTCGACGCCTGGCTGCCGTTCCAAGCGCTCAAAGCGTTGACCATTCACTCGGCGCAGCAGCGGTCGCCATTCCACTGGAACGCGGCCGCTACGATCGAGCGGTACTCCCAGTGACTACATCCACAGGTGCGGTGTACCAATCGCTGTTCGACACCGGACTGAGTCCGTTTCCGCTCTGGACCACGCGCGCGATCTGGGAACAGATCACCGGCCTGGGAGGCCCCGGTCCGGGGACCCACCTTTACCGCTTCGAGAGTCGTCGGGGCGAGTTCGTGTTCATCGGGGCCAGGGCCACGACCGAGCTCCGGCTGGCGACGTGGGAGTTGCACCCCGCCGAGGTCGTGTATCTCGCGCGCGGGCCGGTGGGCGCATCTCTCGAAGAATGGTCGTCCGGGGTCGGCGTCGTGCTGGGAGTGAGTGTGTGGGCGCGCCGCACTGTGATTCTGATAGATCTGGCCAAGCACCGTGTCGGCCTGGCCAATCGTTCCCCGCGGTGAATGGGCAAATCGCGGTTTGGACGCCGCCTGACGGTCCGTCGTAAATCGGTCGGCGCACGGTAGGCGGGACTGGCCTTTCCCTCTCACCTCCCACCGCTCACCGCTCTCCGCTCACCGCTTCCCAATCCGGCTATGCCGCATCCCGTAGGCGAAGTAGATAATCAATCCCGCCAATAGCCAGACCCCGAAGCGCTTCCATGTGATCGCCGGCAGCTGAAGCATCAGGTAGGCGCAGGCCACCACCGAGATCAGCGGTGTGAAGGGCACGCCCGGCACCCGGAAGGGGCGGTGCCGGTCCGGCTCCAGCCGCCGGAGCACGATCACCCCCACCGAAACGAGGACGAAGGCGAACAGGGTCCCGATGTTGGTGAGATCAACCACTTCGGCGATGTTGGCGAAGGCCGCGAACACGGCGACGAACACGCCGGTCAGGATCGTCCCTACATACGGGGTCTTGTACTTCGGATGCACCTTGGCCATGACCGGAGGGAGCAGGCCGTCCCGCGACATGGAAAAAAAGATCCGGGGCTGCCCGAGCTGGAAGACCAGCAGGACGCTCCCCATCGCGATCACTGCGCCGAGGGCCACAATGAAACGCGAAGCATTGATCAGCGCGGGGGGGCCGTTCGCCTGCGCCAGCGCCGTGATCATCGGTTCCGGAGTGCCCAGCGTGCGCCACGGCGCAATGCCTGTCATCACCAGTGACAGCGCGATGTAGAGCACGGTGCAGATCACCAGACTCATGATGATGCCGAAGGGCATGTCCTTCGCGGGATTCTTCGCTTCCTCCGAGGCGGTGGAGACGGCGTCGAATCCGATGTAGCTGAAAAAGATGATCGCCGCGGCGGCGCTGATGCCCGCGAATCCGTTCGGCGCGAAGCCTCCCTGCGCGGCGTCGGTCCAGTTGCCGGGACGGATGAGGAAGGCGCCCACCGCGATGAAGAACAGAATGACCCCGATTTTGAGAAGCACCATCGCGTTATTGGCGTTGGCCGATTCCCGGATCCCGATGACCAGCACGACCGTGATGACGGCGACAGCCAGGAACGCCGGCAGATTCGCGACGATCGGGATGCCGAAGAGCACCGGCGCGCTCGTGAGCGCGGAGGCCAGATAGGTGGTCGTCGGGTCGGTTGCGCCGGACGCGAGCGCAGCCGCGGCCATGTTCGCGGAGCGCGGATCGGTCGCGAGCCAGGCGGGAATTTCGATGCCGAAGTGGCTGACCAGCTCGCGGAAATATCCCGACCAGCCGATCGCGACCCCGATATTGCCCACCGCATACTCGATGATCAGATCCCATCCGATGATCCAGGCCACGAACTCACCCAGGGATGCGTACGCATACGTATAGGCCGACCCGGAGATCGGGACCATGGCGGCGAATTCGGCATAGCAAAGCGCCGCGAACCCGCAGGCCACCGCCGTCAGGATGAACGAGAGCACGATCGCGGGGCCGGCGCCCGGACGGGCCGCATCCCCCACGATCGCGGTTCCGGTCGTCGCGAAGATTCCCGCACCGATGGTGGCGCCCACTCCAAGGGCGGTGAGGTGCCACTTGGTGAGCGTGCGCTTGAGGCCGCCGCGCTCGGCAATGTCGTTTTCGCAGTCGGCGACGGTCTTCCGGCGGAAGAGCTGGTTCATGGCCCGGGCCTCGGAGGCGTGGAGGGTCAGAACGAGATGCTGAGGGTCGTGTGGCCCGGAATGGGTAGTCCCTGGGGTGACCGGGCGGGACGGAACCGGTACGCCAGCATGCGGTCTTCGAGCTTCTTCGCGTAGCCCCGGTCGGGGATATCCTCGCCAAACACGACGTGATCGACCCGACCATCGGCGAGGACGAAGAACGTAACCTGAACCGTCTGGCCCCGCATCGACTTTGGATAGTCGAACGGGGGGAGAATGAGCTGTCGCGGCTCGGGTGGGCGGCCCGCGGTGCGCAGCGTATCTCCGGTCCCGGTACCACCGCTACCTGGTCCCGAGCCCGGTCCGGTTCCGGGCCCGGCTCCGGTTCCGCTGCCGCCGCCGGTTCCTCCCCCCGAGCCGGTGGTCGCGGTGCCGGCCGCCGGCTTCACGATCGTATCGGCCGGCGGAGGGGCGATCGTTGGAGGCGGGATCACATCGGGCACGACGACGGGAGCCGGCGGGATCGGCGGCTGGACCACCGAAGGAGTCGGGCGCACCGTTGCTGCGGCCGCGGGCGCGGGTGAAAGCGGGATCATCGTGATCTCACGACCCGCCCCGCCCCCGCCGCCGGCCTGATCGAGCCCGCTGCTGTCAAGCAGCTGGGGTTCCCACCAGAGCCCGCCCCGGGTGAGCTCGACCAGCAGCAGGATGAAGCCCAGGTGCACGACGAACGACAACCACACGCCGAAGCGGTTCCTGCGACCACGTGGCATCCGCAGACTGGGTGGAGGCAGCGGAGGCAGTTGGGGCGGCGGCGGGGTGAGCACGAACTGAGTGTAAGCGGGGGGGCTGGGTGCTGGGTACTAGGTGCTGGGTGCTGAGTTCCGGGTACTGGGTACGAGGCGCTGGGTGCTGGGTGCCGGAACTGATGGGATTCACCAGTACCCAGCACCCAGTACCTAGAACCCGATTATCCGGTCTTCGGCGTGAACCCGATCACCTGGATTCCCGCGCCGCGGGCCACATCCATTGCGTCGATGACTTCCTGATAGATGCGATTCACCGCCGGCTTCATGAACAGCAGCTTGGTGGGCCGCTGATCGAAAATGGCGTGAATCTGGGTATCCAGTTGATCCTTCGGCACCGGCTGCCCGTTGATGCTGTAGCTCCCATCCGCTGCGATCTCGAGCACGATCTGCGTCGAAGGGCCGCTCGCCGGACTGGTCACCGGCGGGGGCACCTGCACGTCGATCGCCATCCGGGTCAGCGGCTGCGAGATCATGAAGATGATCAGCAGCACCAGCATGATGTCGATCATCGGGATGACGTTGGGCTCGGCGCTGATCGTGCCGGGCGCATTTCCACCGCCTCCTGCCATGATTCCGCTCCTTTGTGTGGCCTACTTCTTTTCGATGTCGAACAGGCCCTTGCCACTCTGCTTCACATCCGTGATGGCGGCCATGACCCGCACGCCCGACTTGCGGGCGATTTCGACCGCCTCCTGGATCTTGCCGTATTGCAGATCCTTGTCGGCACGGAAGTACATGACCTTGTCCTCGGGCCGGGAGGCGTAGATGCTCGTGAGCCGGTCTTCCAGCGTTTCGACCGGGATCGATACCCCGTTCAGGAAGTACCCCCCCGCGGCGTCGATGCCGAGGATGACCTCGCCATCGCCCTCGGGACGTTTTTCCAGATTCTGGCCTTGCGGCATCGTGGCCTTGAACCCGCTCGCGATCAGCGGCGTCACGATCATGAAGATGATCAGGAGCACCAGCATGATGTCGATCATCGGAATGACGTTCGGTTCCGACTTGATCGAGGTGGTTCCGGCCTGATTAACTGATGTGCCCACTGCCGCTCACCGCTTTCTGGGCCTGGAACTCCTTGGTGAAGATCGACCGGCCGAACTCGCTCCCGACGCTCTTGATGAGGTAGTCGATGAGCTCCTTCGACGTGTAGGTCATCTCGACCGTGAGGTTCTCGATCTTGGTGGTGAAGTAGTTGTAGAACCACACCGCCGGAATCGCGACCAGGAGGCCAAGCGCCGTGGTAATGAGTGCCTCGGCGATACCACCGGCGATGCCCGCGAGGCCGCCGGCATTGCCGCCCGCCGTCATCGCGTTGAACGCCGTCACGATGCCCATCGTGGTGCCCAGCAGCCCGACGAACGGCGAGGTCGAGCCGACCGTCGCCAGCACCCCCAGGCCCCGCTTGAACTCGGAGAGCACGATCAGCATCTGCCGCTCGACGGCCCGCTCGGCGGAGTTGATGTCCGCGGCGGTGATCGTGGCGCGGTCGCGCAGCAGGGGCTTCACTTCCTGGAGCGCCCCGCCCAGCACGCGGGCGACGTGGCTCCCCTGGTTCTTTTCGGCCAGCGCGATCGCCTGGTCGAGCTGCTCCTCCTGGATCGACCGGGAGAAGTGCGACGCGAATTTCCGGGTCGCGGCGGCGCTCTTGTGGATCTGCCACATCTTGTTGAGGGCGATCGTCAGCGAAAAGAACGACATGATGAGCAGCACGACGACGATACCCTTGGCGAAGTATCCGGCATGGTGCCACAGTGCGAGAATATCTACACCCATGAGACCGCTCCTTTAACGGTGAGAACCCCTACTGACCGATGTTGAACGAGATCCGCTGCTGGACCAGCTGGCGCACCGCGGCGCCCCTGATGCGCGCCGGCTTGTAGACCGCCTTGAGGATCGCCTCGCGGGCCGGCGCTTCGAACTGGGTGTTGGTGCTCTTGATGACCTTCCACGACGACGACTCGGCGTGGCCGAGCGTATCCACGACCCAGGTCGCTTCCACATAACCCGACACCCCCGCCTGTTGCAGCACCGGCGGATAGCGGGGCTGAACCTTCGAGATGACCTGCACGGGATCGTCGACCTGGTCCTGCAGGAAGGTCTCGCCGGTCACCGGCCCCGAGCCGCCGACCACGCCCGTCGACACGCCGCCTTCGACCCCCTTGCCGGTGAAATCGGCGGCGTTGAAGCGCTCATTCAGGTTGACCGGCGGGATGTCCTTCGGAATCTCCGTCGGCGGCATCACCGTCTGGAACCCGAGCGGCGGCGGATTGGCCGAGACGATCGCCTCGGGCGGCGGCTGATCGGGCGGCGGTGGCGGTGGCGGCGGCGGCGCCAGCATGAAATTGGTGGTGTCCTGCAGGACCTTGGTCAGCTCCTCGGCGGCGCCGGCGGTCGCCTTGATCGCCGCATACCCCACCACCAGGTGCAGCAGCACCGATACGGTCTGCTGCTTCCAGGTACGGACCTTCTTGGGCCTCGACTCGATCAGATTCTCGAACATTGTTGTGTTGCCTCCACGGGAGTCAACCTGACCGAAAGCAATCAAACCGGGTCAGGTGGCATCGCGCTGACCGGAAAATGACAATTTGATGACAAGACGATTAGCTGGCGCCCGCAGGATCGGCTGGCGCCCGGGGAAGCGTCACGGTGAACAAGGTACCGCGGCCTGGCCGACTCTGTACGGCAATCGTCCCGCCGTGCGCTTCCGCGACCCACTTGGTGATCGCGAGCCCCAGCCCGGTCCCGGGACTTTCTCCCGCCCGTGATCGAGCCGGGTCGGCTCTCCAGAAGCGGTCGAATATATGCTGGAGGTCGCCCGCCGCAATGCCGATTCCGGTATCGCCGACGGTGAGGGTGACCGATTCGCCCTGATCGGACAGCCCGAGCGCGATCTCCCCTCCTTCGGGCGTGTACTTCACGGCGTTGGTGACCAGGTTGAGCAGCATCTGTCGGACCCGGTTGCGGTCCACCCGGAGCAGCGCCGGCACCTCGGGGATCGCCGCGGTGACGATGAGGGCTCGCGCCTCTCCCAGGATATTGGCCGTCTCGGCCGCTTCGGCGACCAGATCACGGAGATCGCATTCCGTAACGGCCAGCGGAAGCCGCCCTTCGTCGGCCCGGGCGAGCGTGAGGAGGCTATCCACCAGCTCGGCCATGTGCCCGATGTGCATCAGCGACTCATCCAGCGACTGCAGGCTTTCCGGCGGCGTCCTCGGATTCCGGAGCGCCCGCTCGACCCCCGCGCGGAGGACCATGAGCGGCGTCTTCAGCTCATGGCTCGCCTCCGCCGTGAAGCGGTGCAGCGCGGCGAAACTCCGCTCCAGCCGCTCGAACATCAGATTCACCGCCGAGCCGAGCCGGGCAACTTCGTCGCCGGTGCGCTCCACCGCGAGGCGGCGGTGGAGACTCCGGCCGTCGGTGATGGCCTCGAGCTCACGGACCATGGCGCCGAGGGGCTGCAGGCTCTTGCCCGCGACCCAGTATCCCACCAGGATCGAGGCGCCGAGGATGATCGGCGCGATCACCAGCATGCTCGAGAGGAGCGCCTCCGCCTCGAGGAAAGTGGTCGTGCTCGACCCCGCCACGAGTACCGCCGCGACCTCCGGTCCGGCGCTGTCGACCGGGACGATCAGGTACCGTGCGGGACCGACCCCGGGATCGAAGGTATAGTCGCCGGTACGAATGGCGCCGGGCGGAGGCACCACCGGCGCACGGAGACGCTCGAAGGACCCGATCGGAAGGGCCGAGGCGGTATCAGAGGCGTACAGCACCTGGCCTCCGCTGTCGGCGACCACCAGGAAGTCCCGGATACTCTCGAAATAGGCCGCGATCGCGGGTTCGAGTGTCGGCGGCGTATCGATGGTGGCAACCAGACGTCCGAGCACGCGGTGGGAGCGTTCCAGGTATCTCACCGAGAGCTCCGCTTCGAGCATCAGCCGCTGCTGGAGGCGCTGGTCGAACGTGCGGGCGCTGGTCTGTTGCCGTGCGACATACAGCGTGGCCCCGAAGACGACCATCGTGGCCAGCAGGGCGAGGGCGTAGGCGAAAGTCAGCCGCCAGCGGATGGAGCGCATGTCAGGCCCGGATCACGTACCCCACGCCGCGCACGGTGTGCAGGAGTTTTTTCTCGGCGCCGGAGTCCACTTTTTTTCGGAGCCGGTTGATCACCACATCCACGATATTGGTGCCCGGGTCGAAGTGGTAATCCCAGGCGTATTCGGTGATCAGCGTGCGCGACATGACCCGGCCCGGGTGGCGCATCAGGTATTCAAGCACCGCGTACTCCTTGGGAGTGAGCTCGATGGCGCGCTCCGCTCGATACACCTCGCGGCTGCCCATATCGAGCTCCAGGTCACCGACCACCAGTCTCGGGGAGGTGAGCTGCTTGGGCCGGCGCGACAGCGCCTCGACCCGCGCCAGCACCTCTTCGAAGGCAAAGGGTTTCGTCACGTAGTCGTCGGCCCCGGCCCGGAGCGCTTCGACCTTGTGTCCCACGGCGTCCTGCGCGGTGAGGACGAGGATTGGCGTCGTGTTGCCCCGGTCGCGGATGGTGCGCAGCACCTCCAGTCCGCTCATGCCGGGCAGACGCAGGTCGAGGACCACGAGATCGTAGTTCCCCCCCGAAATGAGCCGGAGCGCTTCGAGCCCGTCGTCCACCAGGTCGGCGTGATACTGGGACTCCTCCAGCCCGCGCCGGATGTACTGGCCGACGACGCGATCATCCTCGACCACGAGAATCTTCACCTCAGTCCCCGATGGCGATGGGAAGGAAGACGCGGAAGGTGCTCCCCAGTCCCGGCTCGGATTCGACCTCGATGCGTCCGAGGTGCTGCTCCAGGATGCCGTAGCACACCGACAATCCGAGCCCGGTCCCCCGCCCCGGCGGCTTGGTGGTGTAGAACGGCTCGAAGATCTTCGGGAGGTCGGCCGCCGGAATGCCGTGGCCGGTGTCGATGATCGCAATCAGGACTTCGTCGGCGCGCGACGGGTTGCGCTGGGTCCGCACCGTCAGCGAGCCTCCATCATCCAGCGCGTCCACGCCGTTCAGCATCAGCGCCATCAGCACCTGGATCATCTGTTCGTCGTTGGCGAGCACCGGCGGGAGTGCCTCACCGAGCTCCCGGATGACGCTCACCCGGTTGAACCGCTGGTGGTGCTTCAGGAGAAAGAGGGTTTGCTCGACCAGCGCGTTCACGGCGAGCGGCAGCTTCGGGCTCCCCTCCTTGGGGCGGCTGAAATCAAGCAGCCCGTCGACGATGTGGGTGCAGCGCAGCACCTCCTGATCGATGATGTCGAGATACTCGTGAACCGTCTCGTCGGCGGCCGGGCTCAGGCGCGCCTGAATGGCGGCGACGCAGGCGCCGATCGTGGCGAGCGGGTTGTTGATCTCGTGCATGACCCCCGCCGCGAGCTGGCCGATCGCCGCGAGCTTTTCGCTCTGCAGGATCCGCAGCTGGACGTCCCGGGCTTCGGTGACGTCTTCGCCGATCGTGATCACGTGCGTGATCGCCTCGCCGTCGAGCCGCATCGGGATTCGGCTGATCCGGTACGAGCGGGTCTCCCCCCTGGAGTCCACCTGGATGTCCAACTGCTGGATCTCGCCGGCGCGAAACACCCGGTCGAACTCCGCGCGCAGCTGCCCGGCCGGCTGGCGCGTCAGCACCTCGAAGATCGGCCGCCCCATCACATCACCCCGGCGCAGGCCCTGGGTCCCGGTTTCCCGCTTCCGGTTCCACACCTGAATGCGATAGTCCCGGTCGACGACATAGAGTCCGACGGGCAGACTGTCGATGATGAGACTGGTGAAGCGGCGCTGCTCCTCGATTTCGCGCGAACGGCTGGCGACTTCCAGGGCGAGGTCCTCCGACAGCGTCATCGCGTCGAGGAAGGGGGCCAGGAGGTCGGTGATCACCTGGAGGACCGCGGAATCGGGAGGCAGATCCGGAAGGGTGTAGTCGATCTCCAGCACGCCCAGCCGGGCACCCCCGTGCACCAGGGGGTACCGCCGCACGCCGGGGCCCGGCTGGGGAAGCTCGTCGAGGGAGACGGCGACGTACTCCCCCGTCGGCATCGCCACACCCGCGAAAGTGGAGGCGTTCGATTCGCGGCGCCACACCACGACGTGGCGCGCCGGAAGGCCGCCCTGCAGGGTGGCCGCGACCACCCGAAGCGTCTCGTCCGGCGCGAGCCCGCTGTTCAGGATGCGCGCGATCTGGCCGATGAGCGCCAGTCCGGGGCCTGGGCTGGAAGCCGCGTTCATGGGGAAATCATGGGTGGCCACTAAGTTTAACCTCGCACAGGAGGAGTCCTCATGCCCCCGCGAATCCTCACGCCCTGGGTGGACGGCGCCTGGCTGCCCCGCCGCCGCCGCCCGGCAGAGCCGGTCACCGCCCCGTTCAACCGCCGCGCGCTCGCGCACCTCGTGGCGGGAGACGACGCCGACCTCGACCGCGCCATCGCGGGAGCCCGGCGCGCCGCGGAGACCCTTGCCGCACTGCCCCGCCACCGGCGCGCGGAGATACTCGAAACCGCGTCGTTACTGCTTCGGGAGGAGCGCACCGCGCTGGCGCGCCTGATCGCACGGGATGCGGGCAAGCCGCTCGCCCTCGCGGCCGCCGAAGTCGATCGGGCGGTGCTGGTCTTCCGCCAGGCCGCCGAAGCAGCCCGCCGTTTCGGGGTGAGCGCATTGGCGGCCGACGCCGATCCCCGCGGCGCAGGCATGACCGCCCGCGTGGAACACTTTCCGATCGGGGTGATCGCCGCGATCGCCCCCTTCAACTTCCCCTTGAATCTGGTGGCCCACAAGGTCGCGCCGGCGATCGCCGCGGGGAACTCGGTCGTGCTGAAGGCTCCGCCCCAGGCGCCGCTCGCCGCGTTCCGCCTGGCCGAGCTGCTCACCCGGGCCGGCCTCCCTGCGGGCGGATTGCAGGTGCTGCATCTGCCCATCGCGGTGGCGGAGCGCTTCGCCCGGGACGAAGCCTTCGCGATGTTGAACTTCACCGGGAGCGCGGGGGTCGGCTGGCATCTCAAGGCGGTGGCGGGGCGCAAACGCGTCCTGCTCGAACTGGGGGGCAATGCGGCGGTGCTGGTGCATTCCGACGCCACCGATCTCGATGCCCTCGCGGCGCGCCTCGCGTGGGGCGCGTTCGCCTACGCCGGCCAGGTCTGCATCAAGGTGCAGCGCCTCTACATTCACGAGCCGCTGTACCGCCGGCTGGTGCGCAAGGTCGTGGACGCCACGCGCGCGCTTCGCCGCGGCGATCCCGCCCGCGCCGATACCGTCATTGGCCCGATGATCGATGAGGCGAGCCTCCTGCGGGTCGCGGCGTGGGTGCACGAAGCAATCGCCGGTGGCGCGCTGCCGCTGCTCGCGGGGCGCCGGCGCGGCGCGGTCCTCGGCCCGACGATCCTGGCGCGCGTGCGGCCCACGATGAAGGTGTGGCGGGAAGAAGTCTTCGGACCCGTGCTGACCGTCGCGCCGTATCGCACCTGGACCGAAGGAATCCGGCTCGCCAATGCGTCGCGCTACGGACTGCAAGCGGGCATCTTCACCCATGACGCGCGACGCATCGAGCAAGCATATCGTGGGCTCGCCGTCGGCGGCGTCGTGGTCAACGACATTCCAACTCTCCGGCTGGATCACCTGCCGTATGGCGGGACGAAGGATTCGGGGTTTGGCAGGGAGGGTGTGGTCGAGGCGATGACTGCGATGTCGGAGCCGAGACTGTTGTTGATGAGGCAATAGGCACCGGGCAGTGGGCAATGGGGGAAGCGCCTTTCCCGATCGCCCATTGCCTAGTGCCTGGTGCCCAGGAGATACACAGCGGTTGCGGGATGATAGGTGTGCCAATCAAACCAATAGTCGAGCAACAGGTACACTGGAGTGAGCCGCTTGCCGGCGAGCGCGCCGGAGAGCGCTTCTCCCTGGAACGACCACCGGCTTCCAGTGCCGACATCCACCACGATTCCAGGCTCGGCTTCCACCGGACGGATGAATTCGAGCTCGAGGGTGTCGAGCCGGGTCTCGTACGCCCGGATCGATTTCCCGTCTGCGCCAAGAAAGAGGGCGATCGGAGTCCCACCCACACGATCGTGCACCGGCGCCTGCGCCAGAACGCGATCGAGCGGATAGGCCTTGGCAGTTCCGCCGATCTCGACCCCTGCGATAAGCGCTCTCGGCGGCAGCCTTGAGTCCGGGGCCGCGTTGACGCGGACCGGGAGCTTCCCGGTTTCCTCCTCCCATCCCGACGAGAATGCCTGCCAGGCGCTGTCGGAGGCGGGGAGCAGCACCCGGCCACCGGGC
>Ga0184615_10000398_pt1 | contig 24314 bp, 22 predicted proteins | sample PLM4_65_coex_FD_133134 | JGI IMG/M metagenome (GOLD analysis project Ga0184615, IMG submission 133134) | Groundwater sediment microbial communities from an aquifer in East River, Colorado, USA - PLM4_65_coex | ecosystem: Environmental > Terrestrial > Soil > Riparian zone | place: USA: East...
CGGCCGGCGGATTGACCAGGACGAGCCGAATGCCGGGGAGACGTGGCGTCAGCGCCTGGGCCAGGACCGTCACACCGCCGACCAGCGCGACGTAGCCCCCCGGACCCGACAGTCCGAGGAACGCCGCGACCGCCTCGGCGGTGAGGGCGGTGCGCCCCTCGGACGGCACCGCGCCCACCCAGGTCGCGATGCCGTCGACCAGGAGCACGACCTGACCACACACCGGACAGCCCAGCTCGCCGGTGAGCACACGACGCCCCTCCATGCGCGAGGGAAGCAGGACGAGAAACTGTTCCGGGTGACCGGCAGGGCAGTGGAGGTGGTCGGTGAGCTCGATGAACATCTTCGAAGGTAAGCGGTGAGCGGTAACCGGTGAGCGGGACAAACCCGTGTACCGCTCACTGCACACCGCTCACGCCGGTCCAACGCGGAGCCAATCCACGTCGACGTGCGCCGGCCGAGTGGCGATCCAGCGGACCGCCTCGGCCACATCAGCGGGCCGGAGCATTCGTGCCCGAGGAATGAATCCCTCCCGCGAATCGGGATCGACCCGATCCCAGGCCGCGGTATCCGTCGGCCCCGGGCTGACGAGCGTCGCGAGCACGCCGCTGCCCTCGAGCTCTTGCCGGAGCACTTCGTGGAAACCCCGCACGCCGAACTTGGCCGCGGCATAGGCGGCGTTACCGGGGAGCCCGAGGTGATCGGCGATGCTGCCGATGGTAATCAGCCGTCCACTGCCGCGTGCGCGCATCCCGGGAAGAAACGCCCGGGCAATCAGAAACGGTCCGGCGAGATTGGCGGAGAGCTGCTCGAAGAACGCGGCGGAGGAGGTCTCTTCGATCGGCGCGAGCAGGAAACTCCCGGCGTTATTGACGACCAGGTCGGGAACTCCAGCCGACTCCTTCACCCGGGCGCTCATCCGTTCGACGGCGGCCCCATCGGTGACGTCGCACGCCAGATCGAGACCGGCCGGGTCCGATGCCGGAATCAGGGTCCGCGACACCCGGATCACCCGGGCACCCGCGTCGCGCAGCACCTGCGAGATGGCGAGTCCGATCCCGCGAGAGGCGCCGGTGACCAGCGCAACCTGTCCCGCGAGTTCGCTCACTCCAGGGGCCGCCCCGCGGAAACCAGGCGCAGGAACTCGGAGCGGGTCCGGGAATCGTTTCGGAAGAGCCCACGTACCGCGCTGGTCACGGTGCGGGAGTTCTGCTTTTCCACGCCGCGCATCATCATGCAGAGATGCGCCGCCTCGATGACGACGCCGACCCCTTGCGGATTCAGCACCTCCATCACCGCATCCGCGATCTGGTCGGTGAGGCGCTCCTGCAGCTGCAGGCGGCGCGCAAAGACTTCGACGATGCGGGGAATCTTGGAGAGCCCGACGATCCGTCCATCGGGAATGTAGGCCACATGAGCCCGCCCGAAGAACGGGAGCAGATGGTGCTCGCAGAGCGAATAGAGCTCGATGTCCCGCACCAGGATCATCGCTTCGTGCTTCTCCTCGAAGCACGCGTCGCCGACGACCTCCTTGACCGACATCGCATAGCCCCGGGTGAGCCACCGGAGGGCGGTTTCCACCCGCTCCGGCGTCCGGCGGAGGCCGGGCCGCTCCGGATCCTCGCCGATGCCCTCGAGAATGGTGCGCACTTCCTGCTGGAAACTAGAGTCCTTCATAGTCCACGTAGTTGCGAGGGGTTTCCCAGAGCCGGATGCGAGTGAGCCGGCCCTGAGGGATTCGGGGCGCCAGCTGCTCCCAGCAGAACCGGGCGATGTTTTCGGCCGATGGGAGCCGGTCCGCGAACCAGGGAACGTCGAGATTGAGGTTGCGGTGATCGAGCAGAGCGATGATGTGCTCGTCGGCCAGCTGTTTGAGGACGCCGACGTCGATCACGTATCCGGTTTCAGGGTCGATCTCGCCCTCGACCAGAATATCCAGCTCGTAATTGTGCCCATGGTAGTTCGGCAGGTTGCACTTCCCGAAGGTGTCGCGATTCCACTGGTCGGACCGCCGCGGGTTGTGCAGCCGGTGCGCGGCGTTGAAATGCACGCGACGGGCGACGACACAGGACGGCACTCGGCGATCCTCCTGGATGCAGAAAAAAAGGGCGCCGACCCGGCTCACGCTGGTCGGCGCCCAGGTGTCGGCTGGCGCCCGGGAGGGTACCTGAAGCCCGAAGAGAATGTTCGGCGCCCTCGCCATCGCGTCTGCCTTCCCCCGAGGGGCATGACATCGGCAACAGTATGTGGGCCCTCTATCGGACCTGTTGGCTCAGTGACGTGTCTCCCAGCCGTCAACCGACATCGCTATAATAGGGAATCCGCCAGATCGCGTCAACAGTCGAGGCACGCGCCCATGCCCGCAAACTTGCTCATCGCGCTCGCGTCCTTCGCGCTCTGGGCCGTGTTCGCCTTCCTTCGTCCGATCGGACTGGGGGTGGTGCACCTCCTGCTCGTCGTGAGCGCCGTGCTGTTCATCCGCTGGTGGGCGCTGAAGCCGGTGAGCGGTGAGCAGTGAGCGGTAACAACCTTCCGGCCAAGTTCTTCCCGCTTACCGCTTACCGCTCACCGCTTACTGCAGTTCAGATCTCCCAATTCGAAAAGACGATACTCTCCCCCGCGGGTATATCGCCCTTCCCCTCCAGCGTCATCCGAAGATCGGTCCAGTGCACCCGGTACCCGGCCTCCACGAGGGCGCCGTAGGCGGCCCGATACGCGGACTGGCACCGGATAGCGATTCGGCGCGCGCCCGCCGTCCAGGCGTCGCACTCGACGGCGGACACCAGGCGGCGGAAGAACGGAAGATCGCGCGCCACGAGCTTCAGCACCCGGACCTCGTCGGCGGCTCGGCCTTCGGCAAGGGGAGCGACGTGCCAGAGCGCGTACGCCGCCAGACGGCCGTTCTCGCTCAGCCGGGTGACGTCTCCGAGGCGGTGCTCCAGGGTGAGCTCGATTTCGCGCGAGAAGTCGACGCCCGGGGCCGCGGCCTCCGTGAGCATCCGGCAGGACCGAACGCCGGGGCCCAAATCCACCTGCGTGAGCAAGGTGGCCGCACTGGTGCCCGGTCCGGCAAGGTCACGGCCCATGCTCACCGTGAGGTGGCCGGGACGAAATCCAAGTCCGGAGTAGAACCCGATGTTCTCGATGGTTCGCGGCATCGTCTCGAGGCCGATGACACGCGCTCCCGCGGTCTCGAGCCGCCGGATTCCTTCCTCGACGATGGTGCGGCCGATACCCTCGCCCTGCCGGTCGGGACGCACGGCGAGCGGGCCCATCCACCCCTCCGTTCCGGAGCGGTGCACCATGTTGAACGCAACGAGCTGTTTCGATCCATCGCGCCAGACCAGCGCGCCGTCGGCGGCCCCGGCCATGGCGAAGCGCCAGATGGCCGGATTGAGCGGCGGTACGCGCACTCCCGAGAGACCGTCGCGCTGGTAGCGGTCGGTGAACGCCTCCGAGAAGACGCGGTTGATCCGCTCGATATCCTCCGGCACCGCCCGCTCCGGAGCGCGCAGGCGTTCAGGCCGCGGCATCACGGCTCTCCAGCACGGCGCGCGCGACGCGAGTCTCCACGTCGTAGCTGAGGCGAATCACCCGGTCAAAGGCGTCTCGCACCGATTCGATGTGGGTGATGAGAATCACTTGCGGGAACCGGTCGGCGAGGTTTCGCAACAGGTCGAGGACGGCGGCGCGGCGTTCCTCGTCCAGCGAGCCGAACACCTCGTCGAGCACCAGCAGCGACAGCGGCTGCCCCGCGCGCTCAGCGATCATCTGGCTAATCGCGAGGCGCAGCGCGAGATTGGCGACGTCCTCTTCGCCTCCGGAAATGACCGGCTTGGCCTCGCCTTCCTCGACCACGGTGGCGCAGTAACTCTCGTCCAGCTCGAGGTCGGTATAGCGCCCGCTGGTCAGATCGCGCAGGAATCCGGAGGCGAGATCGGAGAGATCGGGCCGGAGGGTATTGTTGAGATCGGTGCGAAGGTCGCCCAGCGCCCGGTCGAGCTCCTGGTGGAGCACCACATCGTCCTGAAGAGTCTGCACCTGGGCGGCGCGGTGCTCCCGATCCTCGCGTCGGCGCGCCACCTCCGCCCGCTGCCCGAGCGCCGCGGTAAGCTCCCCGGCCGCGCGCGCCTTTCCGAGCTCCGCCTGCTGCACCACGCGCTCCGCCTCCCGGGCTCGTCCGCGGACCGCTTCGAACGCCTCGGCGGACCAGCCGAGGCCGCTGAGCTGCTCGCGAAGCGTTCGAGCCCGGGTCTCGAGTGTGCTGAGCTCCTGCTCGGCGGTGGCGGCGCGACGGACCAGGTCGAGGGCGCGATCCGCGGACGCGCGCAGCCGCTCCGCGGTGAGCGCCTCAGGCTCGAGTCCGGCAATCAGGCGCCGGAGCTCGACGTGCCGCGCCTCGTCATAGGTCTCCGGTGCCGCGAGGATCGACGCATCGAGCTGGGCGATTTGCGTCGTCAGCGCCGAGTGCTCGATCTCCAGGCCGACGCGCTCCGCCCCCTGCTGGGTGAGACGTGCCGCCAAGCCGGTGAGTCGCGCCGCTGCCTGATCCAGCCGCTCCCGGTCGTGGACGATCTCCGTCACCTCGGCGGGCTCCACCTGCAACTGTTCGATCCGCTGCCGGTAGTACTTCCCCTGAAATTCGACCTCTTCCATCTGGCGGTCGAGGACTCCCATCACCCGCTCGTACTCCGCACCGAGCGGCCGGGAACAGGTGGGACAGTCGCCCTCCGCGCCCGCGGCCTCGAGGCGCCGTCGTTGCTCCCGCAGGTCTTCGTGCTGCGCCAGCAGATTCTTCCGCTGGGTCTCGGCATCCTGCTTTTCCCGGACCCACGCGGTCCGCCGCGCTTCGGCGTCCTGCGTCGCAGTGAGCAGGGCCGCCTGCACCTCGCTCAGCTCAACCTGAGTGCGCTCCGCGCCGCCGGGAGGAGGAAGCTGCTGCAGCCTTTCGGACACCCGCTCCAGCTGCTTCCGCACCTCGCCTCGTCTCGCTTCCAGGCTCCGGCGGCCGCTCGCCGCTTCGCGCAGCGCATCGAGCGCATCCCGCTCCGCGCGGAGCGCGGCCAGGGGAGCGAGCACCGGAAGGAGTTCGTCGAGGCGTGTCTTGGCGGCGAGTGCCTCGGCGAGCTCGCGATCGAGGTTCCCGAACTGCGCGCGGGCGGAGGTGGCGGCGTGCTCGGCCACCTTGAGATCGCCCTCGAGGGACATGACCGTCTGCTGCAACCCCTCCCAGCGTTCGGCCACGGGCCGGAGCGCGGCGAGCGCGGCCTCCGCGTCCCGGGACACCGCCTCGAGTCGCGCGGCCGCCTGCTCCGCCGATCGGAGGCGCGCGCCGGCCTGCTCCTCCTCCGCCTCGAGTCGTTTGGGATCGATCAGCTCCGACTTCCGTGCGTCGAGCACCGCCTGCGCCACGCGTCGTTGTTCCTTGAGCCGCTGCTGCGCGGTGCGCAGCTTTTCGTAGCCGAGCACACGACTGAGGAACTGGGCTCGCTCCGGCGCGGTCATCTGCGCCATGATCGCGAGCTCCTTCTGCCCGGTGAAGTAGGTGCTGAAGAATTCATCCCGCGTCATGCCGAGCAGACGAGTCACCCGCTCGGTGACGGTCGCCAGGCTGTTGGCGATCGGGATCGCCTCGCCATCCTGGAACAGCTCGGCATTCTGCAGCGATCGGACGATCCGGTAGCGGTGGGGCCCGAGGTCGAACTCGAGCTCGACCTCGACGCGCGAGCGGGCCGGGGCGCCCCGCCGCCGGATCGTGTCCTTCGTCCCTCGCGCTGCGTCGGTCCCGTAGATCGCCCACGCGATGGCTTCGAGCAGCGTCGTCTTGCCGGCCCCGTTCGGGCCGACAATGCCGGTGAGCCCCGCCTCGAATTCCAGAAGGGTGTCGGCATGCTGCCGGAAGTTTTGCAGGCGGAGACGGCGGATCTGCATCAGCGCGACTCCCCCGGACCGCCTTCGTCGGGCTCCGCCAGCATTTCGAGCCCGAGCGACACGAACCGCTCCCGGGAGAGGCGTTCCGGCAGCGGCCGTCGGCCCAGGTACTCCCGCACCAGCTCCGGAAGCGTCTGGCGGCGGCCCGGCGCCCCCACACCCACCGATCGTTCCGCCTCGGGCCGGCGGAAGTCGAACTGGAGGTAGAGCGCACGCGCCTTGGCCGCCCGGATGGCAGCATGATCGAGCTCACGCACCACGTGGCGCGGAATGTTCTCGATGACGAGGCGGACGATCGCGTCGGTGAGACCGCCGGGAACGGCGGCGAGCCGCTCCGCGACGAGCCGGTCAATCTCTTCCGCCGGGCGCCCCGCGGCATCGAGCCGGGGAAGGTCGTGAACGCCGCGCGCCGCGGGGATCGGCTGCCTCGTGACGACGCCGTTCGCGAGATCGACGAGCAGCCACCCCTTGCCACGAACCTCCTGCCGCGCCTCGTCGGCCAGCTCCCCCCAGGGATTGGGGCTCACATATTCGAGCGCTCCGGAATACCAGATCCGGGGAGCGACCTCGTGCTGGACGTGATAGTGCCCCAGCGCCACGTAGCTCCACGGCTCGGCCCGAAGCATCTCGGGATCGAGAAGCGCCCCGCCGTATTCCACCCACGAACGGTCGAAGGGAAAAACGCCTTCGACCTCACCATGCAGCACCAGAACCTGATGGCGCTCGGGGCCGGCCCGGCGGAGCACCGGGCGCTCCGGGGCGAAGAGGGCGGAATGGGGCACCGCAAGAACGGAAAGGTCCAGATCCGGAAACACGAGGCGGCGCGTCTCGTCCGAGGCAACCTGAATCCCCAGCTCTTCGTAGAGCCGGAGAATCGATCCGGTTTCGCTGCTCCGCGGCGTGTCGTGGTTTCCCGCGATGACGATCACCGGCGCACCCGGCAAGTCTTCGGTGAGCCGCTGCAGCTGGCGAAATGCGAAGACGATGGAAAAGTTGGTCGGACGCACGGCGTGGAAGAGATCACCGGCGATGATCACCGCGTCGGGACGCGCCGCGATTACCGCGTCCACCGCGGCACGAAAGGCGTTGGCGACGTCGGCCTCGCGCTGATTGATCCCCGCCGGCGTCTGGCGATGATGCTGCCGGAAACCGAGATGGAGGTCGGCAAGGTGGGCGATCTTCACGTGAGCCTCAATACGGATCCCCGCTGGTCCGCACCGGGCGGATTCCCTGTCGCGGCGGCACCGTCTCCGGCCGGGGCTCCCGCCCGAGGCACTTGACGAAGAACGGGAAGACCTGCTCGGGCCGGGCGCGGAGCGTGGCGTTCAGCGCCTTTCGCACATCGTCCTCTCTGCGGCCGGCAATCGCATCCAGCACCCGTGCGGCCCCGAGACCCGGCTCGAGTGTCCGCAGCCGGCGAGCGACCGCCTCCGGGAACGGCAGCTCCGCCGCGGGGGGGAATCGCTCGACCCCCTCGCGCCCCGAAAGTACCGCCGGCCGGGGAAATCGCACGAAGACCGGATGCGTGAAATGCGGATGGCGGACCAGCAGCTCGCCCTTCGGGAGCGAAGCGAGCCGCGCCCGCGTCGCGGGACTGAGCGTCGCATACCCCGGAAGCGCAAGCTCATCGCCATCCATTCTCCCCAGAATGGTCGTCCCCGCATTGCCCACCACGCGGCGCTGGACCTGCGACCGGAACTGCTGGGCGGAGAAGAGCACCAGCCCGAGGTAGCGCCCCCGCTCGGCGATGTCGAGCAGCATCTTCCGGACGTAGGTGTCGGGGCCCTCGGCGGGAGCGTACTTGTTGAGCTCGTCCACGAACACGATGACCTGCTCCACGCCCAGATCGCGGCGCTCCAGATGCTCGCGCAGCATCGAGACGACGCGGGCAAAGACCAGGTCCTGCGCCAGGGGATCGAGACCGGCGACATCGACGACGTACAATCCGCGGTCCTCGAAGGCGCCCCAGGGGAGGTCATTGACGTCCCCGTCGTCGGTCACCAGGCCCTTCGAGCGGGTGCTGATGTTGCCGAGCCGGTTCCTGATTTTCCGGATCGTGGCCACGTGGTGGGTTTTCCAGATCTCGCCCCGGCCCTCCTCCAGCTTCGCGAAGATCGCCCGGAAGAATTCATCGAGATCGGCGAAACTCCGGACGAAAAACCGGCGTCCGAGCGAAGGGTCGTCGAACTCACGCCCGATGACGCGCTCCGCCAGAAAATCGATCAGGGCGTCGGCCTTCGCGTCCACGTCGTCCTTGTTGAGGAGCACCTCGGCATAGTCGAGCACCTCCCGGAGGCCCCAGACGAGCGGCTCGGTGTTGGGCTGCAGCGCATCGTGGCTCCGCAGCGTATTGAGATTCACACCGTCGGGCTTGTAGGGCGCGAAATAGCGGACCCGGCTGAACGCCTCGGGGGTGAGCTCGAGGCGCGCGTAGAGACGCAAGTCGTCCGGACCGAGCGCCGCCGGCTGGTCGAGGAAGCAGAGGTCGGGACCCTTCACGTTGAAACAGACCGCCGCGATCCGCCCTTTCCGGGCGGGGAACCGCTGAAAAATGCTGCTCAGCAGGAATTCCACCGCGCTGGTCTTGGTGGCGAGGCCCGACACCCCGGTGATGTTGAGGTGTGCCGCCTCGGGTCCCAGGAGGAAATCCGCGTCCACGTATACCGGCGCCTCGAGAGCACCGGCGGCGTACACACCGACGGGAATTCCCCTCCCCGAGGCTCCGTCACCATACCCGTCCATCCGGAGGGCGATCGCCACATCGGCGTCGCTCGCGAGACGCACCGCCCCGGGCGGAACCGGCTGCACCGGCTCCTCGGGCAGGTGACGGAGCACCGCCGCGGCGTAGAGCCGGATCTCGGCGCGCGCGCGCGCCTCGGCGGGACCCGCCGCCGGATCTCCACCGGATCCCAGCACCGCCTGCATCGGAGAGGGCCAGTCCGAATACGAGAACCCCTCGGTCACGACCCCGAAGACGACACGGCCTTCGGCATCCACGCGCACGATGGTCCCGATGCCGACGGCGGACTCCGGGGCGGTCCAGAAGGAGAACTGGTGCGGTGTGGAAGGTTTGAGCTCGGTCGCCACGACGCGGCCGACGACCTGAGTGCCGGGTACCGGGGACTGGGGGCTGGTCATGTCCCTCTCACTTCTCACCGCTCACCCTCACGATCCCAGCTTCCCGATGAACCGGAGGATCCGGTCCAGCGCGGCATCGAGCTCCTTGTCCGAGACGGCATAGCTCAGCCGTACCCAATGGTCGTCACCGAAGGCTCCGCCGGGGACCAGTGCCACGCCCTCCTCCTGGATCAACCGCTCGCAGAAGAGCTGACCGGTCATCGGGTGACCGGGCGCAACGCCGTCGACGCGAAAGAAGAAATAGAACGCTCCGTGCGGCTCGACGAACTCGACCCCGGGCGCTTCGTCCCTGAACCGCGTGATCACCCGGTCGCGCCGGCGTCCGAAGGCGCTCACCATCCGCTGGACGTCCTGCTCCACCTTGGGATCATTGTACGCGGTGACCGCGGCCCACTGGGCGGGATGGTTTGCCCCGGTCGTGGTGTGTGACTGGAGGTTCGCCATTGCTTTGACGACATGGGGCGGAGCCAGGGCCACGCCGATACGCCAACCGGTCATCGCGTAGGCTTTGCTCGCCCCGGTGATCACGACCAGTCGCTCGGTCTCCTCGGCCGGCAGATCCAGAAACGACGGAGCCGAGCCCTCGCCGTAGAAGATCCGGCGGTAGATCTCGTCCGCGATGATCCAGACGTCGTGCTGCTTTGCCCACGCCGCGATCGCCTTGAGCTCGCTCAGCGTGTAGACGGCACCGGTGGGATTGCAGGGAGAGCAGAGAATCAGGCCTCGCACCAGCTTGTCGGTGTGCCGTTCCAGGTCCTGGACACTCACCTTGAGGCCCCAGTCGGCCTCTCCCGGCAGCATGACCGGCTCGGCCCGCGCGAGGTGCACAATCTGCGGATAGGAGACCCATGCCGGCGAGGGGATCAGGACCTTGTCCTTGGGACCGAAGAGCGTGAAGCAGGCGTTGAAGAGCGATTGCTTGGAGCCCGAGCTCACGATCACGTGGTCGGGGTCGATGACACGCCCCGGCGACTGCTCGGACAGACTCCGGGCCACCGCCTGGCGCAGCTCGCGCAATCCCGCATTCGGAGGATAGCGCGTATGGCCGTGCTGGATGGCCAGGATACCCGCCTGGGCGACGGGCGCGGGAGTATCGAAGTCGGGTTCCCCGACCCCCAGATCCAGCACATCCTCTCCGCCGGCCCTGCGCCGCTTGGCCTCGGCGCTGATGGCGATCGTTTCGGAAGCCTTGAGATGGGAGAGATTCTGCGAGAGCGGGTCGGGCAATCGAATGACGCGCGTCATGGGGAAAAGATAACCACTTGGCCGACCGCCGCCCGCTGGCTAGCTTGCGTCTCAGGCGATCACATCGCTGTTTGACAACCGAGGCGCCCGTGTCGGAACTGGATCTTTTTCCCCTGGCACCGCCCGTGGCCGCGACACTGGCCGCGGCCGGCTGGCCCGCTGATCACCCCGCCATGCGCGAGGCGGCACCGGTCGCCGCACGCGGGCATAATCTCGTCTACGTCGCACCGCCGTCACCGACCTGGGCGGCGCCGGTGCTCGGAGGCGTCCTCTCCCGTCTGGCGGGAACCCGGCGCGGACCGGTCGTGGCGCTCTCCCCCGCCGAAGGCGTGGACGAATGGGCCCGGATCGCCCGGGGGATCGCCGATGGGACCGGACTTCGTCTTGCAGGCGCCCACACGCCCGGGCGCGTGACCCGGCTTCTCCGGTCCGACACGGTCGATCTCGTCTTCCTGACCCCCCAAACCGCACACGAGCTGGTCCGCCGATCCGCGCTCAAGATGGACGCGGTCGACGGTATTCTTTTTCTCTGGCCGGAGGCATGGGGCCCGGAGGATCTCCTTCCCGGACTGCTCCAGGATGCCGGGCGCGAAGTACAGCGTGTGGTCGTGACCGCCGATCACCGCGGGGCGGCCCCGTTGATCGAGCGATACTGCTGGCGCGCGCCGTTGGTCGACATACTGGGTGCGGACGACTCCGCTCCCCCGCCGGTTCGTACCGTCTCGGTCGGATGGCGGCGCCGGATCGAGGCCCTGGTCGACCTGGTGGAACAGCTCGATCCCGAATCGCTCTCGATCTGGGTGGCGGATCTGGGTGACCGGGACACCATCACCCGGGCACTCGCCGCTGCGGGCGCCGAGGCGACAATCTCGAATGCCGCGGCGGTGCGAGGCGCGCTGATCATCGCCTACGACCTTCCGTCGCCGCTCCGTCTCCGCGAGCTGTCCGCGCAGGGAGAGGTCGTCCTCCTGGTTCCGCCCGGAGGCGAGTCCTTTGCGGCGAAACTTTCTCCCCGACGGCGTCCGGTCCAGCTCCGGGGACAGCTCGAGCGCGCTCGCACGGACCTCGAGACGGCCCGTCTGATGGTCGGCGAGGTGCTCGAGCGAAGGCCGTCCTCGGCAGCCTTCTTCGCGGTGGCACCACTGCTCGAGCGCCACGAGGCCAGCGCGGTCGCCGCCGCGCTCTATGAGCTGTGGGATTCGGCGACGGCCGTCCGGGCAACGCCCGCGCCGGCTTCTCTCTCTGCCGGCTCCTCGGCCAAGCTCTGGATCGGGATCGGTAAACGTGATGCCGTCACGCCTCATGACCTCGTCGCCGCGCTGGTAAAGGATGCCGGTGTGGCCAAGGACGCCGTAGGAAAAGTCGAGATCCGGGAGAACTTCACGCTGGTGGAGCTGGGTGCCGGCACCGACCCGGAGGTCGTCGCGGAGCGGCTGACGGGGAAGTCGATCCGGAAGCGGAGGCTTGTCGCAAGATTGGATAAAGGTAGGCAATAGGCACTGGGCAATGGACAATGCACAGCGGGGAAATGCCGTTGCCTACTGCCGATTGCCTAGTGCCTACTGCCTGAAGTCATCGCTTCTTATTGAGCAGATCTCGCAACGGCTGCCCCGCCCGGAAGACCGGCGCGGTTGAGCCCGCGATCGAAATGCTGCGGCCGGTGCGAGGGTCACGGCCATTACGGGCGGCGCGTGTCTTGGATTCGAACTGGCCAAACCCGGTGATCTGAATCCGGCCGCCCTTGCAGAGCTCGGTCGGAAGGATCCCCGTGGTGCCGAAGAGCGTGTCGATGGTCTCCAGGGCCTTGGCGCGCGAGAGACCGACACGCTTCGCCAGCTCGGTCACCAGCTCCAGCTTCGTCATCGGCCGCCTCCCGCCGTACCCGGGTACCTATGTCGAGCGGCGGAATATAGCATGACCCTCCTCGCTTGACCCGCCTCGCGGGCTGGGCTATCGTCGGAGCATCGGGGATTTCTCCCCTCTCACCCTGGACCCATCCTGATGTACAACCTCGCTCGCCCGGGGACGATCGAAATCATCGCCGGTGTCATGTTCAGCGGGAAGAGCGAAGAGCTCCTCCGCCGGGTCCGGCGCGCCCTCATCGCGCGCCGCCGGGTGCAGGTCTACAAATCGCACCTCGATGAGCGCTATGGCGGGATCTATCGGGTCTCGAGTCACAGCGGCATCGAGTTCGAGGCGCTCCCGGTGGACAGCGCCGGCGAGATCATGCGGCTCACCCGACCCGACACCGAGCTCGTGGCCATCGACGAGGCGCAATTCCTCGACGCCGACATCGTCGAGGTCGTGACGACCCTCGCCGGCCGGGGGGTGCGGGTCCTGGTCGCGGGCACCGACACGGATTTCCGCGGCGAGCCGTTCGGCATGATGGGACATCTGATGGCCATCGCCGAGCAGGTGGATAAGCTGAGCGCGATCTGCGTCGTGTGCGGCGACCTCGCCTGCCGGAATCAGCGACTGGTGGACGGTAAGCCGGCACGCTACGACTCCCCCACGATCCAGGTGGGAGGGAGCGAGGCGTACGAGGCGCGATGCAGGAAGTGCCATCGAGTACCGCGGGAGGATGAAGATCAGACGGCGTTGCTGTAGATGCTAACGGCGGTTAGCGGTTAGCGGTTAGCTTCCCACATGCTGAACGTCGCCCTCACAGGGAATGTCGCGTCCGGCAAGTCCTCCGTCGCCACCCTTTTCCGCGACTGGGGCGCCACCATTATCGACGCCGACGCGATCGTCCGGCGCCTCCAGCGCCCCGGCACCGCGGTGTTTCAGGCCATCGTGGACCGGTTTGGTTCCGGCGCGCTGGCGGCTGACGGCACGCTCGACCGTCCCGCCCTGCGCGCCCGCATTCTCGCCGATCCCGCCGAAAAGCGCGCGCTCGAAGCCATCGTGCATCCCGCAGTCGAGGCCGAGCGGCAACGGCTTCTCCGCCGCGCCGGCCGGGCGCGCGATGCCGTCGTCATCAGCGATATCCCGCTGCTGTTCGAGACGATGGACCCGGCGAAATTCGAGGCCATCGTGCTGGTGGATGCACCGGAGCCGGTCCGCCTGGAGCGGCTGGCGCAGCATCGTGGACTCCCGGTGGCGGAAGCCGCGGCGCTGATCCATGCCCAGCTCCCCTCGGCGGAAAAGCGGGCCCGCGCCGACTTCATCATCGACAATGACGGGAGCCGGGATGCATTGCGTGAGCGCGCCTGGCAGGTCTTCCGAAAACTGATCTCCCGGGCCCGCGCGCGTGCTTGACCCTGCCCTGCCACCGGGGTATCCTCAACGCGGTCTTCCCCCCGAGGATTCCCTGGTGGTCAACGTTCCGGACGATCTCCGTTACACCGCAGACCACGAATACGTCAAATCAACTCCCGAACTGGGCGTCGTCAACGTCGGGATCACCGACTACGCCCAGGGCGAGCTCGGCGACGTGGTCTTCGTGAATCTGCCCAAGGTCGGCGACCGCTTCGGGGCCCATCAGCCGTTCGGCACGATCGAGGCGGTCAAGGCGGTTTCCGACCTCTATTGCCCCGTCGCGGGACAGGTGGTCGCGGTCAATCAGGGTCTCGATGCCGATCCCGCTTCGGTCAATCGCGCGCCGTACGACGACGGCTGGATGATCCGCCTCAAGGCTGACGACCCGGCTGCGCTCGACGGCCTGCTGACCGCCGCGGCCTACCGGGCCCAGCTCGGCGCCTGACGTCGGCCGTCGTCGCGCATTCCATGGTCGATGCCCCGGGCGACGGTTGCCGGGGCATCGCCGTTTCTGATCTCTTCATCGGTCGGAGCCTCTGCCGGACATGACTGCCACGCTGTCACACTCCCGATTCGGACCCTTCGTCGCCCGCCACCTTGGCCCTCGCGAGACCGATGTCGCCGCGATGCTCCGGGTGCTGGGTTACTCGAGCCTGGACGCCTTGATCGATGCGATCGTCCCCGAGGGCATCCGGCTCAGGAAGCCGCTCGCCCTGCCGCCTGCGCGCACCGAGCAGGAATCGCTCGCGGCGCTCCGGGCGATGGCCGGGCAGAATCAGGTGTTCCGGTCCTACATCGGCCTGGGTTACCACGACTGCCACGTGCCGGGCGTGATCCAGCGCAACGTCCTCGAAAATCCGGGCTGGTACACGGCGTATACGCCGTATCAGCCGGAGATCGCGCAAGGCCGGCTGGAGGCGCTGCTGAACTTCCAGACCATGGTGTCCGACCTCACCGGGCTCGAGATCGCGAACGCGTCCCTGCTCGACGAAGGCACCGCGGCGGCGGAAGCGATGGCGCTGACCCTGGGCGCCGCGCCGCATCACGACGATCCGGTGTATGTGGTGGACCGGCAGTGTCACCCCCAAACCATCGCGGTCGTCTCGACCCGGGCCGAGGCGCGCGGGGTAAAGGTGATCGTGGCCGACGTGGCGGATTACGCCTTCGGTCCGGGCGTGGCCGGTTGTCTCGTCCAGTACCCGAACACGCAGGGAGCGGTCATCGACTACCGGCAAGTGGTCGAGCGGGTCCACGCGGTGAAGGGTCTCGTCACCGTCGCCACCGATCTACTCGCGCTCGCGCTGCTCGCGCCCCCGGGGGCATGGGGCGCCGACATCGCCGTGGGCAACTCGCAGCGTTTCGGCGTGCCGCTGGGATTCGGCGGGCCGCACGCGGCGTTCCTGGCGACCCGGGACGCCCACAAGCGCCTCATGCCCGGGCGGCTGATCGGAGTCTCCAAGGACCGGGAGGGCCATCAAGCGCTCCGGATGGCGCTGCAGACGCGGGAACAGCACATCCGTCGCGAGAAGGCGACCAGCAACGTCTGCACCGCACAGGTCCTTCTTGCCGTAATGGCCAGCATGTACGCGGTGTATCACGGGCCCGAAGGCATTCGCGCCATCGCGGAGCAGGTGCGTGACCGCACCGCGCGGCTTGCCGCCGCCCTGCGCGCGAAGGGACTCCGGCTCGCGAGTGACGCGTTCTTCGATACCCTCGTCGTCAACACCGACGCCGCCACCGCCGCGAAGATTCACGAAGCCGCCCGCTCCCGGCGCATCAATCTGCGGGCGGTATCGCCTACGCAGGTCGGCGTGGCGCTCGATGAGACGGTGAGCGAGAAGGATCTGGAGGAACTGTTTGAAGTCTTCGGCCTTCAGCCATTAGCCGTCAGCAACCAACCGCCCAGCCGCCCTGCCGCCCTACCGCCCACACTGCAACGGACGTCCCCGTACCTCACCCATCCGGTCTTCAAGAGCCATCGCTCGGAAACCGAGATGCTCCGGTACATCCGCCGCCTCGAAGCGCGCGATCTCTCCCTCACCGCGGCGATGATCCCGCTCGGGTCCTGCACGATGAAGCTCAACGCGACCGCCGAGATGGCTCCGGTCTCGTGGCCGGGCTTCGGGGGATTGCATCCGTTCGCGCCGCCGGACCAGACCGAGGGATACCGGCAGCTCTTCCGGGACCTGGAGAGCTGGCTCGCAGAAATCACCGGCTTCGCCAGGGTTTCGCTGCAGCCGAACGCCGGCTCACAGGGGGAATTCGCGGGGCTGCTCGTCATTCGTGCGTACCACCGCGCCAAAGGCGACGAGCATCGCACCGTCTGCCTCATTCCCCAGTCGGCCCACGGAACCAACCCCGCCAGCGCGGTAATGGCGGGCATGAAGGTGGTGGTCGTGAAGACCGATCCCCAGGGAAACATCGACCTGGCCGACCTCAGGTCCCAGGCAGAGGCCAATGCAAAGAATCTCGCCGCGCTGATGGTCACCTATCCGTCCACCCATGGAGTCTTCGAGGAGGGCATCGCGGACGTCTGCTCCATCGTGCACAAGTACGGCGGACAGGTGTACATGGACGGCGCGAACATGAACGCCCAGGTCGGTCTCACCCGGCCGCGGGACATCGGTGCGGATGTCTGTCATCTGAATCTCCACAAGACGTTCTGCATTCCGCACGGCGGCGGTGGACCGGGAATGGGGCCGATCGGCGTGGCCGAGCATCTCGCGCCGTATCTGCCCGGCCATCCGCTGGTCGACAGTCCGCCGACGGCGAGTGGCACGGTGTCCTCGGGACCGTGGGGAAGCCCGTCGATTCTCCCGATCTCGTGGGCCTACATCGCCATGATGGGCCCCGATGGCCTCACCGAGGCGACGCGATACGCGATCCTGAACGCCAACTACGTCGCCAAGCGGCTGGAGGGACACTACAAGACCCTCTATTCGGGGCACGCCGGACTGATCGCGCATGAGTGCATTCTCGATTGCCGGCCGTTCAAGACGTCGGCGGGGGTCGAGGTCGAGGATGTGGCCAAGCGCCTCATCGACTATTCGTTCCACCCGCCTACGGTCTCGTTCCCGGTCGCGGGCACCCTCATGGTGGAGCCCACCGAGAGCGAATCGAAGGAAGAGCTCGACCGGTTCTGCGAGGCGATGATCGCCATCCGCGAAGAAATCCGCGAGATCGAGAGTGGTGCGGCCGCACGGGCCGACAACCTGCTCGTTCACGCGCCGCACACGCTGCGCCTCGTCACCGCCGATGGGTGGACTCGACCCTACCTCCGTGAGCGCGCGGCCTTTCCATCCCCGGCGACGCGGGTACACAAGGTCTGGCCCGCCGTCGGGAGGATCGACGGCGCGTACGGTGACCGTAACCTGGTGTGTGTCTGTCCGCCGGTTGAGGACTACGAAACGGTGAGCGGTAAGCGGTGAGCGGTGAGCGGGAAGGGCTTTCCCCGCTTACTGCTCACCGCTCACCGCTTACCTTTCCTCATGTGGACGCTCATCGTCGACCGCGCCCGCCCCGGCTGGGAGAACATGGCGGTCGATGCGGCGCTGCTGGATCGGACCGTCGCGACCGGTGAAGCGTTCCTGCGCTGCTACCAGTGGGAACCCCATTGTCTCTCCTTCGGCCGGCATGAGCCGGCGCTGCGCCGCTACGATGTCGGCCGGATCCGCGCCGAGGGGTTGTCGTGCGTCCGCCGCCCCACCGGCGGACGTGCGGTGTGGCACGCGCGGGAGCTCACCTATGCCGTCTCGGCGCCGCTCTCGGCGTTCGGCGGAATGCAGGAAGCCTATGCCGCCATTCACGGCATCCTGGCGGCGGCCATTGAAGCCTTGGGCGGCAGAGCCCTCCTCGCGCCTCGCTCTTCGCACACCCCTGGGTTAGCCTCCGGCCCTTGTTTTGCAGCGCCGGTGGGGGGCGAAGTGCTGGTTCAGGGTCGGAAGGTCGTCGGAAGCGCCCAGCTCAGGGCCGGAGCCGCATTCCTTCAACACGGCTCGCTGCTCCTCCAGGATGACCAGAGTCTGGTCCGCGATCTCGCTGGGCTTCCATCCGGGGACGGCTCGGAAGCTGCCCTGGGAAGCCTCCTGGGCCGCCGGGTGACCTTCGAGGAGGCGGCCGACGCCCTCGTGGCGACCATGCTGCCCCGCTTTGCCGGGCTGGTCCGCCTCGACCGGCTTCCGGAATTCCTCGAGTCCGGCGCGGCCCGACATGCTGGACATTTTCAGTCCGACGCCTGGACCTGGCAACGGTAGGCGGGGAATTACTTTTCGAGAGAATTCCCGCCAAACACGCGTCCTCGGGAGGTGCCGGTGTTCATTCACCGACTGCTGATCCCTGCCCTCTTCACCGCGGCGAGTCCCGCTGCGGCCCTCCAGCGCAGCAACGATCACGGATCGGCCGTGATCATCATGGGACAGGAACCGGCCACTCCGATTCCCACGCTGCTCAACGGGTCGGCCAACATCGCCGTCTCCGATCTCCTCTTCCTTCGCCTCGCGCGGCCGGGCGTGGGGCTTTCCACCACCGATGAGCGCGCCTTCGAGCCGCAGCTGGCTCAAAGCTGGAGTCGCCGGGATTCACTGACGATCGTGTTCGAGCTCGATGCGCGGGCGCGGTGGCACGATGGCGTCGCGGTAACCGCGAAGGACGTCGTGTTCAGCTTTGCCCGGATGCGCGACTCGACCGTCGACGCGCAGCGCGCCCTGCTGCTCCGCCACCTCGCATCGGTCGTCGCCGAAGGAGACCGGCGCGTGGTCATGCGATTCCGCCGCGCCTATCCGGAACAGTTCTACGACGCGTCCTATCACGTTCAGCTCCTCCCGGCGCATCTGGTCGACTCGCTCCCGCCCGGCCCGCGCTTCACGAGCTCGGAGTTCGTGAAGCGGCCGGTGGGGAACGGACCCTACCGCTGGACCCGGCGCGACCCGGGCCGCCAGCTCGAGCTGGCCGCGGATCCCGGTTACTTCCTCGGCGCCCCCAAGCTCGACCGGCTGGTCTTTCTCACCGTACGCGATCCGGAAGCTCAGATCAATCTGCTGCTCGATGGCACCGCCGACATTCTCGAAGCGGTGCCGCCCGTGTCCGGTCCGGTGCGGCTCGCCGCGAATCCCGCCGTGAAACTGCTCAACATTCCGTCGCTCAGCGTGCTGTACCTGCTGTTCAATCAGCGCGCCCCCGGCGACCGAACCCGCGCGCACCCGATTCTGGGTGATGTGGAAGTCCGCCGCGCGATCTCGCTGGCGCTCGACCGGCTGAATCTCGCGCGGAGCACCTACGGCCGCTTTGCCCTCCCCGCGGACGCCCCCGCGGCGCAGGCCCACTGGACCCGGGGCATCGTGCCGAGAGGGACGGCCTACAATCCCCCGGCGGCGCGGGCCCTGCTCGCGAGTCGCGGATGGGTCGACCGCAACGGCGACGGCGTCCTCGAGAAGGATGGGGTGCCGCTGACCTTGCGCCTGAGCATTCCCGCCACCAGCGCGACCAGGGCGATCATGGCGCCCCAGGTCCAGGAGCAGCTCCGGCGCATCGGTGTGCGGGTGGAAATCGACCGGCTGGATTTCCCCGTCTTTATCGAGCGCCGCACCAAGGGAGAGTTCGATCTCGATCTGAGCGCGGCCAACATGGACCCGAGCCCCTCGGGAATTGTGCAGAGCTGGAGCTGCGCGGGCCGCGGCGGCTCCAATGTCGGCTGGTATTGCGATCCGGGTCTCGACAGCCTGCTGGACCGGGCCATCTACACCACCGGGAGCGGAGGACGCACCTGGCAAGCGGCGTACGCGCGGCTGCAGGGGGATGTGCCCGCGGTCTTCCTCGCGTCCCCCGCATGGTCCGTCGCGGTGCACAGCCGGTTTCGCAACGTGAGCATCCGGCCGGAGTCTCCGTATGGTGACCTGTGGCGATGGTCGGTCGATCCCGGCCGCCGGATTTCACGCGACGGAACCGGCGCGCCCTCCCGGTGATTCGCTGGCTCGTGCGGCGGACGCTGCAGGCCGCGGCGACCTTCGCGATCGCCCTCCTGCTTCTCTTCGTCCTGATGCGTCTCGCGCCGGGCGATCCGCTGTCCCGCCTCGTGGGTGATCGTGATGTCTCCGCGGCGGAAATCGAGCAGCTGCGCCGGCGATTCGGCGTGGACCAGCCGCTGCTCATCCAGCTCCAGGCGTTTCTCGCGGGCGCGGCTCGCGGCGACCTGGGCGTTTCGATCGAGCATTTTCCCGACCGGGTCACTACCCTCCTCGCCTCGCGGCTCCCGGCGACGCTGCTCCTCGGCGGGGTGGTGCTGCTCCTCAATTTCACGGTGGGGATCTGGCTCGGCGTTCGCCAGGCGGTGCGGCGCGGCTCCCGATTCGACCGCTGGACCGGCCGCCTCGCGCTCGCGGCGTACGCGATGCCGGGCTTCTGGCTGGGCCTCGTCCTGGTGGCCTTTCTGAGCCTCCGGTGGCGACTCCTCCCGGCGGCGCAGATGACCGATCCGTTGCTGCCGGCCGGGGCCGATGGGCTGACCCGGGCGCTGGATATCCTGCGCCACCTCGCGCTCCCGGCACTCACCCTCTCGCTCACCAGCATCGCCCTCACGATGCGCCACCAGCGGGCCGCGATGCTGTCGGTCTTCCGGCTCGATTTCGTCACCGCGGCGCGGGCGCGCGGCCTCTCCGAAAAGCGGGTGCGCTGGGGCCACGCCTGGCGGAACACCCTGGTTCCCATGCTCACCCTCCTCGGGCTCTGGCTGCCGGTGCTGGTCTCCGGCTCGGTGTTCGTCGAGTCGGTCTTCAACTGGCCCGGCCTCGGCTCGCTCGCCGCGCAGGCCATCGCCGCGCGTGATTACCCCGTGCTGCTCGGTACCGCGACGCTGGTGTCGGGCGCCGTCGTTTTCGCGGGCCTCGCCGCCGATCTGGGATACGCCCTCGCGGACCCCCGCGTGCGCCCGTCATGATCGGCTCTCTCGGGGGACTGCTCCGTCGGGCCTGGACGCATCCTTCCGGGCGATGGGGCGCCCTCGCCCTGGTCGTGCTGGCGCTGGTGGCGGTGGCGGCGCCGCCGCTGCTCCCCGATCCGGCCGAAATGCCCGACGCCGTCCTCGGGGCGACACCCCCCTCCCTCGCGCATCCGCTGGGCACCGACCAGCTCAATAGGGATATGCTGGCGCGGGTCGTGGTTGGCGGGCGGATCTCCCTGTCGGTCGCGGTGCTCGCGGTGCTAGTTTCTCTCACCCTCGGCGCGGCGGTCGGGCTGGTCGCCGGATACGCCGGTGGCTGGGTGGACGCGATCCTCATGCGCGGCGTGGACGCGGCGCTCGCGATCCCCAGGCTCTTCGTGCTGCTCCTCCTCCTCGTCGTCTGGGAGCACATTCCGCTCGGCGCGCTGATTCTGGTGATCGGCACCACCGGATGGTTTGCGACCAGCCGGCTGGTCCGCGGCGAGGTGCTCCGGCTCCGCCACGAGCCATTCGTCACCGCCTCGGAGGCGCTGGGCGCGACCGGGTGGCGGACGATCGCGCGCCATCTCCTTCCCAACGCCGCCGGACCGCTCCTGGTCGCGGCAACACTCGGAGTCGGTGATGTGATCCTGCTCGAGGCCGGCCTCTCCTTCCTCGGACTCGGTGTGCAGCCTCCGACTCCCTCGTGGGGCGGGATGGTGCTCGAGGCCCGTCCGCTGATCGTGACCGCTCCGTGGACCGCGATCTTCCCCGGCGCCGCGATCGTCCTGACGGTGCTCTCGGTCAATCTCCTCGGCGATGCGCTGCAGGCGGCGCTGGATCCGCGCGGCGCGTGAGCGATCTGCTGGAGGTGCAGGATCTCCGGATCCGGTTTCCCGCTCCGGGCGGGGGCGTCTCCTGTCCCGTGGATGGCGTGTCCCTCCGCCTCGCCCGGGGCGAGACGCTCGCGCTGGTGGGCGAGTCGGGGAGTGGAAAGAGCCTCACCGCCCTCGCGCTGCTTCGCCTCGTTCCGCCTCCGGGGGTGATCGATCCCGCGAGCCGAATCGTGCTCGAGGGCGTGAACCTGCTCGAACTCCAGGGGGAAGCGCTCCGCGCGATCCGCGGCGGCCGCATCGGCCTCGTGTTCCAGGACGCCATGACCAGCCTCAACCCGGTCATCTCGATCGGCGAGCAGGTCCGCGAGACGGTCGCCGCCCATCGGACGCTTCGCGGCAAGGAAGCGCGCGAGCGGGCCATCGCGCTGCTCGACGAGGTGGGGATGCCCGGCGCGAGCACGCGATATCGCGCGTATCCGCACGAGTTGAGCGGAGGCCTGCGCCAGCGGGCGCTCATCGCCATCGCGCTCGCCGGGGAGCCGGATGTCCTGATCGCCGACGAACCCACCACCGCGCTCGATGTGACCGTGCAGGCCCAGATCCTCGAGCTGCTCGATCAGCTGCGAACCTCCCGGGGCATGGCGGTGCTGCTGATCAGCCACGATCTTGGCCTGGTGGCGGGCCGCGCCGACCGGGTGGCGGTGATGTACGCCGGGCAAATCGTCGAGGAGGCCTCGACTTCCCGGCTGTTCCGCTCGCCCTCGCATCCATATACCCGTGCGCTGTTCGGCTCGATTCCCCGGCTCGACGGCGCCGTGGACCGCCTCGTGCCGATCGCGGGCGCGGTACCCTTGCCGGACGCCTGGCCTCCCGCTTGCCGCTTCCATCCCCGCTGCCCCGAGGTCCTGGCGCGGTGCTCCATCGAAACGCCCCCGGTCGTCCCCCTCGCTCCCGGCGAGATGTCGAGGTGCTGGCTGCTGGTCAAAGGCGCCCGGTGACCGCGCTACTCGAGGTGCGAGACCTCGTGAAGCGGTTCGACACCGGCGGCCTCCTTCGGGGCCCCCGCGCAGTCGTGCACGCGGTGAACGGGGTGAGTTTCGAGCTGGCGGCGGGGGAGACACTGGGGCTGGTGGGAGAATCAGGCTCGGGAAAATCCACGGTCGGCCGGGTGATCCTGCGGTTGACCGACGCGTCCGCGGGCAGTGTCCGGTTCGGCGGTGTCGACGTCTTCGGACTCTCGGCCGGAGAGCTTCGCGCCATTCGCCGGCGGATGCAGATCGTCTTTCAGGATCCGTACAGCTCGCTCGATCCGCGCATGCGGGCGGGCTCGGCGGTCGCGGAAGGGCTCGAGATTCATCGCCTGCTGCCGTCGGCCGAGATTCCCGGCCGGGTCGCCGAGCTCTTCCAGGAAGTCGGACTCGACCCGTCCTTCTCGGCAAAGTTCCCCCACGAATGCAGTGGCGGCCAGCGCCAGCGCATCGGGATCGCGCGCGCCCTCGCGGTGGACCCGGCGTTCCTGGTCTGTGACGAGCCGGTTTCCGCGCTCGACGTCTCGGTCCAGGCGCAGGTGCTCAACCTGCTGGCGGATCTCCAGCGCCGCCGGGGCATCGCCTTCCTCTTCATCGCACACGATCTCGCCGTGGTGCGCCAGCTCGCCCATCGTATCGCGGTCATGTATTTCGGGCGGATCGTCGAGCTCGCACCCACCGAGACCATTATCCGCACACCGCTCCATCCGTATACCCAGGCGCTGCTCTCCGCCGTGCCGGAGCCCGACCCCGCCCGCCAGCGAACCCGAATCGTGCTCAAAGGCGAGCCGCCGAAGCCCATGGCCCCGCCTCCAGGATGTCCCTTCGCGTCCCGCTGTTTTCACCCCATGAAGAACGAGCGCTGCGTGAACGAGCTTCCTCCGCTTCGGGCGGTGGGGGAGAGCCAGGTCGCGTGCCACTATGCGGAGTACAGCCTGCAGCCATCGGCCCTCAGCCATCAGCCTTCAGCCTCCAACCCCCAAACCCCAACTCCCAACCCCTAGTCCGGCAGTTTCGCGGCGAGCAGTACCTCGTACTGCGTCTGACCGCCTCCAAACGGAGACGTCGGCCGCGGCGTTCCACCCCATAGGTCGCTCGCTTACATTCGGACGATGCAGCTCTGGCTGATCGACGCCTTCACCGACGCCCCATTCGCCGGCAACCCCGCGGGTGTGTGCCTCCTCCACGAAGCGAAGTCCGACGCGTGGATGCAGTCGGTCGCCCGGGAAATGAACCAGGCGGAGACGGCGTTTCTCCTGAAGCGGGATGACGGATTCGGGCTGCGGTGGTTCACCCCCGCCCTGGAGGTGGACCTTTGCGGGCACGCGACCCTCGCGAGCGCCCATTTCCTCTGGAGCGCCAAGAAGCTCAAGGCGAAGGAGAAGGCCACCTTTCACACCAAGAGCGGCGTCCTGAGCGCCCGGCGCGAAAAGGACTGGATACTGCTTGATTTTCCGGCCACGCCGGCCGAGCCGTGCGAGCCTCCCCCGTATCTGCTCGCGGCCTTCAACGCACTCGGCGCCCCGGTGTTCAAGAGCCGTTTCGACTACATGATCGTGCTCGACAAAGCGTCGGCGGTCCGCGCGCCCAAGGTGGAATTCCGGCTGCTCCGCGAAATCGAAACCCGCGGCGTGATCATCACCGCGCCATCGGACGAGCCGGGTGTGGATTTCCTTTCGAGATTCTTCGCGCCGTCCGCCGGCGTGGATGAGGATCCCGTCACCGGCTCGGCGCACTGCGCCCTCGCGCCCTACTGGGCCAACCGGCTGGGCAAGACGGCGCTGGTAGGCTATCAGGCCTCCGCCCGCGGAGGAATCGTGCGCGTGGAGGTTCAGGGAGACCGGGTGCAGCTCGGCGGACAGGCGGTGACCGTCGTGAAAGGGACGATTGATGCGTGAGAGCGGTGAGCGGTGAGCGGTGAGCGGTTAGCGGTTAGCGGTTAGCGGTTAGCGGTTAGCGGTTAGC